>UEXN01000601.1_pt2 | contig 23247 bp, 48 predicted proteins | sample 1796711 | NCBI WGS metagenome assembly UEXN01 (sample SAMEA4772470, study PRJEB27181) | metagenome | reverse complement strand
GTTCGTAAGTAGTAAATAATAGGGTGGTGTGGGTGGGTCAATCTATTTACTTTTACGAATCCACATCAGGTATAAATTCCTTATTACCATATGGGTGCGCCAGCATATTGCCCACAGGGAGGAGGTTACAAGATGATTTACAATTCAGACGAAGACGACGAATGATGATTAAATCATTTAATCTTGTACCATATGGTATATAGCGATAGCATAAAGTAGGCTTTGGGAGAGTTCTTAATAGTTTCAGGGTGGAGTGGGTGGGCTAATAAAGTATTAAGAAGTCTCCAAAAACCACTGGGACCTTATATATGAGGAATGCTAAACTTTCAATGTGTATGCCATTGAAAAGCAGTTCCATATGGTCATGCGTTAGCAGAATATGACCTGCGAGGAGGATAACAGATGATATACAACAGCGACGAAGACGACGACGAATGAATATCATTTATTCTGTTACCATATGGTTCAAAAAAAAAAGTTTCAAGAAAATTTATTAAACAGAGGGTGGAGTGGGTGGGCTATATCTGTTTAATGAATTTTTGCAGGAACTTTTTCAGCGTAGCGTTTTTGACACCTGAGGCTTACACCCATATGGTAATGCTAATTTGTAATAATACCACATAGCAAAAAAGGATAGAGGGGAGTCCTGAAACTCCCCCCTATCGGCTTCCACACCCGTTTATTAGAGCATGGATTACGACAAAATGAATTTAATCATTCATCGTCATCATCAGAACGATATAGCAAGGTATCAAACCTCTTCTTCTACAATATCGGTCTTAGATGTCTTTGTGGCTTTGATGGCTTTCTCAACAGCCGTCGTAATGCTGTCTCTATCCTTCTTACGAGGGATTGACATATTCGGAACTGCTTCAAAGGCATCCATAAGTGATTTAACTGTTGATTTCACTATAATGATGTCCTCCGATGACAGAATAACCCGAATGCGAGATTCACGGGTTAAAGAAACAGCCGCATTCAATTGTTGCGACTTTCCTGTTCTTTGGTAGGTTGAGAACATGAGATTTACCATCTCAAACTCCTCATGGTCTGGGTTTGACTCCAGCCATTGGGCTACGTGTGTTATATTATCTTCTACTGACATATTTTCACCGTCTATATCTGGTATTTGAGGTATATAAGGCTCATACCAAATGTCCCACCATATGGTAACGTAGGTAAAATACTAACAAGTAAAAAGGAATACATAAACCCCACTAAAGGTTTAATCTAGTCGCTTCGCTCGCTTAAGAAGCCACCAATATAATTAGACTCTTCTTGACCACACCCTCCCACCATTCCATTCCTAAAGACTCTATTATAATCGTGCTAGATAAAACCATATGGTTCGTAAGGGTGGAGAGGGAGGGCTAATTGCGAACCTTAAACAAAAAATTCTGGATTTTAAGGTAACGTAAGTTTAACGATTCAGATTATCTTGTAGCATCAAGCATATTGAATGCTACTGCGTTAATCTTCAAAGAACAACTTCGTTGATTAAAACTTATCGAACCATATGGTATGTCCAGTGGACTATAATAAATGGGTGGAGAGGGTGGGTTATTTACTATGGTCCCTGCGACATCCTCAGGTTGCGTCATACTTCCTTACCATATGGTATATAATTTGTATAAACCTTAATTTTAAAAAAACAAGTGAGTTTTTGTTTTAAATCGGAAAATGCGAATAAACCGATTAAAGCGGAACTCTTACCGCTTTTGTGGAATTTTGTTCTGAATTCTAACATGAGTGTTTAGCCTAAACACACAAAATGGCCTATTAAGATAGGTCATAGATGAGACTATGAGTTAAAATCACTCATCATCATCTTCGGACAATTCAAGAATTATCGGAAGAAGCATCTTCATCACCAGCAGGGGTTTCATCTGAACCAGTAAAAGGAACAACCCATGCTACTGTAAAGTCAAAGGGTTCACCAATTTCTGAGGTTCCCCAGTGCTTATCAGTACGGGCATTCTTAGCCTTTTGTACTTTTGCCTTTTGGTTCTGAGTAGCAAATAGTTCACCGTTTTCATATCGTACACCGTCGCCTCTTTTCTTAGATGAACGTTGTACAATTGTATGGGACATATCAATGCCGAGTGAATTTTCACCTGCATAGGTATTCCAATAAGCCATACTTGCTTCATTTTCAATTACTCCAAGATGCTCAAATACTCCAAGTTCATCTGTATGCCAGTTCTTAGCACCAAGTCCACGAACTTTAGGCCAGAATGGAAGTTCTCTTCCGTTCTTTTGGATGATGTCTTTACAGATTTGACGCTTATAGGTTCTTTTATCACCAGTGGTCAATTCTCTTTCAACGTATTCAAGGTAATCATCAAATTCCTCTTCATCCATTCCAGAAGTTAGGGCTTGTTCTTTTGAAGCCTCTAAATTCTCTTCCAAGAAAACACGAACATCTGCTGTCCATGCATTCCATTCTTCATCATTCATACTGTTATCTTTCTTTTTCAACATATTATGTTTCTCCTGCCTTTTAGGCATTAATACCTATGACATTTAGGTTATAAGGCGACTACAAATTATTTACCATATGGTAAGGTAAAGTAAACAAACTGATTAGAAGTGGTGTAGTGCAGGTTACTTAGTGTAGTGGGGTAAACTAGGTGTTGTGTTTGACCTAAAACCCCTTTATAAGTCAAAAGTGCATCCTCTAACTGTTGGAAGCAATCAATCATTTATGCAAACAAAACCAAAGTTTGAATTATTTGATGCAATTAAGTAAACCTAAATTACACTTAGGATTAAATCAAATAAATTGTATCTAATATGGTTACTTATGATTTACAATATGTCGGAGATTCTCAAATGAGAAAGTGTGAGACAAACAAAGTGTACGAGATAATTAAATTTAGACCTACAAAGTGTTTCTTATTCTCATATTCTCAATATTATCATATATATTATTATTATATTATTTCTGTATGTATGTATGTGTGTGTGGAGGCCAAAATAGTGAGAAACATGAGAAAGTGAGAATCTCGGACAAATTGTCCGTGAGAATCAGATTTTCTCATACATTTTGTGTTTCTCATTTGTCTCATGTGAGAATGTCCAACGAAATGAAGGAGATATTAGAATGAACCTATTTTACTTGGATGAGGATATAAATGAAATTGTAAAAAGTATGAACAATAAACATATTGTCAAAATGCCATTAGAATCAGCACAAATGTTGTGTACTTCTCATTGGTGTCATAATAGGAATGTTGGGGAATTGCGAGATTTGTACAAGCCTGTCCACGTTAATCACCCCACTACAATATGGACACGGGAAAGTGCCACTCAGTATTCTTTTCACTATAATTTATTTATCGCAATGTGTGAAGAATATACTTTGAGGTATGGCAAAGTTCATGCTTCGGAAAAAAGGTTTAGAGGGAGGCTGGAAAAGCCGCCTGAAAAAATTGCAGATATAATCACATGGCGACCTCCTCCACAATGTATGCCTGAGGAGTGTAAGATTGAGGGTGATACAATTGGGGCATACAGAAAATATTACAAAATGTACAAGGCTGATTTCAGCAGGGTGCAAGATTACAAAATGCGAGAAAGACCTACATGGTTAAATTAATAAAGTAGAAAAAGGAAGTAGAAAGTATGAATACGAGAGCAGAATATGAACGAATAAAAGCGAGAATTTTAGAACTAACATCCGAAAGGATAAGGGCTGAAGCAGATGTTGAGATGAATAAAAATCCCACAAAGGATGCTAGTCTTAAGCAAAAGGTTCTAGATTTACAAGAACAAATTAAATATAATTTCACATCAATGAATAATTTATTTGTTAGAATGACCCCTGAAGAGATAAGGTCGTTAGATTGACATTTGAATATAAGGGCTGTTGCATTATTGCAATGGCACATGGAGAGGCTATGCCATTTAGTTTCTGTAAACCATGTTGGATAAAAAATGGCAAACCAAATATGAACGGTGATGAAAATGAGAAAAAAACTGAAAGTGTGTGAATGTAGAAAGAATCCTTCTATCTACTTCATAAAGAAAGAGAAAGATGGCAAGACAAATTTGTACCTGCAACTTGAATGTGATTTGTGCGGAAAGCGTATGAAGTTCCATCAGGGGGGCGACTACTATGACTAATGATTTTGAAAATAAATTCAACTGGTGTAAAATATGCGACTCTCCTGCTAACCTTTGTATTGTCGAAGGGAACTTGAGAGTCCTAGAAGTGTGGGATAAAACTACTGAAGATAAGAGGCAAGATTGGACTGGAAGTGGTCTATTTTATACCCCATTATGTGAAGGGTGTTACGAAGGACTTGAGCATAAGATATACAAGGAAGGCGGAATTGTGGAGTTGGTAAGATGAAACAGAAAGGAAGAATAAAATTTACAGCAACCGAATTAATAGATGAGTTGTACAGATTAAATGTGAGATTATTTGAACAGGTACTAGACACCATATCAGATGCTCACCTAGAATCATCTTGTACTTGGGAACATGGAGAAGATGGAAATATGATACTACTGGAGGAAGAAGAATGAAAACAGAATGCGAGATATGTGGTGGACCACTTACCCACCCAGATGAATTTAAAACTGGATACCATCAAAAATGTTTTGATGATTGGAAGAGTAGGAACCACTTTTTCGGGGTGAAAAGATGAAGATTATGCGACTAGGGATAATGACATTATCTTTCAAAATAATAGAGCGAAAGTTACTATTTAACATCCATCAACGTGATTTAAAAATATTGACAAGATTGGTCGAACTTACATCAATTAATTTGATAGAAATGTTTGAACTTTTTACATTTTTATGTAACAAAGACCAAGAATTAAGACAACAAGTGAACAATACTTTCATTCTTGATGAATTAGCACAAGAATGGGAGGCTCAAACTAAACTAAGCGAATGGGGGATGTCAAGTGGCACAGAAGAGAGTTCGTAAGTGGGCAAGAGAATATCTGGAACAAAATGGTGCTTCAACTGCACAAGAAGTGTTCCAATATATTCAACAAAAATCTAACAGGAATTTTTCAGTTAGGAGTGTGGCTATGGTGATGGCTCACGACCCAATGATTAGAAACATTGATAAGATTACACAAAAAGGGGGTATTACTGAACCCTATTCAGTAAATTTATGGGAAAAGAAAGGTGAAGAGAATGACACAAATGAATGAAATAGAAAGAATGGTAGAACTGGGCTTGATTAATCAGGCCGACATTGACCGAATGATGAAGCGAGCAACTGGTGGTGCTTACGTTGATGAAGAATCCAAAGCAAGGATTGAGCATTGTATCGTAGAGTACAACCAAATCGTGGACTCATTGTACCAATTGGGAGTAATTTCCGATGCTCGATTGGATAGTACAAAGGCTAAGGTTAAGAAATTAGTCATAGCCGCAATTAAAGAAGGAAAAACACTTGGCGTGGAAGTCGCAAGTACAGAGGAGGAATGAAAAATGGTAAAAGTAACAATTTTAAATCAGACAGGGCATACAGTTCTCGACCTAAGCGTTGAGGAAACAATCGAAACAATTAACAATCACCCGACACATTGGGCATACGTTAATGGTGAACTAATGACGGTTGAACAACTTACAAATATGGCTGAAGAGGACATTACAGATGTTGTTCTCACACAAGCAATCGTAGGAGGAACTTATTGAATAAATAAGTTCTATTCTTTACCCCCTTTTGTGGCAGTTTGCGGTCTGCCCTATATCAAAACCGTTTTTTTTATGGTGATTAGAATGGATGAAAGAGAAGTAGTGAAGAGTTTTAATGATAGAAACCCCTTATATATACAAAATAAAGATTTCTGGAGTGGTCGTATTTCCACTCAGATGCAGATTAAATATAGTTTGGGTAATTACAGTAACAGAAGAGTTACAAACATAATGATAGACGATGATGAGTTCTGGGAACAATATAAAAAGAGTTCCAGTTTCAGACATCTTAGGAGAAGTCGTGCATATCAAAATAGTCTATACATTACTAGGAGGAACGCATATGATGTGGTTCGTAAAGATGCTCTTGGAATTACCGAGAGCGACTCTACTGTATAGGCGAGAGTATAAGCAAGTGAAATTTATCAGAAAGGTAAGGATGCAACACAATAAAGTGGATGCTTACTTTATCATTATTGATAAGTTTAAAGAACTGTACGATGATATAGATTTTTTCGTCATAACCCTAGAGGACTTGAAGGAAGAAGATATTGATGAACGTATATTAGTGAGATTCTACGATAAAGGTGTTGAATTAGGAATATTCAACCTCGTAGAAAAAGAATCAATTCCCAAAGAGACAACAACTCCTGCTTGGCAACTTTGGGAAAATGAATAGTGGAGGGTGGGTCGGCAAGAGGTTTTTTTATAGAGATTTGTGCCTCTATAAAATTCGTTAGCCTTAGAATTGTAATATGATTCTGAATAACAATATATAGAGGAGATACTATCTAGTCCTAGCACTAGAAAACCAGATAGCAAAAGGGTGGAATGCCCTTAACAAAATCAAGGAGATTGATAATATGATAAAAGCAAAAGATATATGGAGACCGATAGTTGGAACATTAGCCTTACAACCTTTAGCGTTGTGTTGGGCTTATTTTTACAACATAAATTATTTAGAAAACTTGGGATTATTTACAGTTATTTCAACGCTGTATCTAATACCAATATATTATTTCTATGAAGAGTATTTGTCGGAGGCGATTATTAATGGTCGGTAGAATTTACCCCACCAATAATATCCCCCAATGGTACACTTGGAAAGGTAAGGACTGTCAAAAGATGGCCTGTGCCTGTGGATTAAAAAAGAAAACTGGACTACTGCGAGAACATTGTGAAAATGATAAAGGATGTGGTAATTTTGTACGAGCCGACTATGGTTGTTGGTCAGTAGGAAATGGTTCAGTTCCTGTACGATTATGCAAAGAAGATTGTAATTGTAAGTGCCACAAGGAGGAATGAAAATGAGTTACGGAAGAAACAAACAAAAGATACTAATGATTCAAGATTATTTGAACGATGTTGGAAGTGCTTCTTACCAACAAATTTACGTTCATCTAAATGATAATACTTACTGGGGTGTATCTCCAGGCCAGTTAAGAAACTTGCTGGGAAAGAACGTGAGTAAGTTTGTTAAACAACGACAACAATGGAGAAATGTCTAAATAGTAGATTTGGGGTTGAAAATATATGAAAGAAATGAATAATATAGACGATAAAGCAATTTTGAGCGACATTACAGTACACATGAAGTATGCTCGCTACTTAAACGAACATAATAGAAGAGAAACATGGGATGAACTGATTGAGAGAAACATGAATATGCACATCAAAAAGTATGGTAAAATCAAACACTATGAACTCCTGATTAGAGATGCCTATGAATACGTTAGGGCTAAGAAAATTTTACCTAGCATGAGGAGTTTGCAATTCGGTGGTAAGTCCATTGAAGTAGCACCAAATCGAATCTACAATTGTGCATATTTACCAGTCGATTCTTTGGAGAGTTTTTCTGAATCTATTTTCCTCCTTTTGGGAGGAACTGGGGTCGGATATTCTGTACAAAGACATCACGTAGAACAATTGCCAGAAATACGCAAGCCTAATCCAAAGAGAAAGCGACGATATTTAATCAGCGATTCAATTGAGGGGTGGGCAGATGCAGTAAAGGTACTAGTAAAAAGTTACTTCGGACTCAATGTATCAACACCCGTGTTCGATTACTCTGATATTAGGGCTAAGGGTTCTATTCTAGTTACTTCTGGAGGTAAAGCACCTGGACCAGCCCCATTAAGAGAATGTCTTGTAAAGGTGGAGAATGTGCTAAAAGGAATGGATGATGGTGATAAACTTACACCACTTCAAGCCCATGATATTATGTGTCATTTGGCTGATGCAGTTTTGGCAGGAGGAATTAGGAGAGCCGCTTTGATTAGTTTGTTTTCCGCAGATGACATGGAAATGATTGCTTGTAAGTCAGGTAATTGGTGGGAATTAAATCCACAAAGAGGTCGTGCAAATAATTCAGCAGTTTTACTTAGAAATCGTATCACAAAATCATTCTTTTCTCAACTATGGAAAAGAATTAAAGATTCTGGTTCAGGAGAGCCAGGAATTTATTTCAGTAATGATAAAGACTGGGGAACTAACCCGTGTTGTGAGATTGCACTGAGGCCATATCAGTTTTGTAACTTGGTCGAAATAAACGCTAGTTCAATTGAAGATAGTGAAGATTTCCTATCAAGGGTTTACTATGCGACACTAATCGCAACAATGCAAGCAGGTTACACGGATTTCCATTATCTTAGAGATATTTGGAAGAAAAATACAGAAAAAGATGCACTTTTAGGTATCAGTATGACGGGAATTGCTAGCAGGGCTTTAGAACCATATCACTTTGAAGAATTGATGGTACACGCCAATCAATTAATTAAAGAATCTAACAGGGAATTTGCAGAAGACTTTGGTATCAATACTGCCGCTAGAACTACTTGCGTTAAACCTGCTGGGACTACTTCTCTAGTTTTAGGAACTTCATCAGGAATACACGCATGGCATAATGATTATTACATTCGTAGAATTCGTGTAGGAAAGAATGAAGCAATTTATTCTTATCTGAAAAATGTTTTACCTGCACTTGTAGAAGATGAGGCTTTTCGCCCACATGATACAGCAGTTATCTCTATTCCACAAAAAGCACCAGAAGGCGCAAGTCTTAGAACAGAAAATGTATTTGCATTCTTAGAACGTGTTAGAAATTACTCAAAACATTGGGTAAAGAATGGTCATTTAGATGGTCTAAATACACACAATGTTTCTGCTACAATTTCCGTTAAGGAAGATGAATGGTTTCACGTAGGAGAATGGATGTGGAATAATCGAGAATACTACAATGGTCTTAGTGTACTGCCATATGATGGTGGGTCATATACTCAAGCACCATTTGAAGATATTACAGAAGAAACATACTATTCACTCTTGGGAATGTTAAAGGAACTAGACATGACTCAAGTAATAGAACAAGAGGATAACACCGACTTACAAGGTGAAATTGCTTGTGCTGGTGGTTTGTGTGAAATCTAGAAGAAGAATCAAAAACAAAGAAATTTATTTCAGACCTGCAATAACCATCATGAAAGATGGAGAGTGGAGAACAGTATTTGAAATACAGTCGGCTTGGTTTGACCTACCAAAGTGTGATGGAAATAGAAGAAAGATGGTGGCTTCCATTGGGGAGTTACGTTCTTACTTAAGGTTAAATAAAAGTTTTGAAAAAAATGAGGAGATGAAAACATGGAGAATGAAAATATGAATGAAGAAGAAAATATAGTATACAGAGTTACTAGCCTAAAATCTAATGGCTCTGTATGGACTAAGACATACGAAGATAGCAATAAACTTGCTGAGGTTATGCCCATACTAATTGGTCAATACCCTCATGTAGTGATTAGCCGTCAAGTATTGAAGAAGCCCCACCTAGAATATCTGAGAGGGATGAAAGATGGAAATTGAATTTAGAATTAGTGAAGAAGAGAATATGCACCCTATTACAATAGCAGGTTCAGGTCTTAAACCTATTGTTATTATTAACGTATGTGGTCAAAACCGTGTGTGGTTAAGTTTGAATAGAAACAATATACCTGGAATTGTCGCTAGTCTGCAATCAAAACTAACAGAAATTTGCGACTCATACTTGAAAGAATGTTACTGGATGGAGGGGAATGAATGAGTGTTGGGCATACAAGAGGATGTTCTGTAACTACAAGTACAAATCGTATTGAATTCTATTTAACCTCCCCAACGGGAAGATTTTATTCTAAAGGTTACGCTACTATTATTAATTTAGACCAAACAAAGATTACATCACAAGATGATGGGACTAACGCTAGTAAATATATGTCTAGAGTAATTAATTCTACTCTTAAACATGGAGGGTGGATTACTATAAGAGTTCATGCAGAAGGTTCACATGGGTCATTGAGGGGTATGGGAAATTATATTCATTTCTTTAGGATTGGTAATGAAACATATTGTAATGCTTTTAAAATTAAAGGGTATACAACTGGACCTATATTTCTAGGACTTATTAGCACACTTGGTATCAAAACTCAAAAAGAAGTAGATAGATACGTTGAGAAATGTATGAATTCTGTACCTGAAGTTTTGGCTTGTCTAACTAATAATCTAAAGTATAACTTCTATCATGAAGGTTCACATGAAACCTCTCTCTTAAAGATAGATACTATTAGTGATACCGAAGTAGCCATTCAATTATATGAAGGGTGTTGGATTCCTATGAAACAAACAACGTTCAGAACTTTGTACAGCGCAGGTTCAGATAGAGTAAATAAGTTTACATCTATAAGTCCAGAAGAATTACATTTTATATGTACTAAAGAACATCTTACTGATGTGCAAATAAAATTGATGTATGCTTATCTTTTACAAAATACATCATCAAAACTTGTAACAGAAAGAAGTCTAGAATTATTAAATGATTTACCTAAGATGTTCCCCAATAGAATCAAGAAATTCTTGATACCTAAAAGTGGGGATGAAGACATTGTGATTATGGTCGTATCTGGTAACTCTTTAGATTGGGCTATAACTGGAGTAATAAGAAAGGGAAGAAATATAACATCAGGTAGACAAAATGTTTCCAGTTATCAATGTATTAGTTTGAAGAACTTTGATATAGCGTGGGGTGATAATCGAGTAGAATTTGATTCATTTAAAACCCTTAAAAGGTGTTTACGTCGTGCTGGTGAAGAGGGTGTTACTCTCATAACTAATGATGATGAAACAAAGGGTATAAGTACCTTTAATTATAGAGAAAGAAATAGAAACAATCTTTATTATGATGAAGAAACAGGTGAAGCGTTTCTCTTGACAGGAAGCATTTGTATTGACCAACGAAATTCAGATGTCTCATTAGGAGACCAATTTGCTTCAAGGGCTATGGCTATGTTAAATGACACGGCAAGTTTTGAAAGGGTATCTACAATGAGAACTTATAAATCTAGAAAGATAGCAAAAAGAGTTGATTTGAATGCCTTGTCTAAATTGCAATTCCACACTAGTAAGAAATAATGAAGTCTTTCTATGTGAGGGTTGTGGGCTAATAAATGTCTCTAAAATTATCTCGTTCCCACAGAATGAGAACATTGATAGAGAATTTATAGACCTAACTCTATTGTACAGAGAATGGGGCTTACCTAATCTTAAGGAGGCTAAAAAATATATGCGTTCAGCATATGTTTACATACATTCTGGAAGGTTTTCAATGTCTGAAATGGCGGCCACAGTAGCACATATCCATATGAGAAATTTGGATAGGCCGACTAATTTATACAAACATTGTAAATATCTAGGAGTAAAAACGACAAAAGTAAAAAGAATGATTAAAAAGTTATTGGACTTTGAAGATGTTAGTTGGCACTACAACATCGAAGAAGCCACCAGACTTTGTGAAAACTTAGAAGTTGATTTAGATTTAGAAGTTATGAAAAAGGTTGAAGATAATTATATTATCACACCATCTATCATAGCAGGGGTGGTTTACATGACCACTAATCTATCGCATCGAAAGGTCGCAAATCTGTTTAACTTAAGTGCTACAAATGTGCTAAACAAAAAGAAAAAATTGGAGGAAAAAATATGAAGAAAATAATGGTAATAGGCGCAGGAGGAATTGGGAGTTTCTTAATCCCCTTGCTAAACCGAGTGAAAGAATATGAAATTACAGTATGGGATAACGATATTGTGGAAGAAAAAAATCTGTCTTATCAAGACTTTAATGCAGAAGATGTTGGTGAACATAAAACAGATGTCATGGCAAAGCGTTATGATACTGTTACTAGTCAGCCTTATCGTGTATTAACTAAAAAACAAATGGAAGGTTATGACCTAGTAGTTTGTTGTGTTGATAATCTTGAACTAAGAAGAATGCTATATCTTTTAGATATAGAAGAAATAAAGTGGTTAGACTTGAGAGCGCAAGCCCGTAATGGATTGCTTATCAGTTTCCAAGAAAATCCTGATAACTTTGCTATTCTGACGAATGGACCAGATGGTAACTTTAGTTGTCAAGGAGATGAATGGGACAGAAGTAATAAAGGAGTACACTTTACTCATGTAGCAATAGCAGGTCTAGGGGCGCAATGGGTTCAAAGATATTTTGCTGGAGATAAAACACATACTCATGTGAGGGTTGCAATATGAAAAGATATGAAGTAGGAAAGGCAATTGCATATAAAGACGACCAAGTTCTAAACGATAAGTTAGATTTAATGGAAGAGGAACTCGATATAGTTATTGAACAGGTATATGAAGAAGGTGGCTACATTTTCGCTGAAGGTTATGAAGATAAAGTAATAGAACCTATTACATATCAAAGTGGATTCTTTAGACCAAGTGAACCAAAATCTGGTCCACTTAATCAAAGATTTACAGATGTAGAACCTGAAGTCTGGCAAGCAGAAATTAAAGAAGTTTGGAAACATCTTCTATTCAAAGGTGAAGATGACCCATCAAATCAAAGTTTTATTGATTCCATTTGGAATGCTTCTAAGAATATTTTAGGAGGTCTAGAAATTTCAGTAATTATTGATAGAGATGGAAAACTGTTCATGAATAGTGGTTCGCCTGGATATGTAGAGTATGGTGGAGTAAATGTTGCAGGTATGAAAATACCTCTTAGATGTTGGATTCATACACACCCTTTTGGTCAGGCGTTCTGGTCAGGTACAGATACTAATACTTTGCGTAATTGGCGACCTATACTAGAACAAGCAATTGTTATTGGGAATCAGGAGTATTTACAATGGGACAAATTAGAGAAGAAAGAAGTAATGACGAAAGTAGTTTGGAAAGACCAGTTCAAACTGTGAGATTTCCCACTACTGAACATAGGTTAATCACTTGCCCTATGGAATGTGTTGCTGGATGTAACGTATGTGAAGAAGGATTATACAAAGTAGAAGGAGAGTTATGGGTAAACATTCAACATCCCCATATAATGCAATACGTGAGAGACAATCTCATGTTTGTTTCATTAGAATATAACAGACTCTTCGGCTCATCGTATGAATTTAAAAGTGAGGGGATGTTGAAATTAGGATGGACTACATTTAGGGTTGATAGCCCGATGGGTTCAATGTGGATTTGTGTGGATATAGTAGGAAATGTAAAACACTTTTATAATGAAGGAGGACTAAAAAAATGGTTAGCATAAGAGAAATAAGAAGAATGTGGAAAGGAAAGCGTGGCGTAACAGAAGAAGCGGTGCATGAATTTAAAGAAAGAGCAGAACTATTAGTAGAAAGTTTACTAAGACTTTCAAACTATGAAGCGAATAAAAGAGGTCCAAAGTCAAGACTAAGACCTTCTGATATTCAACTTGCTTATCTATCAATTATGGATTTAAGAAATAACGATAGGTCAAATGAATCAGATGCCGAAGAAAATACTTCACAAAATGACTTAGAATTTGGAGAGTGGAACCAGTGATGGACTCTTTAATTGTACAAATTGATGAGGCTATCAAAGAAGCCAATGCTTCTAGTCAGAAGAAAATGGTTCAAAGATTAGAACTGATTAAAAACTATATCGTGGGTTACAACGCCGCCCTATGGGGTTTTTCTACAAAGATGGAAGGTGAAAAAGATGGCGAGGATTAGAACAGTATCACATGGAGAATATGAGGTATTGAATGCTTTAATGGATTCATTGGTGGTTGCTGAAACGTTAGAACGGTTAAAGTTCGACATGGTTCCCACTAACGATGAAGTTGCTGAAAAAAGATTCAACGCTTCTGTTGTTAGTATAGGTACTTTTCTTTCTAATATGATGGAAAGAAGAACACATAGATTACCAAGTAATCACCCACAATACAAGGTGAAATAGATGAAACCCCAAACACAAATATTAGACCTTCTTTACATGGCCATAGTCCATGTGAAAAGGGAAGAGAAAGAGGCGGCTTGTCATCATCTAAACACAGTTACTAGGTTAGTAGAATCATGGAGGGATAATAATGAAGAGTGAAGAAGAGATAATAGAAATGTTAGCACAGGCAATTGAAAAGAAAAAAGAATGGTATGATTTGTGGAATTCTAGAGAAATGGGTACATCCCAAAATGCGGAATGTCTTAGAAATTATACTGCCCTTCGTGGGGTTGTCAAAACCTTGAAGTGGGTAATAGATGCAGTACATACACCTTTGGAGTAGATAAAATGTATTATAAAATATTAATGGAAGAATTAAATAAATTCAATAAAGAAGCAAATGATGAACAGAAGGCCACGATGATTGAAACCTTAGCGGATAAATTGTACGAAATGGATAAAAACGACCTAGCAATTGCTTCACTAATATCTATATTTACAGACGCATTGGATTGGTGGTAAAAGTGCATTATGATGATGAAAAAGCCCCCAATACGATTGAGGAAGCAAAAAGTAGAATTATAGAGTGCATTATGGTTGAGTTTATGGATGAAGAAGTGTATACGGAATACCCTAACTCATGCTTTGTAAATTGGAATCAAGCACAACAGAAAAGATACTTGAGAGCAGGAAAGATGGTTAGAGAAATGTTATTCGATGAAATAGAAACCAGAAAAGAAATACCACAAAAAGACGAGGAGAAAACACAAGGTTCCACAAATCTTAATAAGTCTATGACTATTAGAGATTATATGAGAGCATATGTGGGATGAAGAATTAGACTTTAGTAGTAGCCCCCTAACAGTAGGAAATATTGTAGATATTATCGGACAAGATGGAATCCGTGAAATGTCTGAAATAGTCAAAGTGCATTGTATGTTGTGCGGAGAAACATTCATTGGTCCAAAGGATAAAGCAGGAATGTTTATTAAAGGACACAAGGAGTATCATTTGTGGGAGACCACATTATACGATACTTTAGGTGGACCATGATGTATTCAGAAGGACAAATACAAGGAATTTTTATATTAACAGCAATACCATCCTTTTCCATGACAACGGTAAAGGGTGGGTATGAACCTCGTTATAAGATTATGATGAGATTACCAGAACATTTACTTGAACCAGTAGGTCGTTCATTAACAGCGATGAATATTCATCATGTAATGATTAGAGAACGTGGTCGAAGAGTAGATTCAATTATTATAAGAAGGAGATTTGATATATTGAGAGTTTGCGATATAATGCCAAACTCTCCTACAAAAAGTAAGTCTTGGCGTAAGTTTAAGAGAGTTATGGAAATGGTTAGAAATGGCGAACATTTAGAGGAAGATAGTAAGTATAGATTTGAGATGATTTTAAATGAAAACGAAAACGAAGAAACCAATCCTAGTAGTAGGTAAGTCGGGTACAGGTGTAACGACAAAGGCCAAAGCACTAATTAATAGTAAAGAGTATAGAATTTTCTATGCTAATGATATATCTATTAGTGATGTGTATTCATGGCCTTTGGAGATAGGGATTATCATTGAAGATGTCCACCATAAGCCAGATAAAGATAAGATATTAGACTTGATTCATTCAGGTCGCAATGTCGTACTAACTAGTAAGAACAAAAAGGAAGTAAGTAAAGTGTTGCTTGATTGTTGTCAAGTGAAGATGGCAGGTACGAAAAATTATTATCAAATTATCTTGAGAGCAAGAGCAAAAAACTCTCAAAACTTTAAGATAGTAGATGATAATATATGGGCTTTAACTAGCGCATACATTAAAATGTCAGATAGAGATGAATACCTAACGGTTTTGAATACATATAGACCACCACCAATGCAAATACTTTCATGGGCGGTTGCATCACAACCTAATAATTTGAAACTAATGCACGTATCAAAGGCTATGATGAATGGAGGCGATTACTTCTATCCATTGTTGGCCTATTCAAAGTTAGGTGCATATGGTGGGGTTATCCCCCCACAAAGAAAAAGCATGAGTCCTTTTCCTACAATATGTAGAAAATTAGGACTTAGGGCATCGGATGGGTATTTAGTTAGAGACCTAGTAAAGAATCAGGAATATTCTAGATGGGCGGCTAAGATACTAGATGACAAAGAGTGTAAGGTATTGGGGATAAAAAAGGAAAGGAAAAGAAGAGTATCTGTCAAGAAAGATAGAACAAAAAAATTGGAGGAATATTAATGAAAAGAAGAACATTAGGTGTAAGTTTTTCACGCTGGTTAGGAATATTAAATGGCAAGTGTGAAAATATACCAGTGAAATATTTAAGAGAGAAGTGGGAGTCGAACAAAACACCAGAAGAGGCGGTTGAAGAATATGAAAAGACAATTTGACTTACTGGAAGAAGCATCTATTGATGTGAGAGAGACCCTATGGTTAATGGCTGGAGACATACGAAGTATGGTGAAGGAATTACACCAAACGAACAAAATAGCGATTAGTGTATCAATAGTAAACGTGATTACACTAGCCGTATTAATGATAACATTGTGGTGATATAATGAAGATAAAAGCAGAAAATGGCTATACAATAGCAAAGGAAAAGGAGAGCAAGACTAAGACTGGAATTATGGTTAGTGGTGAAGTTAATTTAGCCACAGTTGTAAATTCAGAAAAGTATAAAGACGGACAGACAGTAATTTATATCGGTGGTTCTAAATTCTATTTAGGACATGAGAAGTTACTGGCCTTAAGAGATACAGATATTATTGGGGTGGTGGATTGATTTATCACGGTGATGAAGCAAAGAAACTTCTATTTGAAGGAATAGATGAACTCGCTAATGCAGTATCAGTTACTTTGGGTCCAGCAACCAAAAGCGTAATCATTGATAGAAGGGATGATTTACCCCCACTAGTAGTTAATGATGGGGTTACAGTAGCAAGACACGTTAATCTAAATGATAAGATGAAGAATATTGGTGCTAAACTCATGATTGAAGTTGCTAATAAAGCACAACAAGGTGCAGGTGATGGTACTACTAGTTCAATTGTAATTGCACAAGCACTAATTAAAGAGTGTATGGAATTAAGTGGGATAAGTGGTGTTCAGATAAGAAGTGAATTAGAAATATTACTTAAGCATACAGAAGAAATATTAGAATCTATGGCGAGGGAGATAGAAGTTCAAAGTAAAGATTTGTACGAAGTAGCCCTAGTGAGTGCTAATAATGATGAAAATATTGCTAGACTTATTGATACTGCGATTAAGGCAATTGGTAAAGAAGGTATCATTACCATTGAACCTTCACCTTATGGGAAAGATGATTATAAAATTACCAATGGGTATGAAAGCAAGAAGGGATATATTAGCCCACTAATTTCTAAAGTAATGGGGAAGAAGAAGAACTACGAAAACCCACTATTAGTCTTTTCAAATACGGAGGTAAATAATTTCTCAGAATTGTTACCTGCTTTGGAAATATCAGTAGAAGAGAAGAGACCTATTATCTTTATGTTAAAGTCGGTAACTCTTCCTGTCATCAATTCATATCTAATGAATCAGATGAATGGGAATATTAATGCCTGTCTTTTACAGGCAGAAGATATATCTTTCTGGCAAGATGAAAGAATGGGAGACTTAGCACTATTAACTGGTGCTAATTTCTATGATACTGGTTTAAACATGAAGTTAGAAAGTCTTACTTTAGAAGATATGGGAACTTGTGGAGTTGCTACTGTTGGTGAAAACTTTTCATCATTTGTAGACTTCGATAAAGATGACAAATTGTTAGAGGAAAGATTAAACGCAATTGAAGTGGACATTAGTTTGTCAGACAATGAATTTTATCAAAAGAAATATTATGATAGAATGTCTAGACTAAAAGGACATGGTGCTGTAATATATATTCACGGTATTTCTGAACAAGAAATTAGAAATAAAATGGATAGAATTGATGATTGTTTAAATGCAACAAGAGCCGCTTTGAATAATGGGGTTGTTGTAGGTGCAGGTTTAGCATTCTACGAAGTATCAAACCGAATTAGAGATGAACTATTTATTAATGATATTACTTGTGCTTACATTAGAGCAATTGAATTTGTATTCTGTAAGTTATTCTACAACGTTACAGGGCGAGAATCTAAACCTACAAGTGTGCATAACAATTTCGATAACGGTTATGTATTCAATGGAAGAACTAGAGAATGGGTGGAAAATGATAACACCATTATCGACCCAGTTGATGTAGTGAAATCATCACTACAAGCCGCAGTTAGTGTGGCTAGTTATGTAATGACAGCAGATTGTATTATTGGTGTTAAAGATGAAAAGATGCAATTACTGTGATGGGTCAGGAATGGCTATTGAAATGAGTTGCCCCGCTTGTAAAGGAAAAGGGGTATTGAAAGGAGATGAAGAAAATGAATTGGACAGAAAAATACAGACCGAAAATAATTGATGAAATAGTAGGACAGACTAAGTTTACCGAAGATGCTATAACGTGGAGAGATAAGGGAGATTTCCCTAATGTTTTGTTAGCAGGAAGGCCAGGAACTGGTAAAACAACTGCCGCACACGTTTTAGGTAACGAGTTTTTAGGTGATGATAAGTCATCTGATTTCTTAGAGATTAACGCTAGTCAAGATAGAAAACTGGAAACAGTTAGGCAAACGATTACTAATTTCGTAAATTATGGTTCGGTTTCTAATAACAAAATCAAGATTGTTTTGTTGGATGAAATTGAGGGAATGACTAAAGATTCCCAACGTGCATTAAAGAGAACAATGGAACGAGCAACGAATTGTCGTTTTATCATTACCTGTAACGATGTTTACGGTGTAGATGAAGCGTTGAGAAGTCGTTGTGCTAATTATTTTTTCAACCCAGTATCTGATTATATTATTACGGATATGTTGAAGATAATTAGTGAAGAAAATGGAGTAGAAATGGCTCTAGAAGATATAGAGACTTTGGTTAATGTTTCTGGTGGAGATATGCGACGGGCAATCAATGAATTGCAAGCGTGTATTTATTCTGGAAAGACACCCAAGAATTTACATCGAGAGAATATAATTCCATACAAGTTATGTATACAGAATGGATTAGACGGTAAGCAAGAGAAATCTTTGGAGTTCTTGAATCGCTTAGTAGTTGCAGGACATTCTGTAAAGGATATATGTAATAAACTCCTACAATCTATATTAGATATGGATTTACCACCTAGCACTAAGTTTAAGGTAGTAGCCCTAGTAGGAGAAACAGAATGGAGAAGCCGTAGTGTGTCTCCAAAAGTTTTAGTGGCATGGTTCGTGGCAAGTATAAAACAATGAACACAAAAAAAGGAAGTGAAAAAATGATTGAAAGAGTAGAAAAAGAATTGAAAGGTCTAGCAAACAGACTACAAATCGAAGAAGAAGAAATGTTGAATAAGTACAACGAGATTGCATCAGCCAACGGTATTGATGTTAAAGAAGAACGACAACAATTGGTTGCCCTAACTTTAGTTAGAAACCATGTGCGAGGAGTATTGTCCTCTAACCGTTCTTCTACAACATCAACTGGGTATGGAAATCATGGACATGGTTTCTTTGTTGCAATTGAACCAACACGGGATATTATGGAATGGCGACGTAAGAATGTAATGAGCAAGTATCGTTCAGATTCTTCACAAGCCCTTAATGATGAAATTGTTGCAGAGGTTGTTCTTGAAGATGGCAATTATGTCAAGACTCAAGTATTGAATGGTGAATGGGAAACAAAGACAATTGGAGGATTACCACCTGCCGCTATGGAAACTGGTGATAATACTTGGATTGTTCCTGTTGATGCAGTAAAGACATGGGCTAGTGGTGATAAGAATAAGAATTATGGTCGCCCTTTGCCTAAGGAACAGTTTCAATTGAGAGCGCATTTTGTAGGTGCAAAGCAAGGTGAAGATTACCAACTTTGGACTTTACAATTGAAGAATGAAGCGGCTAAGAATTTTAAGGCTAACACCTTTGAATGGCTTACCCTTTATGGTATCTTCAATGATGAGCGTAATGCTATCTATGGTATTCAGAATAAGACATTACAAAGTCTAACCGCTTTGGATAATCTAGATTCAGAAGACCCTAGATTTACAGATGTTTCTGATAAGGATATTGAAACCCTATTGGTTGAATGTATGGCTGAATATTTGGGTGATTTAATGGAGTTAGATGATTTCCATGAAATGATTAGTCAAAAGCAAGGCACACGTTTGATTGTTACTGATGGTATTGTTACTAGTCAAAACTTGACTGTTAATGAAAAGACAGGTAATCGAGTTATGTGGATTGAACCACTAGATGCTTCATACGGATTTGATGATGATGACATACCTGATTCAACACCAGTATGGATTCCTTCTAACATTAAGGTTGATTTCGGTGCAGGTTCAGATGTTATCATTGTGGGTCGAACAAATCAAACTCAAAAGAAGGATGATGATGGAATGCCTATTGAGGGAGAATACAATCCTGTATCAATTAATCTCTATGGCGTATTCGTAAGAACATCTATGGGTGCTGTTGAAGAAGTAGAAGAAGCAGGGGAAGATTTGAACTTCTGGTGATATTCAAATGCCCGTGTAAATGTTGGCGGGTGAATGACATTCAAGTAGGTGCAAAGCCTATACACAAGGAGAGAAAAAAATGATAGTAAAATTAAACGAAATATTGCTCGATATGACTGAAGTAGAAAGTATCGAGTGGAAAGAGAATATGGAATTTGACGAGAATTATAACGTTAGATTTCATATGAAAAGTGGAAAGATGTTCTCACGAATGGTACATGAAAACCAACTTAAGCAATTAGAAGAATACTTTGAAGGTGATGAGTAATGGTTACTAATGAAGAAACGTTAATTGCCGAAATGGATAATTTATTGGCAAATGTGGATGAAGATAAGAAACTAATTATATCAGCATTATTAGATATTAGAACGGCGATAGTAGAGTCTCTAGTATTGGTTGATACTGAATTAATAGACATGGGAGTAGACCCATCAAAAACTACGGAAGAAATAAAAGAGGAATGGTGAAAACAATGGGAATTGGAAAACAAGGACAAGCAAGCAAATTGAATGAAAAAGCAAAGAAGGAAGATGTTAAGTCTGCCTTTATTGAGGCAAAGCGTAACGCCTTTATGCAACGAAAGAAATTAATTGAACAGCAATCTGGATTTCTACTATGTGGTATTAGTGGAGACCCAGGAACTGGTAAAACAGGATTATCAATTGATTGTAGAACAGAAGAAGAAAAAGATACACATTGGGTATTTATTCTAGATTTTGATGAAGGTGCTGAACCTACATGGAGGCAACATTGGTCAAGTGATGATAAGGTATTTATTTACAATCCTCATGTGTACAAAGAAGATATGACAGTAGACTATATGGCTACTGCTGATATGGCTAGATTCTTTATGGGTATGGTAAAAGAAGCCATCGAAGAAAAGAAGATTCAATTCGGTGAAGAAGAAATTGAGATTAAGGCAGTTAAGGCTGTTGTATTTGATGGACTAGACACATGGCTAGATACTACTAATATGATTGCTAGACTTAATCACATTAAGGGTAATGACCCTCGATTGGCTGATAAAGTCAAGATGGTTCCTACACAATGGTTTGCTAGAACTCAAGAATACCAAAGACTGTTTAAGGCGGCTTGCCAACTTAATTGTCATAAATTCTTCATCACGCATATGAAAGATATGCACGATGGATTTGAGATTGTAGGACAAAAACCAGATTGGGAAAAGTCTACTACTGCTAAGTTATTTCAACACGTTCACACGTATCGTGAAGAAAGAGCAGGAGTTACTAAACTATATGGTAAGGTTTTGAAGTCAAAAACTAATGCAGAAAACGAGGGACAATCTTTCTTGTTGTTTGAAAACAATAAGGGTGATGTAACTTGGAACGGTCTGGAGGCAATCAAAGAAAATAAACTTTGATTCTTAGACTGTTATTATTAGGGGTGCTGTTATGATTTGTAGAAAAGGTGAAAAGAATGATTATTATAGAAGGAAAAGAATTAGAAAAAGCGATTAAGATTTGTACATTAAGAGGTAAATATAATGAAGGTAGAAGCAATAAAATGGGTTCTCTATCTTCCAATATTGTTATTAAAATTGACGATAATGTTTACTTTCAAAATGCTAACGAGTTTACATATGTTTGTTATAGACCAACAATTGTAAGTAAGACAGGTAAGGGAACTTATATTATTGATACGGATATTCTGTTGAAGTATATTGTTAAGTCCGAAAACATGGAATTACACTTTGGTACTAACTTGGAAGTTAGATGTAATGGGAGTATTATTACTATACCCCAAACGACTACACACACTAATATGAGTGTAGTACAAAAGTTAGGTGCTAGGTTGAGAGATTTAGATAACAGAAGTATTATGGCTAATACAGATGAAGAGGGTATAGCAGTTACTGATACCCTCAAACTACAAACAGTAGTTAATCTAAGGTCTGAATATGTTGTTAATGCTGTCGATTTGGCAGAACGTGTAGGTAATTCTGTCTACAAGTTAGATTGGTATTACCCTACATTGAACATCTCATCTTCTGAAAACAACCAGAAGGTGGAAACTAATGTAGAAGGTTATGATGATTCAACACCCCGTAGGGCTACTGTTGAATTGTCTTTACCAATTAGTAATATAATCAAAGATGATGATGAATTAGTTATCTTATTTGATGATGAAAGACCTGCTGTTTTTGCTAACAGAAAGGTAACTGTGCTACGTGCGCCAAGACTGAGGAATTAAAATGGAAGAAATATTAGAACTAGTGAAAAACCTAGATATTAGAATTAAAGAATTGTTGAAAGGATTAGGGGTAGACGAAACCTCTTTCTTAAAGAAGTATGCAGATAGCCAACCTATACAAATTGCATTTGCTATGGGAAGTAGAAGTATGGCTACTAAGTTTGCTCAAACTCTATTGGAACATTTACCTGAGGTGGAAGAAGAATGATTCATGATTTTGTTCATTGGCTTATGGTAACTCATAAAAAATTATACAATGATTTATTTTCAGCCTACACACGTTCAAATACTGAGGGTGAGGAAGAATGAGCGTATTCTTTGGTGGAGAATGTTCTGAATGCGAGATGCCCTGTGCTTATATTATGGTGAAGGACAATTGGGTTTGTCAATGTCCATGTAGAGGTGAGGAAGATTGAGTTTGTATGAAGATAACGTCTGTGATAAAATACAACAAAGAGCAGATGTAGGAAAAAGAAAGTATGGGGTAACTATGGAACGTGGTGATTTATCCACAATTGAATGGTTAGTCCACTTA
>UEXN01001091.1_pt1 | contig 23259 bp, 23 predicted proteins | sample 1796711 | NCBI WGS metagenome assembly UEXN01 (sample SAMEA4772470, study PRJEB27181) | metagenome | reverse complement strand
TGATGGCGTCGGCGCCGGTGTCTTTGGCGGCCTGCAGAATCAGATCCGTTTTCAGATAGCTTTCTGCGGCGGTCTGGCCGCCCAGGGATACCGCTTCATCCGCCACGCTGACGTGCTGGCTGTTGCGGTCCGCCTCCGAGTAAACCGCCACCGAGGCGATACCCATCTGCTTCAGGGTGCGGCAGATGCGTACCGCGATCTCCCCTCGGTTGGCGATCAGCACTTTCTTCAACATTACAGGGCTCCGTCTTGTTTCAATGTCGCGATGTAGTTTCTCCAGCCGCCCAGTTCGGTAATGTCGGTGGCGTCGTCGATGGCCCAGGGCTCGCAGATAAACCCTTTCACCCAGCGACCCTCCACGGTTTCCAGGCTGCCAATGCCCAGCGGGGCGGGGATCAGGCCGACAAAGCTGCCGAAGTGTTCGATGGGCATTTGCCACAGCTCAATGGGAATGCTGGTGCCGCCGTCCTTTTCATTGCGGATCAGGCCGGGCTTGGGTGGCACCGTGTTGGCCAGGGCGTAGAGGCGATAGCAGGGTGCGGTGTGAGTGGCTTCCAGCAGCACCGCGTCACGCTCGACCAGCTGACTGTTGAGTGGCATGCCGGTGAGGTGGGCGCCCACTACGGCCACGGTGATGGTGTTGTCATCGTCAATGGTGGTGGGTGTTTGCAGTGCGGGTAGATCCAGTCCGGTGGCGCCGGCCTGCCAGGGCTGGTGTTGTTGCCAGCGTTGTCCGAATTCGGCCAGGGCATGGTCGTGCCAGGCCGGGGCGATCAGGGTGAAGCCACCGGGCAGGCCGTCATCACGAAAGCCACCGGGTAATGCCAGAGCACACAGGTCCAGCAGATTGACGAAGTTGGTCCAGGTGCCCAGTTGGCTGTTCAGAGTGATGGGATCGTTGCGTACCGCGTAGCGGGTGTAGATGCCCGGCGCCGTGGGTAGCAGCAGAGCATCCACCTCGGCCAGCAGGGTGTCGGACTGTCGCTTGAGTTCGGCGAGCCGGTATTGGGCGCGGAAGCTGTCAACGGCGGTGAGTTGTGCGGCCGGTTCGAGGATGTCGCGAATAACCGGCAGCACCGCGTCCGGCTGCTTGTGCAGCAGGGCTTCGGTGACGCTGAAACGTTCGGCGACCCAGGGGCCCTGATAGAGCAGGGCGGCAGCATCCTGCAGCACCATGGTGTCCACGGTAACCAGTTCGGCAATGCGGCTGAGGCTTTCCAGTTGCTGCTCCCAGAGCGCTTTCGCCTGGGTGTCACCGAACCAGGGCAGGTCTTTGGGGATGCCCAGTCGGGGGCGGGACGGAAGTCTGGTGCTTTGTCGAGACGGTGCCTGGCGACAGTAGGCATCGCCGCTATCGAACTGGCCGATGATGCGATAAACGGTCTGGGCGTCTTCCACGTTCAGCGCAAAGACGCTGACACAGTCCAGTGTTCGACAGGCTGGCACCACACCTTTGGTGCTGGCGGCACCGCGGGTGGGTTTCAGGCCCACGGTGTTGGTAAAGGCGGCGGGAATGCGTCCGGAGCCAGCGGTGTCGGTACCCAGGGAGAAGGGCACCAGCCCCAGGCTGACACTCACCGCAGAGCCGGAACTGGAGCCGCCGCTGAGGTAGTCAGGGTTGAACGGGTTGGGCACCTCACCATAGGGGGAGCGGGTGCCGACCAGGCCGGTGGCGAACTGATCCAGATTGGTTTTGCCCACCAGAATCGCGCCGGCCTCGCGCAGTAGTCTGACCACGGTGGCGTCTTCCTGCGGCGTGTAGGCAAAGGCGGGGCAGGCGGCGGTGGTGGCAATGCCGGCCACATCAATGTTGTCCTTCACCGCAAAGGGAACGCCATATAAAGGCAGATCCGGGTCGGTCAGGGCGTTGGCCTGGGCAAGCAGAGAGGACTCGTCCAGCAGGTGAATCCACAGGGCACGCTCGCTGTCGTGCAGCCGCGTTGCCAGTTGTTTCATGGCCTGTACCGGGGTGAGGTCACCGCTGCGGTAGGCCGCCTGCCATTGTTGAAGAGTCCAGCCAATCATTCGTTTGCACACCTGGTTGTACACAAGTTGGTATGCGGACTTGTGCAAAGGCGGTGCCAAGCCGATAAAAATATTTTAAGTGGCTGTTTTTACAAAAGTTAAATCTCTGATGGCTGACGTTATCGGCTGCAACCGTCAGGCTGGTATGCGCCACGCTGATGCAGTTGCGCCGTAAGAGTGCAAAAGGTTGCGTGGCGGCAAGTCGCTGCCATTGCCGGTAACGATGGCGGGAAAAGTGAGGTGCTATTTCCGCTTTTGGCCGTGTGTTGGCAGAGTGGATAAGGATGTCGGATCAAACAGGAGGCGTGCATGTCCTCGCGAGCTCTGGTTGTGGAAGGGGGCGCCATGCGCGGCATTTTTGCCGCCGGGGTGCTGGATGCCTTTCTGGAAAAAGATTACCGGGAATTCGATTTTGCGGTGGGGGTGTCCGCCGGTTCTACCAATCTGATTGGTTACCTGGCCGGAGATCATGGGCGCAGTCGGCACATCATTACCGATCACGCCTGCCGTGCAGAGTTCATCAACTGGCAACGCTTTATGAGTGGCGGTCATCTGTGTGACGTGCACTGGTTATGGCATCAATCCTTGCAGGATGTGCCGCTCAGCCTGGGTCGGCACTGGAAGTCGCAGACGCCGTTATGGGTGGTCACTACCTCGGTGGAAGATGGTGCGCCTCGTTACCATCAGGCGACGCCGGATAATCTGAATGAGATCATGACAGCGTCCTGCTCCATTCCTTTTGCCTACAGGCAATTCCCCACGGTGAACGGGCATCCCATGACCGATGGTGGTCTGGGCGATTCCATTCCGGTGCGTTGGGCCTATGAGCAGGGCGCCAGGGATATCACCGTGGTGCTGTCCCGGCATCAGGGATATCGCAAGAAACCCAGTGCGTTGACGCCGTTGCTGAAACCCTGGGTCAAGGATATGCCGGGGTTGTATGCGGGTATGCTCAAACGCTCGCAAGCCTACAATGACGCGCTGGAATTCATCGATAACCCGCCGGCGGATTGTCGGATAACCGTGATCGCTCCGGATCGGGGTTTTCCCGTGAACCGCTTGACCACCAATGGGCAGAAGCTGGAACAGGGCTATTGGCAAGGGCATCAAGCGGCGTCGGTGGCGCTGGGCGAGCAGCCATTAGAAGCGGTGGGCTAACTGGTCGGTTACGCCCTTCGGGCTAACCCACCCTACACCAGTCGGGTAAGGTCAGTGCACGCGCGGCGCTGCGGTCTCGAAACCCGGCGGCTTTCGATTATCAATTTTTAATTGCCTTCACAGCGCCAGGTCCACGCTTCCAGCTCAATGCGTTGAATCCCGCGATGATGATTATCCATCAGAAACACGCGCCGGTCTTTCAGGACTGCCCGGTTGCCATCGGCTTTCTTGACGGCCTTGAACAGTTTCTTTTTGGCGTTGTTTTCAATCCAGGCGTCACTGAAAAACAGCCCCTGGAGTTTGCCGCCGGTTTCTATGGTGACGGTATCGCCGGCCTGGCAGCCGCTGGGTGGAGTTTCCAGAAGATAGACCTTGTCGGCCTGGCTGCTTGAGGCCAGTAATAGCAGCGCGATACTGAGCAACCTGCGCATAGTGCTTCCTTTTTTTGTTATTCGCCGCTGGCGCGGCGTGCTTTTTCCACGTTCTCCCGCAGATGTTGCGGGTTGATGGTGCCGGCAATAATACTGCCGACGCCAGCGGTGCCAAGGATCTTGTTCATGCTTTCCTGCACCGGGTCCTTCCCCTGGTTGTGCAGGTGGCCGCTGGCAAAGGCTTTCTTGATCAGGATGCCCTTGTTCCGGGCGGCGGCATGTTCGATCACCGGTAGCTCTTCATGATGGGTCAGGTTGTAGGTGACCATGGCCACGTCCGCCTGGTTGAGGGTGTCGATGCCGCCGGCAACGGTTTTGCTGGACATGCCGGTGGCGCGGATCAGGCCGGCCTTCTTCAGATCGTTCAGTGCATCCAGGGTGCCCATGTTGAGGACATCCAGATCGTTGCCATCGGAATGCACCAGCACGCAATCCAGGTAGTCGGTGTTGAGCCGCTGTAGGCTGCGTTCCACCGAGGTGCGCACATGCTCCGGGGAGAAATCGAAGTGGCTGTCGCCGCTATCGTTGTCGAATTCCTCGCCCACCTTGGTAACGATGACCCAGTGCTGGCGATCCTGGAGCAGTTGCCCCAGTCGCTCTTCGCTGCGGCCATAGGCCGGTGCCGTGTCGATCAGGTTCAGGCCCAGGTCCCGGGCCTGGGCGATCAATTCCACCACCGACTTGTCATCGGGAATGGTAAAGGCGCCGGGGTACTTAACCCCCTTGTCGCGCCCGATCTTCACCGTGCCCAGACCGAGAGCGCTGACGGTTAACCCTGTGTTGCCCAGCGGGCGCATGAAGGACATGAAGACTCCTGAAACATTCTCGCTGTAGGAGCGCCGCTTGAGGCGCGAATTGTACTTGGGAAAGCCGTCGCAAGCAGTTTCGCGCCTCAAGCGGCGCTCCTACAGAGGGTAATTAAAAACAGCGGTGCCAGTACGGCACACCCATGGGCGCCTGTTCCAGCTCTGCCGGTACCGTTAACGGTGCCCCCGGCTCCAGCCCGCTCTCTTCCACCAGTGCCATCACTCTGTCGCCCAGATCCGGGGCCAGGGTGAGTTTGGTGGGCCAGGCGACGATCAGGTTGTGATCGCGGTGGGCGTAGGCGTTGTCCGGTTTTACCAGCGCCTGTTGTTTCGGTTCGGCGCGGGTCACGTTGAGGACGGCGAACTCGGCCTGACTGAAATCGAGCCAGGGAAACAGCTGCTTTATTTCGGCCCGACCGGCGGCCAGTTGTTCCTGATCGCTGCGTTCCACGCCGCGCTCGGCCAGGTCGCCGCCCAGATACCAGACCACCTTGCCATCCGGGCAGTCATGGGTGGTAACGGTGAGCACCGGCTTGTTACTGGTGCCGACGCAGTGGGCGTAAAGGCGGTGGCCCAGGTCGTGTTTCACCAGCAACATTTTCAGCGGGCGTAACTGGCTGTGTTCCTCGGGCAGCAGGCGGGCCTGATGGGCGCCGTCCAGCAGTGCCGGGTTGCCATTGCCAGCGGACAGGATGGTCAGGGCCGGTTCGATACGCTGGCCATTGACGGTCACCGCATTCAGACCTTTCTCTCCCCATTCCAGGGTATCGCGTCCCATATCGAAGGCCAGCAGGCGTTCACGCACCGGCGCGGCCAGGGCGTCGATCAGTGATTCGGTATTGATGACCAGGTCATCCAGCTTGTAGACATTGCCCTTGAAGGCTTTGTCCGCCAGGGCGGAAGGGAAATGGTCCCGCTTCAGTTTTTCGATGCGCCCGCGCAGCATCTTGCTGGCGAAGAAGTTGGTCATGCGCGAGGCCACCGAGCCACTGGACCACATGTGCTGGGTATCGCTGAGCACTTGCAGCTGGCGAAGGTCCACCGGATCGTCGCCGGCCATGGCGGCGCGCCAGCGGTCCGGCATGGTGGCAATGGATTCCGATTCACTGGACAGGTTGCCGCTCAGGGCATACTTGAGGCCGCCGTGGATAATGCCCTGGCTGGCCAGGGTCTGGTCGCCGCCCAGGGTGTCGGTTTCCAGCAGCAGGCACTGGTAACCGGCGGCGTTGAGCCGGTTGATCAGCCACAGGCCGGCAATGCCACCGCCGAAGATCAGAATGTCGGGTTTCAGAGGGGAGTGATTCATGGCTCACCATCGGAGAAAGTTGCCGCTATGCTAGCATAGGCTGCGCTGCGGGCACGCAAGCAGGCAACAGGCATGACCCTGGTTTTCCTGTAGCGTGATGCAGGTAAGCAGTCCTTACATCGAGACAAGAGCGCCTATGCAAACCCTTTACTCCTTTCTTTGGTATTTACTGCTTCCGTTACTGTTTTTGCGCCTGTGGCTGCGCGGTCGGCAGGCGCCGGCCTATCGTCAGCGGTGGAAGGAACGCATGGCCTGGGGATATCGCCCCGCCACCCTGAAAAACAGTATCTGGGTGCATGCGGTGTCGGTGGGGGAAACCCTGGCGGCGGTGCCGATGATCGAGCGGTTGCTGGCGGATTATCCGGATACGCCACTGCTGGTAACCACGACGACACCCACCGGTTCGGAGCGGGTGAAAGCCCTGTTCGGAGATCGGGTGACCCATGTGTATTGTCCCTGGGAATTGCCCACTGCGCTGAATCGCTTCCTGCGTGCCTTTGATCCAAAAACGGTGATCGTGCTGGAAACCGAACTGTGGCCGAACCTGTGTGCGGCGGTGAAACGTCACGGTGCCAAGCTGATGCTGATGAACGGGCGCTTGTCTGAGAAAAGCTATCGGGGCTACCGCAAGCTTCCCCGCCTGGTGCGACCGATGATGGCGCGCTTCGATGCCCTGGCGGTGCAGACGCCGGTGGAACGGGAGCGTTATATCGCCCTGGGTGCCTGGCCGGAACGGGTGCATGCCATCGGCAGTGTGAAATTCGACATGAGCCTGGACGATACGGTCCGGCAGGCGGCGGCGAGCTTGCGTGGGGAGATTGGCGAGCGCCCGGTGTGGATCGCTGCCAGTACTCACCCCGGCGAGGATGAGCCTGTACTGGAAGCCCACCAGGCATTGCTGCAAGTACTGCCCAATGCGCTGCTGGTGCTGGTGCCTCGGCATCCGGAACGGTTCGACAGCGTAGCGCAATTGATTCGCCAGCAGGGGCTCGAACTGGCCCGGCGCAGCAGGCAGGAGGCTATCGCTGCCGACACCCGGGTTTACCTGGCCGATACCATGGGCGAACTGCTTATGCTGTTCGGGGTCGCGGATGTGGCGTTTGTGGGTGGCTCGCTGGTGCCGGTGGGCGGACACAATTTGCTGGAGCCTGCCGGCTGGGGCAAGCCGGTCGTCACCGGGCCCCACCTGCACAATTTTACCGCCATCGCCGGACTGCTGGATGACGCCGACGCCCTGGCTCTGGTGGATAATGCGGATGCCCTGGCCATTGCCTTGCAGGCGCTGTTCCGTTATCCGGAACAACGCCAGCGTCAGGGGCAGGCGGCAGCGGCGGTGGTGGAAGCCAATCGTGGGGCGCTGGAGAAAGGGCTTGAACTGATTAGTGAACAGTTAACAGTGAATAGTTAACAGCGACGCGAAAGGACTTTTACAGCATTAAACGCAAGAGGCCGCGCCCAGTGTATGGGCGCGGCCTCTTGGCTTTCAGAGAATGGTTGCGCTCACACGCGCAACTATTCACTGTTCACTGTTAACTATTCACTGCTCTTCAGTACCGCGCGTCCGGCACCAGCGCGTCGCTGCGGCCTTCCAGATCCGGCTGGTAGATGTTCAGGGTGTTGGTGTCCGAGAGCCACTGGTTGATGCCTGCCAGGTCTCCCTGCTGAAGGTCACCGGTGGTGGATTTCAGGGTCAGGGAGTTGATGATGTAGTCGTAGCGGGCATTGGCGTAGTCGCGTTCGGCGGCGAACAGCGCCTGCTGGGCGTTGAGCACGTCCACCACATTACGGGTACCTACCTCGTAACCGGATTGGGTGGCTTCCAGGGCTGAACGAGCGGAGCGGATGGCCTGCTTGCGGGCGCTTACGCGCAGGGCATCGGACTCCACTGTGCGGTAGGCGCTGCGGGACTGCTGAATGATATCGCGCAGGGCCTGCTGGTATTGGTAGACCGCAGCATCTGCACGCAGGGCGGCTTCTTTGCGACGGCTGTTGAGGCCACCGCCCTGAAACAGAGGCATGGTGACTTCTACCCCGATCTGTTTGGTGTCGCTGTCCGGGTTGATCCCGGTAGCAAAGCCTGTGGCGCTATTGTCTTCAGGGATGGAGTTGGCGTTCTGGTACTGGGCAACAAATTGAACCTGGGGAAGCTGGGCTCCCAACTGGCGTTTGGCCGTTTTTTCTGTCAGTTCGGAATTATACCGGGCGGCCAGAACCTGGGGGTTTTGGGACTGGGCCTTGTCGATCCAGTCATTCATGTCGGCCGGTTGCGGGCCTTTCATCGGCAGTTCGTCTTTGAGTTCAGAGAGGGTTTCCCAGCGTTGACCGCTCAGCGATTCAAGCTGATCGCGGGCGATGTCATATTGTTGCTGGGCGACAATCAGGTTCACCCGGGTCAAGTCATAGGTGGCCTGGGCTTCTTCCACATCGGTGGCGGGCACCAGTCCCACATCGAAACGTTCCTGGGTCTGTTCCAGTTGTCGGCCGATGGCTTTTTCTTCGGCCTTGGCGGAAACCAGGGTGTCCCAGGCGCGCAGGACACCGAAGTAGCCCTGGGCCACGCGCAGGACAAAATCCTGTCGGGCCTGTTGGAAATTGGCCTGGGCAATATCGGTGCTCGACTTGGCTTCTTTGTAGCCGTACCAGGCATCCATGCGGAACAATGGTTGCGTCAGTTGCACCGTGGTGGTCTCGGTGCCGAATTCTTGGGTGACGCCCAAGTCCTTCAATTCACGCTCTGTGTCATACCGGCCGTAAGTGGCGGAAACAGTGGGGAACAATGCCGCGCGGCCTTGCACCAGCAGTTGCTGGTCCGCGTCCCAGCTCATGCGGGCGGCTCGCCAGGTGCCGTCATAGCTCCAGGCGGCGTTGGCGATCTCGACCAGATCGGCGGCGTGGACGGAACTGGCCAGTGAGGTCAGCATGAGAACGAGGATCTTGGTTGGGCTGCGCTTCATTCTGGTGCACTCTTTCCTGGGTGAGTTTGGTCATTATAGTACTGGGTGGTACAGAAAATTGATACGGCTTCTGTCACACCAGTGTCGCGGTTGTTTGGCCGATAGGCGCTGGCGTATAGTGTCCGCCATCCCTGTCTTTTCCCATGTTTTCCGGAGGCCGACGTGCCAGACGATCAGCGCCCCATCACCGCTAATACGATTGATGAATCTTGCCAGCCTATCGCCGGCTCGCAAAAAATTTATGTTACCGGCTCTCGCCCGGACATTCGTGTCCCCATGCGAGAAATACACCAGAGTCCGACCCCGCTGGCGGACGGAAAGTTCGAGGATAACCCACCGGTTAGCGTCTACGATACGTCTGGCCCCTATACCGACCCGGATGTGACCATTGATGTGCGGCAGGGCCTGGCGCCAATCCGCATGAACTGGATTCAGGAAAGGGATGATACCGAGCAACTGGAGGGTTTGACCAGTGAATACGGGCAAAAGCGCGCCAAGGATCTGAAAACCGCCGGGTTGCGCTTTCAGCACACCCGCGTTCCGCGTCGTGCCAAAGCCGGCAAGAACGTCAGCCAGATGCACTATGCCCGCCAGGGCATCATTACCCCGGAAATGGAATTTATCGCCATCCGCGAGAATCAGCGGTTGCGTGAGCACCGGGAAGCGGGGCTGCCGATGGACCAGCATCCGGGGCAGGATTTTGGTGCCAGTATTCCGGCGGAGATCACCCCGGAATTTGTCCGTGACGAAGTGGCTCGGGGTCGGGCGGTGATTCCGGTGAATATCAACCATCCGGAAATCGAGCCGATGATCATCGGCCGTAACTTCCTCACCAAGATCAATGCCAACATCGGCAACTCGGCGGTGACCTCCTCCATCGAGGAAGAAGTGTCCAAGATGACCTGGGCCACCCGCTGGGGCGGCGATACGGTGATGGACCTGTCCACCGGCGACAATATTCATGAAACCCGCGAGTGGATCCTGCGTAACTCGCCGGTGCCCATCGGCACGGTGCCGATCTACCAGGCACTGGAGAAGGTCAACGGTGTGGCCGAAGACCTGACCTGGGAAATCTTCCGCGATACCCTGATCGAGCAGGCCGAGCAGGGGGTGAGCTATTTCACCATCCACGCCGGCGTACTGCTGCGCTACGTGCCGATGACCGCCAACCGGGTCACCGGTATTGTCTCCCGCGGTGGGTCGATCATGGCGAAGTGGTGCCTGGCGCACCATAAAGAGAGCTTCCTCTATACCCATTTCGAAGACATCTGCGAGATCATGAAGGCCTACGATGTGACCTTCAGTCTCGGTGATGGCCTGCGGCCCGGCTCCATTGCTGATGCCAACGATGAAGCCCAATTCAGCGAACTGCGCACCCTGGGTGAGCTCACCAAGATCGCCTGGAAGCACGATGTGCAGGTGATGATTGAAGGCCCCGGCCACGTGCCCATGCACATGATCAAGGCCAACATGGACGAGCAGCTGAAGCACTGTGGCGAGGCGCCGTTCTACACCCTGGGTCCGCTGACCATCGATATCTCTCCGGGCTACGATCACATTTCCAGTGCCATTGGCGCTGCCATGATCGGTTGGTATGGCACCGCCATGCTCTGCTACGTGACGCCCAAAGAGCACCTGGGTCTGCCTAACCGGGAAGACGTGAAGGAAGGCATCATCACCTACAAGATCGCCGCCCATGCGTCTGATCTGGCCAAGGGACATCCGGGCGCCCAGTTGCGCGACAATGCCCTGTCCAAGGCGCGCTTCGAATTCCGCTGGGAAGACCAGTTCAATCTGGGCCTGGACCCGGACCGTGCCCGGGAATTCCACGATGAAACCCTGCCCAAGCAGGCCCACAAGGTGGCGCATTTCTGCTCCATGTGCGGGCCCAAGTTCTGTTCCATGAAGATCAGCCAGGAAGTCCGTGAGATTTACGGCGATGGCAGGGAGCAGGTGGCCCAGGCGGACGCGGAAGCGGGCATGGAAGAGAAGTCCAAGGAGTTCCGTGAAAAGGGCAGTGCCCTTTACCATGAAGCCAATGAGTGATCTGAAGCCGCTGTTCGGCCCCGATGACGTGGAAGTGCTGGAACGGGATACACCGTTTCAGGGCTTCTTTCGTGTCGATACCTTGACCCTGAGGCACCGGCAGTACAACGGTGGCTGGGGCAAACCGGTGCGCCGGGAGCTGTTCGTGCGTCCGCAGGCGTCGGCGGTGCTGCCCTATGATCCGCGCCGGGGTGAAATCCTGCTGGTGGAGCAATTCCGTGTGGGCGCGCTGGAGTGGCGCCCGTCGCCCTGGTGCCTGGAGTTGATTGCCGGTATTGCCGACAAGGACGGGGAAAGTGCCGCCGACCTGATCCGCCGTGAAGCCATGGAGGAAGCGGGCATTACCCTGGGTGAGATGGAATCCATCGCTGCCTATATGCCCAGCCCCGGTGGCACCAATGAGCGGCTACAGATATTTGTGGGTCATGCGGATCTGGCTGGTGCCGGCGGTATCTTCGGTTGCCCGGACGAGGGCGAGGATATTCGTGCCCTGACCGTGCCGGTGGCAGATATTCCCGAATTGCTGGAGTCCGGTCTGGTAGATAATGCAGCGTCACTGATTGCCCTGCAGTGGTTGCTGTTGCATCGTGCCCGGCTGGATGCAGCCTGGGACGGGGCATGAAACGCCGCGATCGCTACCAGCTGGATTTCCGGGCCTTGATGAGCCAGTGCGAGGAAAACTACGCCCGGATGCTGCCGCTGATGAAGGCCATGGGCGACCGCGACAGTATGGATGTGGAAGTGGGGCATACCCATCACTCCCATACCTTGCAGCTGCGAGTGCTTGAGCGCTCCCCCTACACCACCACCGTACGCCTGGAAGACCAGGAATTGCTGGATGTGCTACCGGCCTCTCGTTTGACCGTGCGTCTGTATCACGATGCGCGCCTGGCGGAAGTCACCGAGGCGCGTCCCTTTCGGCGGGTCAATGCCCGTTATGCCTATCCCAATCGCCATATGCACCAGCGTGATGAAAAAGTGCAATGGAACCGTTTCCTGGCCGAGTGGCTACGTCATGTCCACGACCATGGTCGTGATGCCGGCAACGGCTGGCGACAGCAGGTGACCGGTAATTCCTGAAGGTAGCTGTAAAGAATTGCTAACCATGTCCTGATCTTGGACGTCTTTCCTAGAAAAGTGCCATCATCTTGGTTATAAGTGATCAATGAGCGTTGAGGGAATGCTCGGGAGAGCATTCGGTGCCTCCCAAACGGGAATAATAAATCGAGGACGGGAGCGGGGATCTTGACGCAGCAGTTGCAGCCCCTTCGAGTGGTGCAGTTATCAGACTGCCATCTGTTTGCCGATACACAAGGCAAGCTGTTGGGCCTGAATACCCAGTTCAGTCTGGATAAGGTGTTGGAGCTGATCCGTGGTGAGCAGCCCAGCCCGGACCTGATTCTGGCCACCGGAGATCTGTCTCAGGATGCTTCCTTCGAGTCGTATCAGCGGCTGGAGCAGGCTCTTTCCGGCTTCCCTGCGCCGGTGTACTGGCTGGAAGGCAATCACGACAAGCCCGCCCCCATGCTCCAGGCCCTGGATTGCCATCGCGAGCGGATCAGTCCCTGTGTGCTGGAGATTGGTAACTGGACCATCATCATGCTCGACTCCACCATCCCCGGTGAAGTCCCTGGCGACCTGTTTGACGAAGACCTGAAATTTCTGGATGACGCTCTGGCCAACGCCCGAGGTGAACACCTGATGGTGTGTCTGCATCACCATCCGGTGCCGATGGAGTGTGCCTGGCTGGACACCCAGGTGGTGGGTAGTGCCGAGCAGTTTTTCGCCGTCATCGACCGCCACCCCCGTGTGCGCGCCATCATCTGGGGCCATGTGCACCAGGAATATGATGACCTGCGCAACGGCGTGCGCCTGCTGGCCGTGCCCAGCACCTGCGTGCAGTTCAAACCGAAAAGCGAAGACTTCGCCGTGGACGACAGCAACCCCGGCTATCGCTGGCTGGACCTGTACCCGGACGGCCGCATTGACACCGCCGTCAGCCGGGTGGAGGGGATTACCTTTGAGGTGGACTTCTCGGTAAAGGGCTACTGATTTAGTTAACAGTTAATAGTTAACAGCGCGCGGACGGCGGTGTTCCGGGCTGGTATGTTGGAGGCCGCGTGCAGATGATGGATGCGGCCTCCTGCGTTTCAAGAGAAAAGGCTTGACTGCGCTGACGGGTCGGGCAGCCTTGTTCACTGTTCACTGTTCACTGTTCACTGTTCACTGTTCACTGTTCACTGTTCACTGTTCACTGTTCACTGTTCACTGTTCACTGTTCACTGTTCACTGTTTCATCCTTCGACCTGTTGAATTCCTATGGCTCCCGAAACCTCTCTCATCTACGTTCACGGCTTCAACAGCTCCCCAGCGTCCCACAAGGCGGGCCTGTTGCGAGAGGTGTTCGAACGCGCTGGCTGTCCTGAGCGGTTGCACGTGCCCGCGCTGCCGGTGGAGCCCAAGGCGGCCATGGCGGAGCTGGATGCGGTGATTGCCGGGGCCGGGCCGGTGGCGTTGCTGGGCTCATCCCTGGGGGGCTTCTATGCCACCTGGCTGGCTGAGCATCATGATTTGCAGGCGGTAATCGTAAATCCTGCCGTTCGACCCTGGCGACTACTGGACAAATACACAGGTATCCAGCATAACTATCACACTGGCGAGGCCTGGGAATTCAACCCGGCCTGGCTGGACGAGCTGAAGCGCTATGAAGTGCCGGCCATCAGCCAGCCGGAAAACCTGCTTCTGCTCACCCAGACCGGCGATGAAACCCTCGACTGGGAAGACGGCTGGGACTATTACGGGGACTGCCACCGCTATTGCGGCTTGGGTGGCAGCCACGGCTTTGATAACTTTGACGCCTTCATTCCGCTGATACTGCGGTTTTGTGGTATTGAAATACACGCCTGATGCCCGAGGCCAGACGCCAGACGCTTGATCCTGCCAAGCGTTCAGCGTCTGGCGTCATGCGTCTGGCGCTTCTGGAAACTCTATGGCCAATACGTATACGTCCGAAAATATTGAAGTGTTGTCGGGCCTCGACCCGGTGCGCAAGCGTCCGGGGATGTACACCGATACCTCCCGCCCCAACCACCTGGCCCAGGAAGTCATCGACAACTCGGTGGATGAAGCCCTGGCCGGTCATGCCAAATCCATCAAGGTCACCCTGCTGAAAGATGGTGGCGTGGAAGTGGAAGATGATGGCCGCGGCATGCCGGTGGACATGCACCCGGTGCAGAAGAAGCCCGGGGTGGAAGTGATCCTGTCCACGCTGCATTCCGGCGGCAAGTTCTCCAACAACAACTACCAGTTCAGCGGTGGTCTCCATGGCGTAGGCGTGTCCGTCGTCAATGCCCTGTCCACCAAGCTGGAAATTCTGGTGAAGCGGGACGGCCAGCTGCACCGGATGGAATTCGGTGACGGCGAAAAACGCAGTGACCTGGAAGTGGTCGACACTGTTGGCAAACGCAACACCGGTACCATTCTGCGTTTCTGGCCAGACGCCAAGTATTTCGATTCACCGAAGATTTCCGTTTCCCGACTCAAGCATTTGCTGCGCGCCAAAGCGGTGTTGTGCCCGGGATTGCTGGTCACCCTGGACAACCAGGTCAGCGGTGAAACGGATACCTGGCAATTCGCTGATGGTCTGATCGAATACCTGCTGGAATCCGGCCGTGGCTGGGAGCGGGTACCGGGTGAACCCTTCAATGGCGCCATGAGTGCGGAAACCGAAGCGGTGGACTGGGCGGTGATGTGGCTGCCGGAAGGCGGCGAGCTGGTGCAGGAATCCTACGTTAACCTGATTCCCACCCCCCAGGGCGGCACCCATGTAAACGGTCTTCGCTCTGGCTTGCTGGAAGCCATGCGCGAGTTCTGTGAATTCCGCAACCTGTTGCCCCGTGGCGTCAAACTGACCCCGGAAGATATCTGGGACCGGGTTGCCTATGTGCTCAGCGTCAAGATGCAGGACCCGCAGTTCGCCGGCCAGACCAAGGAGCGTCTCAGCTCCCGGCAGACCGCCGCGTTCGTGTCTGGTGTGGTCAAGGATGCCTTCTCCCTGTGGTTGAATCAGCACACCGACGAGGCAGAGAAGCTGGCGGACCTGTGCATCAACAACGCCCAGAAGCGTCTGCGCGCTGCCAAGAAAGTCACCCGCAAGAAAGTCACCAGTGGCCCGGCATTGCCCGGCAAATTGGCCGACTGTACCAGCGATGATCCTTCCCAGAGTGAAATCTTTCTGGTGGAAGGGGACTCGGCGGGCGGTTCTGCCAAGCAGGCCAGGGACCGGGTCTACCAGGCCATCATGCCTCTGCGCGGCAAGATCATGAACACCTGGGAAGTGGACTCCGCCGAAGTGCTGGGCAGCCAGGAAATTCACGATATCGCCGTGGCACTGGGTATTGAACCGGGCAGCGATGATCTGAGCGCCCTGCGTTACGGCAAGGTGTGCATCCTTGCCGATGCGGATTCCGACGGCCTGCATATCGCCACCCTGATCTGTGCTCTGTTCCTGCGCCACTTCCCGGCACTGGTGAAAAACGGCCATGTGTTTGTGGCCATGCCACCGCTGTACCGCATCGACGTGGGCAAGGAGGTTTACTATGCCCTGGACAAGGAAGAGCGTGCAGGCGTGCTGGACCGTATCAAGGCGGAAAAGAAGCGCGGCAAGGTCAACGTCACCCGCTTCAAGGGCCTGGGTGAAATGAACCCGCTGCAATTGCGTGAAACCACCATGGCGCGAGATACCCGCCGACTGGTGCGCCTGGATGTGACCGGCGGCGACGACACCCACCAGCTTATGGATATGTTGCTGAGCAAGAAGCGCGCCTCCGATCGCAAAATCTGGCTGGAAGAGAAAGGTAATCTGGCGGAGATTTGAGTGGCAAGTGTCATTTCGCGCATTAGTTTGAACATAAGGCCAATAGTTTGAACAAATGAGGGCATTACTTTGAACATTCGAGGCGAATTGGCTTCGTTCTCGAAGGGTGCGGGTAAGGGCGGCTTCCGTTATGAATAGCAGTGTGAAGTCGCTCTTGCTTTATAGAGGTGTCCGGCATAAGCATGAAGCCATCGCCGATTACTTCAGACGCATAGCTTTACGGAATGGTTTTGCTACAGATGAATCATTCAAAGGGTATCTTAAGAAGAATTACGCTGGCGCTCCGCCTGGTGAGTCGTTCAATGGGAGTGGTTTGTATCAGGTTTATCCTAAAACCACTGGGCTCCTCATGGCTGGAGTGCAAAGAAAAATACCTATATTAGATATAGATCGCCGATCTGTGGTTCTTCCGAGAAAGAATCTAAAGGTTTGCCCGTCATGTTATGAAGATGGTGGCGTAATTTATTTCTATTGGTACCTGGAGTCGTACAGGGTCTGTAGAGCCTGCAGCGCAAAAATGGTGCCTTATGAAAGAGGTTTTCCAGGTCGCTCTTCCCAGTCATCAAAAAATGTCAGAGGTGGATGCAAGGGGTGGGGGGAGATGGCCGTCGAAAAGTCGCTCAGACGACGATCTCCGCTTTTTTTTATTGAAAGAGCGATAATTGAGAAAAATGAACTGGATTGGTTCTCGCGTTCTGTTTCAGCTTTCTTCTCAGAATATGGGGTGGATGTAAAATTCCCCCGAAAAATCATGGGATTTATTAATGGTAAAGATTATTGGTCCCTTTCTATAGCAGAGAGATATGAAAGGGTTATGGCCATTATGGAGCGTGAAAAAGGGTTAGACTGTACAAAGTTAAGAGTGATTGCCGTGGCAACTTTGTTGGGGCGATGGGGTTTTTGGTTTAAGGAAAGCTTAAATATTGGGACAAAAGAAAATCGTCCGGTACAGACTGGGGGTGAGGCAAGGGAGTGGGCAGGAAGAATTTTTGACAGCGGTGATAGATTTGGGCTGCCAATTTTCCCTGCCAAGCTGCATGAGATCCCAGTATTGAGGCAGATTCCTATGGAGCGAAAGGAGTGGTCTTGGCTGGATAGTTCTGATGCAGAAAAAATAGGGAAAATCTTTATTAGATTTCTTCAGGTTGACTGCAATAAATAGAATATTTTATTTGTGGTCTTCTGCTAGGGTGTAGAGTTTTTCCTTTGTTCTTCTGAATATTAGGTATGGGTTCAGCAGTAATGCTCTGTTAATGATGAGTGAGGTTAGGAAAGCCAATAGAATTGGCGTGATTGCTGCGATCTTTAATTCAATTCGACCTGGGCTTCCAAATAATTCGACAGATAGACCGATCAGGAAAGGGATGACAATAACAGCTTCGATGATAAAAATTAAAGCTAGAAGCTCTTCTTTTAATGATTTTCGGTTTATGGATCCGTCTCGACCAATTCTCCCGCCAATAAATAATAATTGAGAATCTGAATCAGAAATATTGATTTCCTGGAGTTTTCCAAGGGTGTCGTGCTGATGCTTTGTTAGCTCTCTTCCATAAATTATTCTTTCCTTTAGTCGTCGCATTTCTGTGTAAGTTTTTTCAATTAAAAAACGATTCGTGCCAGGGTCTTCAGATATGGAAAATAATCTGCGTTCCACGATCTTCAGGCGTATAAATTTTGCAAGACGGCCAAATAAAAAAAGTCCCCTTAGAAGCTGTGGGCTATTCATTGGCCGCCTCTCGATCTTGGTCTCTGCTGTTGTTCAGAAGATTTTGCAGTAGTGTGATTCTCTCTTCACTTAGTTGTGCATCTGTTAGCTGAGTGGCTCTAACAATTTCAGCAATAGAGAAATGTGTGCTTTTTCTCAAACTGGGAAGGAGCAGTTCACCAGCCACACCGAGTTCGATCGCTCTGTCTATGTAATCCGCATTAGGGAGGCGGTCTCCCTTCTCGTACAGGTATTGAGAGGCAGTTTTGACCCCGCAGTACTCCGCCATTTGGCTAGCTTTTAGGCCTAGCCGCTTCCTTTCATTGGAGAGTGATGCGCCAAACTTCTTTCGATTGATGCCCATTAGCTTGCCTGGTAATGTCTCTAATAATATAATGATTGTACACTATTGTATAATTTGGTTGGAAGGAATGGCGTTGTTGTGAAAACCACAGAGGACGTAAAACGTGAATTTGCAGAGCTGGGTCTGAGTATCAGCGGCTGGGCAAAAGCGCGTGGTTTCTCACAGGCGCTGGTTTACCAGGTCCTGAATGGTGAACGAAAGGCAGTGCGCGGAGAAAGTCACCGAATTGCTGTTGAGCTTGGTATAAAGCAAGGAAAAACAGGATGTTATGAGGATTTGAGCTTTTCTAAAAACGAGGAAATGCGATGAAGTAGATACAAAAAACCCGATAACAATCGCTTGCTACCGGGCTTTAGGCGTAGGGGATACCTACGATGTGGTGTCAAATAGTATCCCTCTCTTCCTACTACCCCGTCAAGGGCAAGCCTTGCCCGCCACTTTTATCGACGACAGTTGAGGCCTGCCCCTGCCCGGGCAGTGGTCTTTAATGTTCACTTATTGTGGCTATCAATCCTTAGCTTGGGACGCTGTTCCCATCAGGTGCACTTATGGGCCGTAAGCCAGCTCGTCAAATTAAAAGGTCTGCCGTAAAGAATATTTATAAATTTCCGTCAACAAAATCAGGGGGTTCCTGCCAGCCGTATCGAATGGTGTTGGTGGAGTCTATTCTTGAGAAGGATTTTTGTTTTCATCTGGAGGATAACAATGATGTTCTGTGTTACTACCCTCAGCCGAAAACCTACCAGATTAATAGTGAACGGTTAAGAAATCGCAGTTATACGCCAGATTTTGAAGTCCACCTGAGAGATGGAAGAAAGTTATTTGTTGAGGTGAAGAAGGACTTTTTAAACTTGGATGAAATTTATCTTCATAAGCTGGAAATCGCTGAGAAAGAAATGTTGATAGATGGTTATCACTTTGTTCGTGTAGATGAGGATGCCATAAGGATAGAGCCTTTGCTAAGTAACCTGAAATGGCTGCAGCGCTATAGAAGAACAGGCCTGAATAATGATGGGTTACTGGCAATACTTAAGAGTGTAGTGCCAAATCCAGAGACATTACTTGACTTGGTAAGTAACAACGCAGGGATAAGGACTGAGACAGTATACCAGCTAATTGCAGGAGGGCAGATAAAGGTTGACTTGATGAAAGAGGAAATTGGAGTCGATTCGGGGGTCTGCTATGCATGATTCGAGTGCGTGGGTTGCTGGGGTCGCTCTACGTTTTAAAGAGGGCGAGGATAAGGATGTATGGATAGTAAGTAGAGTTAATGGAAAAAATGTCTCTCTTTCTTCGGTGGATGGAAATTTATCCAGCTCCTATAGCACTAAAGATCTAACCCAGCTGCTGGAAATAGGAAAAATCTGTCTCGTCGTAGATGAGGGTAGAGAAGGATATATTGCATTCAGTGAGCTTCATGAGAATGATCAGCGGGAGGTGTGTCGTAGGTATCGGTACATTCAGGCGTATGAAAAATTTGGAGCAGTAAGCAGGTCTAAGGCGAGCCTGTCAGGAGTGATTTCTAAAACTGCATCTGAGATCAATGATGATAAGCCTCCGGCCTGGAATACACTGAATGGATGGATCAAGCGATACAACGAATCAGGTGGTAGATTAAATGGTTTATATCCTCGCCATTACAAAAAAGGGTGCAGGAAAGATCGTCTTGATCCCCGTGTTTGCAAGATTATAGAAAATTGCAAATCAATGCACTTGAAAAATAGTCAAATAAGAGTTTCTTCAATACATAAGATGGTGGAAGGAAAGGTTATTAGTCACAATCTTAGTAACCCGGATGATATTATAAAAGTTCCATCGTACAGCACAGTAAAATATAGAATTGAAAAGATAAGTAATGAGGATTTAGTTAAAGGAAGAATAGGAAAGAATAAAGCAAGGTATGAATTTTCTGCAAAAGGTGTTGCGCCAACAACGAGCCGAATCCTGGAACGAGTTGAGGCTGACCACACTCCTTTAGACATAAATGTCCTTAGTGATGAAACAGGGACCCTGCTGGGTCGCCCCACCCTGACAGTATTGATAGATCACTTTTCGCGTATGGTAACAGGCTATCAAATATCGTTTGAAGAGCCGTCATATGCATCTGCTTCGTTAGCCATTTCGAACGCTGTTCTTTGCAAGCGGGATCTCCTTGATTTCTACGGAGTCGAGGGGGAGTGGCCTGCTCATGGTGTGATGGAGTCTTTGGTGGCTGACAATGGCGCGGAATTCTGGAGCGGAAATTTGGATATGGCCGTTGGGGAGATTGGATCAGTTCTTCAGTATGCGCCAGTGAGAAGTCCTAACTATAAAGGTGTGGTGGAGAGATTTTTTGGTACTGTGAAGACGAGTTTAATTGATTCTCTTCCTGGAAAAACAAATGGCGTCGGCAAGGGATCTGATGAATATATTGCGCAGAATGAAGCGAAACTTACCCTTGGAGAGTTCAAGGGAATTTTTATTAAATGGCTTGTTAATGTTTATCATCGACAGCCTGGCGAGAGATCCGAATCTTCACCGCTTGATAAATGGATTTTGTCAGAAAAGAAATTTCCAATAGTTGAAGAGAGTCGTAAGGACATAGAAACAAAATTCATGTGTTCCGATACAAGGACGCTTGGCCGGGAAGGGATTAAAATAGAATTGCTTTATTACAATTGTGATAATTTGACGTCAATTTATCGCCGAGACGGCGGGGTGGAATTGGTCGTAAAATATAGTCCCTTTGATATTGGTTATATATATGTTTTTGATTCAGTGAATGGAATATATATGAAGGTTCCATGCACAAACTATGACTATGCAAATGGGCTTTCAATGTATGCCCATAAAGTTATCAAGAAAAAAATAAAAGACAAGAAGAAAAGATACCAAGATGATGCCGTTCTTCAAAGGGCAAAGGCGGAGATATTTGGAAATATTGATAAGCTTCATGAAAGAAATTCTCGGGTTAAACGGCAGGTTACATCTAAGAGAGCTGCCAGGATTATGTCGTTAGGAGTCAATGAAAAAGAAAAGGATCAGGATCAGGGGAAGAAGTCAGTCGAGGAGTATGCAATTATTGACGCGAGTGATTTTGAGGTCGGGACAGATGACTGGGAAGTGTGGTGATGTCTGCCTCTAATGATTCGCCTTTTGTTGTTACAGGAGCGATAAAACGCATCATCGAGTCTCTGGACGACATTAGACGAGGTGGTTATCTGAAGGAAGGAGATACTAACGTATTGATAACCGGAGAGTCAGGCTCGGGGAAGTCTGAGTTAATGAAGCGGTATGCGGATAGATTTCCTCTCCAGTTCCGGGAGGAATATACCTATATTCCTGTAGTTTATGTAAAGCTTAGATCGCCAACGTCAGCTAAGGCATTTGCTCAGCAAATATTGGTATCGATGCATGATCCACAAAATGGAAGTGGGATAAAATCAAAGGAAGAAGGCTATAGAAGAATAAAGTTGTTCTGCGAAACCTGTAAGGTTGAGATGTTTATACTGGATGAACTTCAAACCTTGATTCAAAACCGGTCGGCGGGTGTTATTTCAAGTATCTCTGACTGGGTTAAGGATCTTATGAATGACACAAACGTCCCTGTGGTCATGGTGGGAATGCCATGGTGCTTGGACTTCGTGCAAGGTAATGATCAGTTAAACACACGCGTAAGCTATCGATTTCATTTGGATACCTACTACGTTTCCAGGCGGTTTTCACAGTTTGTTAAATTTATTGATCTTTATTCTAAAGATATGGGTTTTTCTGATGGGTTCGAAATTACAGATAAGGAGGTGGCATACCGCTTATTTGCATATAGCTCAGGAGTAACCAGAGCGATAACAGGCCTTATTTCTAAGGCCAATAGGGTGGCCAGAAAGGAAGGTAAAGAAATGGATTTATCCTGCTTTCAGGAGGTGGTCCGGTCACAGGGCGTGCCTGATTCCGGAAACGCCTTTTTGGTTCCGGTTCAGGATTTAAGACTGAGTGAACTTGTTAGATCATCTCAGTGGGTGGCTGAGAAGAGCTATCGCAAGGATAAATTTAAAGGCGCAGTATTTAAAACGTACAGATTGAACAATAATCTCGAACTAATTGAGTGTGATATTAGGTGAAGTGTAGAGAAAATGCGGACCCACCTATCTAAAAGGACTGTGGCCGCTAGCAGAAAACACCATGCTGGATACGACTGATCAAATCCTCAACCTCTCTAGCACCAATCTCGGTTTGCAAATGCATGAGAGGACTTTCACCGCCGAGTGCATCTCTAGGTGAGCGCATCCAGGTGGCTGCAGCCTTCCTGTCACCATTCATCATCACTACGGATTTATCGAGAGTCGCAGCGAGCCTTAGTGCTCGGTCTGACTCTGAAGGACTCAATCTTCCTGATTTTTCTCTCCGCCCCATTAAGGCGGGGCTGACAAGAAGGGCTTCTGCGATTTCTCTTCGAGTTATTCCGTAGCCCCTTTCGAGGACTGATATTGCTTTGAAAGGCAGTCCCTCAAGAACTTTCTTGATCAGCTCCGAAGTGTCATCCGGAGAGGATTGTGTGATCTTTTGAACAAAAGATGCACTGCTATGGTTTGCTATCACTTTCATGATCATGTTCTAGGCATGAGGAAATATTGGACATTCTTCCCATGCCAGACAATAAACCACTCTGCTAGCTCAAGGCCAAGGTTTGCCGTTACCTTGAGTTGATTAACCATTTCATTCAGCGCCTCTGGTCCACTTGTTACGTGCCGGGCTGGCTGTCAGCGTCGGAGCTACTCCTCCCCTCCTTCCTCTCCCGATTCTTCAAAAAAGCCAAACCACCACAGAATGGGGAGAATAATTGGTAGTAGCAAAATGAAGCACAGCCCGATTACGCCAAGATTGCCAATCAAGTCCTTCCCTGGGTTCTCTTCGCTCATGTTTCTTCCTTGGTTGAGTGTGCGGGGCATAGGCATATGGCTGCCCTTGCAATTAGAAGGCTACGGTTATCTGAACATAAATCAATATTAAATATGCAAGTCTATCGGCTGCGTGGTGGCGCTGCGCTCGCGGATTGTGAGTGCTCACTTTCCCTTCCGAGGCTAATAATTTTCCCTGAAGTGAAATAATTAACCCTTAGCTGTTAAGCTGAGCCATGTTCATATAGTAGGGGCTGTCATGATACGTTGCCATCTAGCTCGCCTGATGGGGGAGCGAAAGATGAAGATCTCCGACGTTTTACGAGAAACGGGGCTTAGCCGGAATACTGTGACGCTGATGTACAAGGAAACGGCCCAAAAGATCGATCTCCAGGCGCTGGACAAGCTCTGCCGCCTATTTGAATGTGAGGTGGCGGATATTCTGGAGTTCATGGATGAACAAGGCTAAGCCTAGAGTTTTGGTCAGCTGGATAGGAGGTAACGACCTCAAGGCTCCGTCCTCTAAAGAAGAGGAAGGGCATGCGTTTGGTCCGGTTGCCTCAACTCTCAAGGAGCAGGCGTTTGGGTTCTACCCCGTTTCCACGGACGGTTTTAAAAAGGCGGTAAACTTGCGATCTTGAGCTGCAACCTTGCGCCGCCTTCTTGGGTTGTGGAACCGCTCGATATAATTAAATACGTCAGCCCTTGCCT
>UEXN01001086.1_pt1 | contig 23324 bp, 25 predicted proteins | sample 1796711 | NCBI WGS metagenome assembly UEXN01 (sample SAMEA4772470, study PRJEB27181) | metagenome | reverse complement strand
TTGCGGCTACGTCGATTGCTACTATGGCTTACTTTGGTATTCAAGAACGTCTTAACACTATTGAGCATTCTTTTGACAAGTCACAGTTGGAAATAGAACGTAACACTGAGTTTCGTATCCTATGGCCTCGTGGAGAACTTGGGTCGTTACCTGATGACGCTAGACAAGACATGATGATTGAAAGCATTCAGATTGATGTTATTGGCTTACGTCAGATAGAAGAAGAAGTTCACGAGTTAACAATACGTATTGGAACTATCGAAGCTCTTTGGGATCAGGAAACAGAATGATACAGCAGCTTATTGGGCCACTGGCATCGTTAGTTACAGGACACTTTGAACGTAAGTCCGAAGAGAAGAAGGCTGTTCATGAAGCCAAGATGGTAGCTATACAGCAGGACGCTAACTGGGAAAACATCCATGCAAACAATGCGGCCAACTCATGGAAAGACGAGTGGTTTACTATTTTGTTTTCAATCCCTTGTATTCTTGCGTTCTTTCCTAGCATGGTTCCTGTAGTAATGTCGGGATTTGAAGCACTCAACGCTATGCCTGAGTGGTACAAAGGTTTCTTGGGTGCGGCTGTAGCGGCATCGTTTGGCCTGCGCGGCTTGGCTAACTGGAAGAAGTAAATGGCGGCTCCAAGATACGGTGACATTCTAGAGATAAACGGTAAACTTGTTGAGTTTACTCCTGTCGGGTACATGCCTGTAAGTCCTCAAAGGGCTAAAGGAATGCTGGCTAAGCCTGCGCCTACTACTAAAACTACTGCACCTACTCAGACATTACCTACTGGCACTCCTACTACTGACCCTAACAAAGCGCCTGCTGGAGAGACTGGCGGCTTTGATCCTAACGGTGGTCCTGTTGGCGGTGTAACAGAAGAGACTGGCACCGATGCACCAGCGCCTGCACCTGAAACTGGCGGGGTTAAGCCTATGCGGGACGTTAAGGACGAAGAGCCTCAAAGCGGTCTTCCTATTGACCGTGGTGCAATGTATGAGCAAATAGAACAGGAACGCGTTCAAGCAGTACAAGAAGAATACGAAGCAAGAATAGCTCAAGAAAGAGAAGAAAGAACTGCGCGTGAAGAAACGTCAGGTCAAAAAGAATACATATACGTATCCGCAAGAGACCTTGATGAGGGAGACGAAAGGCCGCTTTCAAGTTTTACAGAAGTAAAAACAGCAGTAGGTCATGCAGGACTAAGAAGTCTTTATGAATCTAAAGGGCAATACGACAATGCGTTTGGTTCTGTTGAAAACTTTATTCAATATATGGACGGAATGCACGAATTACAGCAGTCAAATCCTGACATGTATAACTGGTGGGAAACACCAAATTTTAGTGAGTGGAAAGATTTAAATTATTCTCCACAAGATCTACGACAAATAGAAACAACAGCAAGAACAGGAAGACAGGAAGATACTCCAGACGGCTCTTCTTCATCAGAAAATAATTTTAGAGATGAGTACGCAAAGTGGAGAACCTCAGAGCATAAAAGTTCTTTTAGTTCTTTTAATAATGATTCTGCGTACCAACAGCTTCTTCAAGACTACAATGTTCAAACCACTACTTATAATTCTGATGGCGATCAGTACGGGTGGAATGGTTCGTTTCCTGTAAAGACGACCGAAACTGGTGGTGAGTTTGGCATTTCAGATTTTTTAAAGATAGGTATGCAGATTGTTGTAGGATCTGCATTAGGTGGTGCTGGAGTTGGTTCCGCTATTTCTTCTGCATTGGGTTTAAGTGGTGCTTCTGCTGCAGCTTTTTCTGCTGCTATTAACTCAGTTATATCACAAGCAGCTACCAGTGTCTTAACAGACGGTGACTTAGAAATAAGCCTTGAAGGTGTTATACAAGCTGCTGTTACTGGCGGTTTGTTAGACACTGACATTGCACAAGAAGCACTTCAAGCATTAGAAACAGGTAATGAGTTTGTTGACGCTGTCGTCCAAACAGGTGTTATTAACTCAGCTACTCAGTTAGCAACTAGCGGTGAATTAGACCCACAACAGCTTATTGAAGCTATGGTTCGCGCAGGTCTTACGGACCAGTTCGGTGAGTACTTAAAAAACCTAGAAGACTTAGCACAAACTGAATTAGACCAGCTTGAGGAATTCTTTAGCGGTTACGTACCAGACATTAGTGCTATTGAAGACTTCTTGTCACAAGCAGAAGGTTTATTTGACGCAGACATCTCTGAGTACACAGAACAGTTTGAAGAAATTGTAAGTCAAATTGGTGACGCTGTAGAAGGTGTTGCAGATGTTGTTGATGAAGACGAACTAGAGTACAGAGCAGGTGAAGGCTACGTAGATCCTGGTTCATATTACTATTACACCGATGAAAATGGTAATAGAATTCTAGGGCAAGACATAGAAGGACTACGATTTACTTCTGAAGGTTATGTAGACGCTGAAGGTAATGTTTATGGCTTTGGTGGCTCTGCAGTAGTAAATGATGATGGCACTGTTGATTACTACGACGGGTTTGCTGACGAAGGCGCGTCTATTATTGCTACGGGAGAAATCCAGTTAGGTCAAGACGGGCTTTATGACGCTGATGGTAATCTTGCTTACTATCAAGAAGAAGGTCAATGGTTTGATGGTGAAGGCAACATAGTAGACGATCCTACTGTTGTAGATCAACTAGTAAGTTTAACTGAAGGTCAGGTTCCTTATGATCCCAGACAACCTTCAGACACTGACTTTCAAGCTGCTCTTGATCGTGCAATAGAACAACAAGACATAGGTTCTCTTGTTGACTATATGACAAGTGCTGGAACCGGTGTCGGTGATAGCGGCTTCTTTAATATTTCCGAATCAGACCAAGAAGTTTTAATGGGTTTGTTTGGTGTATCAACCCAAGAAGAATTAATAGAAGCACTGGCTCAATCTGGGTACACCGTAAACACTGACGGCAGTCAAGTAGTAATAGATTTTAACTATGACAGAAGTGAAGAATACGGTCAGATTTATGAAGTAGATGAGTCTGGAAACATTATTGGTGTAAGAGACCCTAACGAATTAGAAGAAGTTAGGATAGATCCTGATTATGATCCTGATGAAGAACCTCCCGAACCTGAGCCAGAACCTGAGCCAGATGTTGGCGGAGGTGGAGGTGGTGGTGATTCTACTACTCCTACTGACGAAGACGACCCGTTAGCAAGTACTGTTCCTACTGCTGATGATACTGCAGAAGAAATACAAAAGGAGCAAACAAGGGCTGCTGCAGAACAGTCACAGAAAGAACAAGAAGCAGCCGCTGCAGAACGTCAACAGAAAGACACTCAAGCGGCAGAGCAGTCTCAAAAAGAGGCAGACTCTGCTGCCGAACGTGCTTCTAAGGAAGCTGCTGAACGTGCTTCTAAAGAAGCTGCTGAACGCTCTGAAAAAGATACTGCTGAAGAATCAGAAAAAGAAGCAGCTGCGGAAACACAGCAGAAGGAGCAGCAGGCTGCTGAAGAAGCACAAAAGGAAGCTACTGCTGAAACTGAACAGAAGGAAGCAGAAGCTGCCGAACGTGCTGACAAAGAAGCTACTGCTGAGACTGAACAAAAGGAAGCAGAGGCTGCCGAACGTGCTGACAAAGAAGCTCAAGCAGAGACTCAGGAGAAAGAAGAAGTAGCTGCTGAAGGAGCTAAGAAAGACGCTCAAGCAGAGACCGAAGAAAAAGAAGAACGAATAGCAGAGAAGCTTGAAAAAGAGCGTCAAGCTGAAGAAGAAAATAAGGACGCTGAAGAAGCTCAGAAGGACGCTGAAGAAACTGAAAAGGATCGTCAGGCTGAGCAGGAAGATAAGGACGCTGCTGCTGAACAGTCTGAGAAAGATGCTCAGGCAGAAACTGAAGATAAGGAACAGCAGGCGGCTGAAGAAGCTCAGAAGGACGCTGAGGCAGAGACTCAGGAGAAAGAAGAGGCAGCTGCGGAACAAGCTAAGAAGGAAGCTGACGCAGAGACTGAAGACAAAGAACAACAGGCTGCTGAAGAAGCTCAGAAGGACGCTGAGGCAGAGACTCAGGAGAAAGAGACTCAAGCAGCGGAGCAAGCTCAGAAAGATGCTGATGCTGAAACTCAGGAAAAGGACGTAGCTGAGCAACAAGAAAAAGACGCGGAAAAAGAAACAAAAGAAACGCAAGCTGAGCAACAAGATAAAGACGCTGAGAATAAAGCAAAGGAAGACGCTGCTGCGGAACAGGCTGACAAAGAAGCTGAGAATCAAACTAAGGAGCAACAAGCAGCTGAGCAAGCTACTAAAGAAGAAGAGAATCAAGAAAAAGAAGACATAGCTGCAGAAGAATCTGCTAAGGACGCTGAGGAAACTCAGAAGGATGCTGCTGCTGAAACCCAGGAAAAAGAAGAGGTAGCTGCAGAAGAAGCTAAGAAAGAAGCTGACGCCGAAACTGAATCTAAAGATGCAGAGACTGCAGAAAAAGATGCTCAAGCTGAAACTGAGGAAAAAGAGGAAGTAGCTGCAGAAAACGCAGAGAAGGACGCTCAAGCAGAAACTGAGCAAAAAGAGCAAGCCGAAGAACTAAGAAAGGAAGAAGCTGAAGAAATAACAAAAGAAGCTGCTGAAGAAGTGCAGAAAGAAGAAGCAGAAAAAGAAACTAAAGACCAACAGGCTGAGCAACAAGCTAAAGATGAGCAAGTTGCAGAAGAAGAAGACAAAGAGCAACAAGCTGCTGAAGAGCAAGCTAAGGATGCAGAAACAGAAGAGAAGGACATTGCTGCTGAACAAGCTGATAAAGATGCAGAAAATGAAGATAAGGAAATAAAAGCTGAACAAGAAGGCAAGGAAGTAGCTGCAGAAGAACAACGTAAAGAAGAGGCAGCTGCAGAGACTGCAGAAAAAGACACTGAGAATGAAGAGAAGGAACAACAAGCCGCTGAAGAGGCTGATAAGGACGCGGAAGAAACAGCTAAGGACGCTGCTGCTGAAACTCAAGAAAAAGAAGAAGTAGCTGCTGAGGAAGCACAAAAAGAAGCTGAAGCAGAAACAGAAGAAAAAGAAGCTGAAGACGAAGTTAAAGATGCTGAGGAAGCAGATAAGGAAGCTCAGGCTGAAACTGAGGAAAAAGAAGAGGCTGCTGCAGAAAGATCAGAGAAGGAAGCTGAAGCAGAAACAGAAGAAAAAGAAGAGGCAGAAGAAGCCAGGAAAGAAGAAGCTGAAGAGGCTCGTAAAGAAGCTGCTGAAGAAGCACGTAAAGAAGAGCAGGCTGCTGAAGAATCTGAAAAGGACGCCGAAGAAGAGGCTAAAGAAGAACAAGCGGCTGAGGAAGCTCAAAAAGACGCTGAGGAAGACGCTAAGGAGCAACAGGCTGCTGAGGAGGCTCAGAAGGACGCCGAAGAAGAGGCTAAAGAAATAGCTGCTGAAGAGCAAGCTAAGGAACAACAGGTTGCTGAGGAAGAAGATAAGGAAGCCCAAGCAGAACAAGAAGACAAAGAGGCTGAGACGCAAGAAAAAGAAGAAGTAGCTGCTGAAGAAGCACAAAAAGAAGCTGAGACGCAAGAGAAAGAAGCTGAAGAAGAGTCCAAAGAGCAACAAGCCGCTGAAGAGGCTGATAAGGAAGCTGAAGAGCAGGCTAAAGACGCTGAAGAAGCTCAAAAAGACGCTGAGGAAGACGAGAAAGAACAGCAGGCTGCTGAGGAAGCTGACAAGGAAGCTGAGCAAACTCAAAAGGAAGCCGATGCTGAAACGGCAGAAAAAGAAGAGATAGCTGCCGAAGAAGCCCAAAAGGAAGCCGAAGCTGAAACAGCAGAGAAAGAAGCTGAGGACGACGCTAAGGACGCTGAAGAGGCTGAGAAGGAAGCAGCTGCTGAGACTCAAGAGAAAGAAGAGGCTGCTGCTGAAAGATCAGAGAAGGAAGCAGCCGCAGAGACTCAGGAAAAGGAAGAAGCTGAGCAGGCACGTAAGGAAGAAGCTGAGCAGGCACGTAAGGAAGAAGCTGAGCAAACTCGTAAGGAAGAACAAGCAGCTGAAGAAGCCGTAAAGGAGCAAGCTGCTGAAGAGCAGGCTAAAGAGCAACAAGCAGCTGAAGAAGCCGCTAAGGAACAACAGGCTGCTGAAGAAGCTACTAAGGACGAGAACGCTCAGAAAGACACTGGTGCTGAGGTTGGAGCTAAGGACGCTGAACAAGCAACTAAGGATGCTGCTGATGAACAGCTAGAGAAAGATCTACAGTCTTCTGAAGAAGTACGGAAGGACGCAGAAACACAAGGTAAGGACACTACTGGTACTGGAGATGGTACTGGAGACGGAACTGGTGCTGGAACCGGTGTAGGTGACGGTACTGGAACTGGAGGTGGTTCAGGTGCTGGAACAGGGACTGGTACTGGTGACGGCGTTGGACCTGGTGTTGGAAGTGGTACAGGAATGATGACTACTGCTCCTAAGAAGACTGACTTTAGTCCCTTTATGTCAGGCATTAATTACGAGTTGCCTACTTTGGAAGAAATAGGTCAAGCACCTCAAGTTGACTATACGGCGTCTCTACAGGACATACCAGGTTCAATAACAAGCAGTTTGTTTAAGGAATATATTGGATGACATATTTAAACCTTATGAACAGTGTGCTACGTAGACTACGTGAAGAAGAAACCACGTCGGTTACTAGTACTACTTATAACAAGATGGTTGGTGACTTTATTAACGACGCTAAGAAGTTAGTAGAGGAATCCAACGACTGGTCTGCCTTGAGAAGCACTATTACTGTTTCTACTACAGCTGACGACAACACGTACTCATTGACTGACTGTGGTGACAACGTAAAGGTTATGTGTGTACTTAACGACACTAGTAACGTCTTTATGCAGTACCAAAGTAAAGACTGGTTTAATGAGCAGTTGTACATCAACAATGCTTCTACAGGCGCACCTATGTACTACACGTACAACGGTTTAGACGCTAGTAGTGACACGCAAGTACTCGTAGGACCAACTCCTGACGGTGTATACAGCTTGCGGTTTGACGTGGTTAAACGACAAGGTGACTTGAGTGCTAATACTGACACGTTGCTAGTACCTTCGCAACCTGTAGTACACCTTGCTGTTGCTTTGTTAGCTCGTGAACGTGGTGAGACAGGAGGAACTTCTACTGCTGAGTACTTTGGTATTGCTGATAGGTATCTGTCTGATGCTATTGCAATAGACGCAGCCAAGCATCCAGAAGAGATGTACTTTAGGACTATCTGATATGGCTCAAGAACTAAAGAGTATCAATCTTGTAGCACCAGCGTTCAAAGGTATTAACACTGAAGATTCACCGCTGGCTCAAGACCCGTCGTTTGCTGAAATAGCAGACAACGCTGTGGTTGACAAGCGTGGTCGTATTGCGGCACGTAAAGGTCACAGTGTTATTACAACTAACAAGACAGCTTTAGGCTCTGGAACAATCAGGGCATTACATGAGTTTGAAAAGAGTAGTGGTAGTAACGTTGTTTTGTCTGCAGGTAACAATAAGGTATTTACAGGCACTACTACTCTTACAGATGCTACACCTGGTGGCTATACAATCACCGCTGACAACTGGAAGATTGTTAACTTTAACGAGAAGGCTTACTTGTTTCAAGCTTCTCATGCACCTTTAGTATACGACGGTTCTTCTGTAGTAACACTAAGCAGTGTTTCTGGTGCTGCTGGTGTTGTACAAGGTAACGAGGTATTAGCCGCCTATGGACGACTTTGGGTAACTGGCTTAAGCACTAACCCTTCTGTTGTTTACTGGTCTGATTTGTTAATAGGTCATGACTACTCAGGCGGCACTAGCGGATCTATTGATATTTCTAAGGTATGGCCTGACGGCTATGACGAGATTGTAGCGTTAGCAGCGCACAATGGCTTCTTAATTATTTTTGGTAAGCGTAGCATTGTTGTTTACCAAGGTGCAGAAGCACCCGCAACTATGTCACTGGCTGACACTGTAGCTGGCGTTGGTTGTGTAGACAGAGACACTGTGCAGTATACAGGTACTGACGTGCTGTTTTTGTCACACACGGGTTTAAAGAGCTTTGGACGCACAATACAACAAAAGTCTATGCCTGTTAGCAGTCTGTCAGGAAACATTACTAAGGACATAATTAACGCACTGCAGACAGAGACTTCATTCTTTAGATCTGCTTATAGCCCTGAAGAAGGTTTCTACTTACTAACTTTTGTAGGTCAGGACAACACTTACTGTTTTGACGTACGAGGAACAACAGAGAATGGTTCCTATCGTGTTACACGGTGGCCTTCTACAGGCTTTGCTTGTTACACACGTTTAGACAACGGTGATTTTAACATAGGTACTTCTTCCGGTATCAGTCAGTACACTGGCTATCAAGATAATGGATTAGGCTACCGCTTTAAGTACTACAGCCCAAGTTTAACATTTGGTGACGCCTCTAGAATAAAAATTCTTAAGAAGCTTAAGCCAACGTTAGTAGGTGCTAACAACGCAACAGTATTTATGAAGTGGGCTTATGACTTTAAGGGTACTTACTCAACAGCAGAATTTACAGTAGGAGACCAAGTTACTGGTTTCTTCGGTGAAAGCGAGTACACAACTGTGGAGTTCACAGGTGGCGCTTTGACCAACCAAAGAAGTTTAAACGCAACAGGCTATGGAACTAGTGTTGTTGTAGGTTTAGAAGCGGAGATTGATGGCTCACAGCTATCACTACAGGAGATTAACGTAATGGCTTTAATGGGTAAATTACTATGAGGAGAATTAAATCATGCTGAGCTTACCGCAATTATTAGGTTTAGGTAGTCTTGGCGCTGGTGGTTTACTTACAGGTAAAGCTTATCAGCGTCTTGGAGATATAGGTGAACAAGCACGTAGGGAATCTAGTGAGCTTGCTGAGACAGGAATGGAGCAGTCACGCTTCCGTCCCTTTACAGTAACGACAGGAACAGGAGGAGCATTAACTACTACTCCTGAAGGCGGTCTTACTGTAGGTTTGTCTCCTCAAGAACAAGCGTTCCAACAACAGATGTTTGGTGGCGCTGGTCAGTTCTTTGGTCAAGCCATGCAACCTACGCAGGAACGTGAGCAAGCCGTGTTTGAACGCATTAGGCAAGCACAGCGTCCTGAAGAGGAGCGTCAGCGACTTGCTACTGAAGAGCGTCTAGCTTCACAAGGACGCTTAGGTTTGCGTACAGCGCAGTTCGGAGGCGCACCTGAGCAGTTTGCTTTGGCTAAGGCTCAAGAAGAGTCACGTAACCAGGCTATGCTTAGTGCTATGCAACAGGCACAGCAAGAGCAGATGCAACAGGCGCAATTAGGCGGTCAGTTCATGGGTGCTGGTTATACACCTCAAGCGCAAGCATTGAACGCCCTACAAGCAGGTCTACCAGCTGCACAGATGGCACAACGTGGTCAGTTGTACGGCGCTGGTTTGTTTGGTGAAGCAGAAATGGGTGGACTTGAGGCACTGCTTGGTTCAGGTCTTGGACAAGCTAACCTCTATGGTCAACTTGGTACAGGTCTCTTGTCAGGACTGTTGACACCACAATCAGTCGGTATGGGTGGCGGTGTAACTGAGATTGTTAACCCCTTCTTTGAATTACTAGGTATAGGAGGTTAAGATGGCTAGGTTTTCACAAGGATTACTACAGGGTCTTATGCAACCTGCATTTGGTCAAAACTTGTATGACGTAGGTAGAGCAGCAGCAGCTGGTCCTGCTATGACAAGTGCATCACAGCGTATGAAGGAGCAGCGTGAGCAAACTCAACGTGGTATTACTGGTGGTCTGTTTGGTATGGAACAGGCAGTAGCTGAAGGTGCTGACACGCAAGACGCTATTGGTTCTCTTGTTGGCTTAGGTGCTACACCTGAGCAAATAGCGGCTGCACAAGAGCGTGGTAGAGCCACTAAGGCACGAACAACACCAATAACTAGAGCGTCTTACTTTGCTAACAACCCTCAAGAAGAAGCTGAACTTTACAAAAATTTTAAGTCTAGCTCTGTTGAAAATTACATAAGCGGAACAGGGGTTTTAGCTCCTTTAGACAAGCAAGACAAACCTAAAATTTCAGAACATGCTGTTAGACTACGAGAACAGGGTTATGTTCCTGATTCTGATGAGTTTAAACTAGCAATGAAGAACTATAATGAGTCTATAGTAAGCGGACGTGCTAAAGGGATGTCTTACAAAGGACCTTTAGAGCAGACTTCTTTTTTAAATGACGAACTTAGAAAACATCCTCTTTATGAATCTACAGTTAACATAACAGAAAAAGTTAATAAAGCAGAAAGTTTAAAGCAAGGTGTTAACGAAGGAGACTCAGAGCAGATTCGTTTGATGGAACGAACCGTTTCAGAATTGTATAACTCTGATTCAAGAGCAGCTTCTGAAATTGATAGATTGCTTGAAGGAAGAGGAGTAAGTGAAAGATTTTCTAACTGGGCTATACAGTCTTTAACTGGTGACGTAACTCAAAAAACAAAAGATACTTTGTTTGCTGTTATAGATACATCTAAAAGACTAGCCCGTCGCCAACAAGCTATGGCTGTTAAGTCCGTTTCTGATTCTTTTGCAGATTACGTTGATTCAGCTGTGGCTAGTAACTGGTCTGAAAGAAATAAAGATGCGCCTGTTATTGAAGCAATGACTGAAGAAGCCGCTATACAGATGTACCTTAATCAATAAGGAATAGTAGCATGACAACTACTTTGAAATACGGTTATGAAGAAGCAGTAACTGCAATGACCAATGCACACAACGCTGGTGATTATGATTCTGCTAAGAAAATAGCCGGTTATATAAAGCAAAATAACCTGCAACCAGTAGAGGCCGAAAGCCAACCTACTCCAGAAGCCGTTGAAAGTTCGTCTAATTACTATGTTGACAAAGCAAAGTCAGGAGCGGCTGATCTTGTTTTTTCTGCTTTACCTCAGCAAGTATTAGACAATCTTATAGGCGTAGATCAGTTTAGCCCTGAGTATTGGTTAGAAGATGGTGGTTTTGATAAAAGTCGGTTTGATAGAGACAAACAAATTGCTATAGAAAACGCAAAGGAAGAATTCTTTGGTTACGAAGGAATTAAGGCCGCCTCTGAATGGGAAAGGTATTTAGGAGCAGGAGTTGAAGGCGTAGCTGCTGAAGGACCATTAGCTTTCTTAGGTGCTAAAAAAGTATCAGGGGCTATTACTGAGGTTTTACACTCTTATGCAGCTAATGTTTTGGGACAAGCAGGTGCAGAAACTGGAGCCACGATTGCAGCAGAATTAGGCGGCGGTCAGCTTACTCAAGAATTAACAGCCGGTCTTGGAGGTATTATTGGCGGAGGAGCTACAATACCAGGCAGAGCAATAGGTGCGTTTGCAATTGAGGCAGGAAAGAAAGCTGTCTCTGAACGAAAGCGAGTAAACCAAAGTATTAATACGGCTACTGAATACGCCGTGTCCTCTGAAGTAAAACAGTTAATAGATAATGCAACTAAGATTCAGCCTGATCTTGATGACGTTCTAAAGGCAACTGTCGATCTTCAGAGCGAAGTTCCTGATTTAATTGTTCCTCCTGTTGCTGCTTTAGCAGACAACCCTATTTACAGAAAAAACACAGAGTACTTACTACGCACTAATCCTGAGTTTTATGCTAAAGCTAAAGAGTCATTGTCCGACGCTAAGGTGGCAATTGATGCTAGAAAAGAGGCTTTGTTTGGAACAGCTGGCCCACAGGCAGACGCTAAGTTAAAAGCTGCTTTGCCTACAAACTATGATACGGACATTCGTGTAGCTAAGAAAAGAATAAATGCTATAGATACTCAACTAGAAAAAGTTACTCATTCTGTTAGAACTTCCGTTGATTATATAGACGTAGGTACGAGAACAGATAACTTAATGAAGGCCAAAGAAGCTGGTGTTCGTGCTAAATTAGGACCTAAGTACGATAAAGTTCTTAAGGAAGCAGACATAGCTGGTGTTGTATTTCCTGCTTCTTCCGTAGCTAAAGTACATCAAATGTACAAAGGTTTACGTTCTGAAGACCTCTTTGCGTCTTTCCCTAATCTTGCAGGAAAACTTAATAAAAAATGGTCTCCAAAGAAGGTAGAACCAAGTGCTATAATTATTCCTGGTGTTACACCGCCTAAGATGAAGAAGGAATATAAGAGTGTACCACTAACTGAAATGGACTCGTTAAAAAGAGAGCTTAACAAAGCAATTAGAAAGGTAAAGGACTCTACTCAAAAAAGAGTACTAACTAATCTTAAAGCAAGCTTGGGTGACGAAATAGCCAAACTTCCTGAAGAATTTTCAGGGGCTTATAGAGCAATAGATTTAGAGTTTTATAAAGAACTAGGCATACCTAAAAATAAAGCTGAAATAGATCAATTGGATTCAGCTAAGTTCATGAGCCAAACAGGTGCTTATCTTTCTAAACCTGAGCAAGCTCAAGAGTTCTTAAGTTTTGTTGGCGACGCTGGAATTCCTGTTGTTAAGGACGCTATCTTAATAAAAATGCAAGGTGCTGGTTTAGTAGGTGGTGGTGTATATACTAATGGTTTATTAGATCCTAGAAAGCTTGCTGGTTTTGTTACTCAAAATAGAACTTTAATAAACACTGTTCCTGGTTTACAGGATGAGCTTTTAGACACTAGAAAACTTGTTGATAATTTAACATCTGTTAAAGGCAGGTTAGAAAGTGAGTATAACGTTAAAGCTAAAGAATTAGGTGAAGGTTTTTACAAGGCTTTCCATAAAAAGGGGATTAGTACAGTCACTTCAGAAATACTAGGGTCTGCTGCAGATAGCCAAAAATATCTTAAAGACATTAAGAACTTTGATCCTGAAACAGCAAAGATGGCTAAACAAGCTGTCAGAGCAGGTCTTATAGAAAAAGCAATGGGTTCAAACGCATCAACTATTGATTTTATTAAAGAGAATAAACGAGCATTTGCTGAATGGTTTGGACCAACGTACGCAAAAGACGTAGATTCCATAGCTCAAGCCTCCGATTTAATTAATAAAATTGATATTGATAAAATGAAATTTGCTATTGACTATAAAGATCAGGACATTCTTTTAGAAAAAGTAGGAATAAGCGGTTCTCAATTACAGTCTGTTTTAAGAGACCGTATCAGTAACGGACTAACGAAACTTGCTATTATTGGTTCTAAGATTAGTACATCTTCAGTGTCAGCAAAGCGGGACTCTAAGGTAATGGAACTGTTGTTAAATCCAGAGTCTTTAAAAACTATTAGAGAGTCTGTACAACAAGAAAAAATAAAAGTACTAGATCCAAAAACTGTTGCGAAGATAGGGCAAGCAGTAAACAACGCAGTTTATCGTGGTCTATACTTTGGAGGAGCAGCTGCAGGTCCCGCCTTAGAAGAGGTTCAGGAAGAAAGGTAATAAAAAAGGGGGACCGAAGTCCCCTTAAGTTTACAACTCACAGTTATTACCAGTGCAGGCTAACTGTTGAGACCCTTCCGTCATATCGGAGTTCTCAGAGATGTTCCACTCGATCGTCTCTGGGAATTCCTCCTTCAGCTTCTCATAGGTCTCTAAGTCTATGGGTTCATAAGGCGCTTGTTGGTACGTATGTTCGGAATAAGGGAGGAAACTAACTCCGCTTATCTTATCGAACTTGTTGTACAACCATTGACCTACTTCCAGGAACTCATCGTCACGGTAGTAACAGGTCATAGACGGCTTATGTTCACACCAGAAGTCCTGGTATATTTCCCATAGCTCAAGTTGCTCCATTGCACCCATCTCAGAGGCCACTACAGCTCCTTCAGGCGACTTTATCGGGAAGGAGAATACCTTAGTAGTAGGTGACATTACGTCGTCTTCTACAGGCACTCCTGCCGATTCTAAGACTTGACAGAGTGGGTCTCTGGCGTCTGCTCTGACTCGTCTAATGTACTGATCTGAATATCTAGGGTGGATACCACTAGCAGAATCAACCAACTGACTAACAGTACCGGAAGGTTTAACAGCAGTAATGGCAGTAGAAACATTGATACCAAGATTGTTAGCCCACTCTGCGTTAGTTTTAATAGCTTCTTCTTTAAGCTCTGTGAGCCAAGTCTTGAGAACACCTTTGTCCCTCCTTCCTGATAACGTAGGGTGATCCATGATACCCGTTAGGCTAACACCAAGCAGTGCTTCTTCTTCAGTGTTGTTCTTCCATATCTTACGTAGGTAACGGAAATCAGTTAACGTAGCCTGTAAGCTTCCAAGGATAGCCGCAACACGTACTTTTCGTTTGAGGTCTGACAAACTATCGGACGACCTGACAACAACTTCTGATAGATTACAGAATTGGTTAGGTCTGAGGATGATTTCGCTACATGGATTAGTTCCAAAATCATAGGAAGCATCTCGTCGCTCGTTCTTTGCAGCTTGTTTTTGACTTGCGACTCTAGAGAACATACCTCGTTCTCCTGAACGGGACTCGTATAAACTTTTCCACTCATTTAAAAATGCCTCAAAGTCTGGCTTCTCTGTATAACATGCACTGTTGTTAGCTAGGCCACGCTGTGGATTATCTACCCACCACTGTCCTGACTTACACCGTCGTAGTCTATCGTCAGTGAGGTTACTGAGACTGATGAGAGCGGACCTTCTAACTCCACCGACGACGACGATTTGTGCAATCTTACAGCAGATATCGTGACACTCGATGGAGGAAAGTTTACGTCCAGAAGCTTCCCTAAAGACCTCTGTGGTAAATTTAAAGAGGTCAACAAGAGGATCCGCACCAGACGCTCTACCTCCGAAGGTTTTAAGGGCTGACCCTGCAGGTCGTACTCCACTGACGTCCCACTTTGGAAGCTGACCCGAATAGAGCAAGCTAATAAGTTCTCTGTAGGCTTTAGCCCATCCAATTTTGCTGTCAGCGACGTGTATAACGGTATCTGTGTCATGAAACTCCTCTGCTACGTCTGGTAGCTTGCTTACGTATTGTCGTTCAACAGAGTAACCTACTCCTGTACCGCACATGAGTACGTACATCATTTCGTCAAACGCTTTAGGGTGGTCAATAGGTAGGTAGCTACAGTTAAAGCCAGCTACGTTGTCACGGTCAAGAGCTTCTCCTGCAGTCATTAAAGCCCGCATAGAAGGCATAACACCCATGTCATGAATGTCTGCAAAGATACCATTAGCTTGTTCTAGTGTTAACTTACCCTTCTCAATCCAGAAGTTTAAGTACCTGTCGATTGTTTCTTCCCAAGTCTCACGCCTTTGTTCGTTAGGTAAGTAACGAGCGTAGCGGGACTTATGTATATACTGTTGATATGCGTCCATTAATTCATTTCCTTTATTAATCGTTCAATGTACCACTTACACTTACGTAAGTCCTCTACTGGTTTACCTTTGTAGTCATAACGCCAGAGGTACTTTAGTGCGTTACCCTTGAGATAACCGTTAAACTCGTTATCAGGCATGGACGCTTTGATAGCTTCAATGGCTTCTATTGCACCCTTGTTGTAGTGGTCGGGTTGTTCAACAGGGTCTGGTGTTTTCCTAATCGATAGTTTATTCAATGCTGTTAAGGTATCCCAATCACCTGGTGTTGCGTCGTCAATGCTCATAAACTTCTTCCTCTTTAAACTCCTCATCAAAAGCGTCAAATCTGTTTATTAACTTGTCTTCAAACCTATCAATAAGTTCTTCTGAAGTAATCTCTAATGCCTCCAGTAAGTCGTCAGGATCGTAGAACTTCAAAAGCTTTTCTTTAATTTCCTCCAGAGTTAGCGACATAGTCAGTAAGCTCCTGTAGTGTGTTGAGGCTGTACCAAAGTATTCCTTCTTTGTCACACCACTCAGACATAGTCATTTTAGCACCCTTACGTATCTTTTTGTTAGGCTGCATGAGAACAAAGATTAGCTCTTGTTCTTTTGGGAGGCTGTCTCTGATGCTGGTGTATTTTTTGGTGTCTCCATCTCTGAAATATCCTTTGCACTCAATAAGATATAAACCGCTAGCATCAACGAAGTCAGGACGGTAGCTCCTAGAGATAGTGTAAGGAATAGTGAAAGGCTCATAGTTAAACTCCTGTAGTATTTTACTGACGTCTTCTTCAAAAGTACTTCTAAATTTGGATCTCTTGGACCTTCGGTTCATTAAATACCTCTACTAAATAGCGTGGTCCTGAAGAGTAAGCAAAAGCTCTTACATCAGGCCAACAATTCTTCTTATAGGAACAGTAGGAACACCCTATGTCCAACTTCATGTTACCACTCTTGCCGTCTGCTTTAGGCTGGTAACAGTGTTCAGGTGGTTCCGGTTGCAACACCATCTGCTTAACGTGGTCAACGTGTTCACCGATGTCATAACCAATCTTCTCATGTACAGGCGCTTGAGTGTCCTCTTCGTCATACATTAGGTACGTCAAGTGCCCATTCTGTTTGTCCATTGCTAACCATCCGAACTTAGTAGCGCCTTCTGCATTCGCATATCCCTTAATTTGCGCCACGTAGCCAAACGGGTCGTCATAAGCCATAGAGCCGTCTTTGAATTTCCTAAACCCAAATGTTGAAACAGACTTGACGTCCGTGACAACACCGTCAATCTTGCAGTCCATAGAGCCAGTAATACCGTTAACTTCACACTTCTTCTGTTCATCTGTGACCTCGTGTCCTGCTGCACGTGTAAGAAAAAGTAACATCTCTTCGATCAAGTGTCCGTAAAGGAACTTAACGTAAGTACTAGGCTGCATGTCGTCCAGCTTCTCTATGTCGTTGTAAACATTCCATAAGAAGCGGTCACTGCGTCCTATGTTGGACATGCGTAACTTACGGGAGTTGTCCCGCTTTTGTGTAAACTCTTGACGCATAAGGTTCTTAACGCCCTCACCAAACTCCTCAATACAGTGTTCAATGTCAACACCTTCAGATACTTCCTTAGTCTCAACCAGTTTGTAGATGTCGCTTATCAATGTATGAATATTTTTCATGTCTTTACCTTAGTGGGTTTCTGCCCATGTTGTTCCGACTTGGTACTCTCCGTCGAGTGGACAGCGGAGTTTAAAGTGTACGCCTGACGCCTTGAGACATTCGATCGCAAGCCAACCGAATTTCTCTGCTTGTTCTTCAACCACTTCCGACTGTACTTCATCATGTACGTTACCTATAAACTTATAGTCTAGTTTCCACTGCTGTGCATAGTCGTCTAGGATAACCAAAGCCTTCTTCATAACTATAGCGCCAGCAGCCTGTAACAGCGTGTTTAATGCAGCATGCTCAGATCGAACTCTGAGATGTCTACCATCAAGTCCTCTGAGATAGCCTCGTTGAGACGCTCTAATAGTTCGTTCTCGTAAGCTTTCAAGAGCAGGTGTATTTGATAGAAATCGTTGTTTAAGCTCTGCGCCATCATGTGAGCTTCCTCCGACGATACTTCCAATTTTTGCGTCTCCTGCTCCGTAGAGGAAAGCATAAATGAAAGTCTTTGCTTGAGGTCTTGTTTCCAGCCCTGCAGCCATTTGGTTTCTTGTATGTATGTCTTCGGTGAGGAGGACATTGGTAAACTCCTTGTCGTTCATGTAGTGGGCTAACATGCGTAGTTCAAGGCCACTAGCGTCAAAACCTACGAGTTTTTTACCTTCTGGTACAGTCCAACAGGAGCGACACTCTTTACCATAAGGACTATGTCCAGCTGGTACTTGAGCCATATTAGGATTCTGGTGTGTCATCCTTCCAGTAACAGCACCGTTGCTAATGACTCTTCCGTGTACTCTACCGTCCTCCTTGACAGCTTCCAACCAGGAGAGTACCTGAGCATGTCTCTTCTGAAGCAACAGATATTCCAAAACTTTTGCCGCTTCTGGGACATGACTGTTTTGCTTAAGCGTCTTCTCATCGACAACAGGCTTTCCACTTGGCGTGACTTCTGTCCACACAGCGCCTTTTGTTTTAAGTCTCTCTGCAACTTGTTGCCGTGACCCAACGTTAAAAACCGTAACTTTATCTTTAAGGCGCTTCTTGGTTTTCTCAGAGAACCTTTCTTCGATAATGGGTGGAAACATCTCTTGTAATTCGGCTTGTATGTCATTCATACCTTCCTTGAACGTAGCGCATAGTTCGTTGGCTAACCGTTGGTCCAGAGTCCAGCCGTTAGTTTCCTGCTGTTGTACGATCCACTGAACCTTATGTTCCAAGTCAAGGGACTCAGGTAAAAATGCAGCCATGCTTTTGACTAACTTCTGGTGTACTGCTTCTGTGACTGCTACGTCCTGTATACAGTAGTCAATCATCTCTTGTGACAGACAAGAAAAGTCAGAGTGGTCACCTTTGGGAAAGCCCAACTCATTCCCCCAATTTCTCAAAGAATGACCACCTGACTTGCTAGGGTCAAAAAGACGTGAAAGTACTAAAGTATCGACTATACGCTCAGAGGCCACAGAAACGCTCCAGAGACGTTTTAGCACTGGCAGGTCATAACCTATTAGGTTGTGTCCACAAACGCTCACAGAGCCTTCTAGAGCCTTACAGAGGCTATCTGGAGTAGTATGCACGGTATTAACACCATTTTCCCTGGTTACTACGCACCAGATGGTTGTTGGGTTAAAACCGTCAGCTTCAAGATCCAAATAAATCATACTGTAGTTCTTCAGGCTCCACGTAGTCGGTTTCTAAGTAGTCTTTTTCTTCCATTGTCTTTTTTCTATGGCAGTTAGAGCATAGGACAACACAGTTTTCTAGTTCTTTATGTATTCTTTCCCATGAATAACAATGTCCCTTTGACATCTTAAAGTTTTTCTTTGTTCTGTCGACGTGGTCCAGTTCTAAAGCTTCAGGTAATTCATTAAAACCACATTCTTGGCATCCTTTGTCTGTTTTATATTTTCTTATAAAATTTCTTTTTTCTATGATGTCTGGTCTTTTACCAAAAGGCAACAAACTTTTTTGAACCATTAGAAGTCCTCGCCAACATTAGGATTTGCAACTTCCTGTAACCTCCCTGTTTGTTTCTCGTACTGTAGCCAACAAGCGGGTCCAGTTTCACCTGTATACCTATTTTTGAGGACTCGTACAGTAGTAGTGTTTCTAATGTCTTCGTTTTCGTTCTGCTGGTCACGTTCCATACCAATGACAATGTCGGACAGTTGTGCAATAGCCTGTGAACCACGTAGTTCACCAAGGCTAATCTGCGCTCCGTCCTCGTGTGCCTTACCTTGTGACCTGCGTAAGTGTGACACGAGGAACAAGCATATGCCCGTTTCTGCCACAAGCGTACGAAGACGCGTCATAATCTCGTCAATGGCTTTTCTCTCGTCTCCGGACTCTTGGGAAGAGACGACGATAGACAAGTGATCCAGTACGACGTACCTGCAGTCAAGTGCTTTTGCCATGTAGCGAACACGGGCGAGCAGGTTATCTGCTGAAGTCGACCCCCAATGGTCAAAAAGGTAGTAACGTCCTGTTCCCAATGTGGCTTCCCAAAAGGGCCGAAGCTCGTCCACTGGCGTGTCCTCTTCCAAGTGTAAGGGCCTGTTTGCCGCCACCGACATGATACCAAGCGATGTTCGGGCCAAATCTTCCTCAAGCGCCAAGACTCCAATATTGCCTTCGCATCGGCGTAGAAGATCATATTCGATTTCTCTGATAAATTGGGACTTTCCCATACCACTGCCGCTTGTAATCGTGACCAACTCATACGGTCGATGTCCTCTTGTTAACTCATTGAGGCCGTTCCAAGGATACGGTATGGACTTCACCTGGCGCTTTTGTACCAGTGTGTCCCATGTGTCAGTCCCTGCTACAATGCCGTCAGGACGGTAAACCTTTGCGTTCCACCATGCCTGAGTAAAGTCCTTAACCCTGTTCGCCATAAGCATGTCACTGGCATCTTTCAGAGGTAACTTACAGATCTTCAACTTGTTAGGACTAAAGAGGTCTTTGACTTGTTCCAAAGCAGCGTCACCAGCCTTGTCGTTATCAAAGCAAAGTACCACTTGATCGTAACCTTCGAGCCACTCTAGCTGGTCTTTAATTTCCTTTGTAGCGCCTGACGCGCCTGTTCGTAAGGAAACCACGTCGTACTGCTTATTAAACATCTCGTACACTGCTAAGGCGTCAAGCTCACCTTCAGTGATAGTTATGAATTTGTTAGTAGTACACTGTTGTTGACCGAAGAACCCTGCGTTCTTTGGGTCTCCGTTACTGAAGAAGTTTTTAGTTTTTACTTCCCTAACTTTAGCTGCACACACTTCACCAGTGTTGACGTCATAAAGAGGGTAGTAATGTTTCTCAATCTCACCGGTAGAGCCGTACTCAACGGTTACACCAAAGCGCATACAGGTTTCTTTAGAGATTCTTCTGTTGGGTATTGCTGCCACTGTACCAAACATCTGTAGTGGCTTTGCTTTTGCTATAGGGATAACTTCAGGCATGTCACCGTCACCGTGTGTATGGTAATCACAAACGGCACTAAAGCAATGCGTAGAACCGTCGTCGTAAATAGCAAGGGCATCCGAAGAGTTGCACTTCGGACACCCTTCATGTTTTAGGAAGTTAGCCATGTTTAGAAGTCAGACATCTCCCCAAGTTCCATCTCTGCTTCTTCTAAAACTTTCACTGCTTCTAAGTAAGTTGCCACACCATGAACAGGATGTGGTTGACCTAGCTTGTACTTCAGGCGCACCTTAGAGTTGTAAGGAATTTCACCTGCATAAGGATTACCTTCAGCGTCAAAAGTCTTTACGTCATAACGACTCTTGAACTTACGTTGCTTTGCGCCTTGGTAGTCCTTAATCTTAACGCCGTGTGCTGCTAACTCACTGGCGTCACTTTCGTCCATCGTAATGGTCATAGAGAATTGACCAGTGTCTTGCCCGTTGAACACGTCATGCTGTGTAATGTTGCTAAAGTTACAAATACCTTCAATCACTGCCATTGGAATAGTCTCCGTTTACTTGGGTTGCAACTAGATTATGTCTAGTCATACTAATATTATACCACACTACTATTTTTACAGTCAAATCATATTTACATATTCGTCATTGATAATTGTCTGCACATGTACGTAACCTTCAGGCCAATACGTGTAGGACTCTTTGAGTGCTTTTGCTGTTCGATGTACCGAAGCTTCAAAGTGTTCAAACATGCCTAACTCCTCTTTGTAGTACCAAAAGGGGATACGCAAGACAGGCTCCGCTGGTCCGTTGTGCTCATAGTACACCACAATCTCTGCGTCATTACCAACGGGTCCGTCGTTACCAAACATTTTAGTATGGCTGTTCTCTGGTTGTTTCATCTAGTCGTCCTCTGGTGTTGGAAAAGGATCACTAGTTTTCTCCAGGAACAGTTCAAAGTCAGACCTACTCAGTCTCACACTGTCGTTAGGAGCCTCTCCAGTGTCCATCTCAAGCTTTAAAACAAAAGGTATACCACCGTAAGGGTCAGCCTTTATAATCTCGTTAGCGACGTCTCTAGCCTCACTGTAGCCAAGGCGATAGATAGAGTAGTCACCACCGGTTATTTCGTACACACTAAACTCGTCTCTAATCATACTTAAGTTATCTCCTGGTGTACTACAGAAGTACTACAGGAGTACTTATGTAGTTTACTACTATGTTTTACTACTTCTGTTTACTACTTCTGTTTACTACTTAGTTAATACTTATGTATTACTTTAGTAGAGGGTATCAGAATCATCATCATTTGTCAAGAACAAATCTTCAGTAATAGTACCAAAACTATCAACATTAACATCGATAGAAGAAAATAAACAGTAATTGCATAGGTCTAGAAACTCTCCGTGGTTGTCTTTTTTTAACATTTCTTTTTCTTCCAAGATTCTGTCACATGCTTTACATCTCATAAGTTCTTCCAGTCGTCTCCGTAAATGTCGAGCATGTTACGCTCAAGTTCGGCTCTGTTTAACTCTTTTAGCCGCTGTTTAACCTGAAGTCTAAACATTTCGACTTCATAGTCTTCAATCATTGCCATCATGTAGTCCGCTTCGGCTTCGCTAAAGTAGTCTAAAGGGTGCGCTGGTAACATTTGTTCAACCATTTTTTATACCTCTCGTTAAGTACTTCCAGTGGTCTAGTGCTTCGCCTAGTTGCTCCATGCGTTGCTTCTTCAGCTGCTCCTGGTGGTTTAGGTCTACCAGTGTAAAGGCCATCTTTTCCATTATGTCGTTCATACGTCCATAGTCAGGTTCAACGTCAGGCTCTACGTACTCCCTGTAAATGCCTTTACCTTCAACCATGTCATCGTAATCATCCTGCCAGATGTCTATTTGATCTCTCGCCACGTTGTATCCCCTTTGTCGTCTTTAGCACCTAAGAACCTTTCGAGCTTACCAGATTGTTTTAGCTTTTTCAATGCTATGTATTCGGTGTGTTGTACTTCTGCACGTGTCATATTTAACACTTTTGCAATCTCTGTTTGTGACATGTGGTAGTCACTGTACTGCCTACGCTTTTTCACTGTCTAACACTCCCATTGACTGAGCGAATTCCTTACGTGTGTTGAAGTCCTCCAAGGCGTCTCCAGCGTCACTGTATATGAGTGTATTAGTGGTAAAGTCTCCGTCCTGTCTCCACACTATGTGTGCATTGTTAATGCCTGAGAAGCCACAGAATACTTTGGTTTTACCCTTGTTCATGTCAAAGCTAGTGAAGCAATCAACTACGTCTTTCATTGTATAAACCTCCCTTGCTTCTCTAGTGTCTTTTGCAGCTCCCTACGTCGTGCCTTACGTTGTCGCCTACGTCGTGCCCTTGGATCGTTCCAACGCTCGTAAGTGTCAAAGATAAGGAACCATATAGGGACAAAGCTAAATAAGATCAGTATGTCTACTAGTGTTGGGTTCATGCTGTCACCTCTTGTGTAAATCTGTGAAAGTTAGTCATTGCCTGTATTGTGTCATATGCTTCGCGCTTCGTACTAGTGTGTGCCAGTATTCTAATACCACCGCTCCCGTTCACCAGTTGCACAACGTTGTTGTTGTAGGTCTTAATGCACCCAAGCTCTCCATCTTTCTTACCTATGCGGCTGTTAAGGTATTCTAGTGCGCATTCGATGTGCTTGTTGTTTACTCTGTAGCTCATGTCGTGTTACTCCGTTGTGGTTGCTAATGACTTCATTAGGCCGCATCTGGTGACTCATGTCAACACATCATTTATGGTATTATTTCACATCGACAACACCAGGTGACTATAGTATTCGCACACGCGCACATAAACAAAGGTAGGTCTAGAGGGTCCAACATAAGTCCCCACACTTGTCAACCCATGCAAACTCCATGCCAGGTTGCCTCATGTTGCACCTCATGCAAGAACCGTGCCAACTCCAGTGGTTAACATGAGTTGTAACCCGTGTCAACTGTGAAAACTACCGCTTGACTTCTTTGGTTTTCTGTTGTAAACTCGA
>UEXN01001063.1_pt1 | contig 23590 bp, 11 predicted proteins | sample 1796711 | NCBI WGS metagenome assembly UEXN01 (sample SAMEA4772470, study PRJEB27181) | metagenome | reverse complement strand
ACGCCTACATCACAGACAAAAATTGACCTAGATAAGTCTGAAGAGAATACCGGAAACGGTCAACCTGTGAAATAAAGTAAGAAAGTTGTAATGGCGAATATTCCCCTAGACAAAACTATTGAAATCCCCATTGAGTCGTTAACAAACGAACAGCGGGATATTATCAATTTTATTGCTACGGGAAATGGACTAAAGAACCCATTACAACCAGAACTCGACAAAATATTCGAAATCATTGCTACCGAGAAGAGGGCTATTTCTGCCTTGGTTCAAGCGGCTCCGAACAATTGTGTTGAAGGTGTCGCTTCTGCTAATTGTCCGGTTGGTTGTCAATGTTTAATTGAAGTTGATTTCTTACTTGACACATTGAAATACGAATATGATTTGGTTCAACTCCACACCGACCAAATTTCTGGAGTTAAATCTAACACTGAAGACTTCTTCAGTAGACTAAGCATTGCAGGTCAATACACTAAAATTATGAATAGTATGACTGGAAAGGATATCGAAAGGTATTCTGAAATATTCTCCAGTCTTACCGGCAACGGTCAAGCGTGTATTCAGAAGGCTTCGCAAGATTGTTTGTGTGAACAGGGAACTGGTTGCGGACCTTTTACAAATCAATCTGGTATTAGTGGTCTGATTAGTTTGCTTTGTTCGCAACCGGAACTGTGTCCATGTGTTATTGGTTCTTTATTGCCACAACTCATTGAATGTGCAAGAGAGTTAATCAAAATAGATGATGAGAATTATTGCTCTGCACAAAGAATAATCAAAAACTATACGAACGCATCGACTATCGCTTCGGGTGCAGTTTCAGACCCACTGCTCGCAAGTGTTGTTGAGGGTGTGTTTGCTACAACTGGTCTTCGTGATAAACTAAACAAACTAAAAGAAGCCGGTGCCGTTAGTACAGACTTTGAACAAAGTGTCTCTAAGTTCTTTCCTGAATTTGAAGATACAGAAGGTGGTGGAACCGCAGGATGTTTCGAAAATAATCCACCAGTTCCTCCGGGTCCTCCCGGACCTCCCGGTCCTCAGGGATGTCGAGGTTCAACAGGACCAGCAGGACCACAAGGTCCTTGTGGAGATGACTGTGATACCGAAATTCCAACTGGTGCTTGCTGTGTTGGTGACTACTGTCTTGAAGTTACTCAAGCAAACTGTGCATTCTACGGCGGAGACTATTACGGAGATGATACCTTCTGTGGAGTCGGTGGTGTTCAGTGTTTACCTCCCGGTGGATGTTTGGAAAATGGAGACTGTGAAGGAAATCTAATATGTTGCAATGGTAATTGCACAAACCCATGTCCCGCTGATGTTGGTGGTGGTTGTCCTCCATGTCCCGCATGTCCCCCAGGCGATGTTGAATGTCCCCCCGGTTCTGGTAACTGCTGTCCAACAGGCGATGGAAACTTGCGTTGCTGCAATGGTCAGTGCATAACCCCATGCGCCCATAATGGTAATTGTCCAGACTGTTTCGGTAATTGCTGTGACGGTGATTGTTGTGGTGGTGCTTGCTGTACTGGAAACGACATGTGTTGTGGGGGAGATACTTGCTGCCCACCAGAAGATTGTTGTGGTGGTGTTTGTTGCGGTGCGAACAGTTTCTGTTGTAATGGTTCTTGCGTACCAATTGGAACTTCATGTTGCCCCGCAGGACAATATGAATGTGGAACAGAGGTTCCTTCTGGTTGTTGTAATAATGGTCAATCGTGTTGCGATGATGGGTGCTGTGATGACTCTTGCTGTGGTGGCGGTAATGGCTCTGCTGGTACTTGTTGCCTGGATTGTTGTATAGACGGAGAATGTTGTCAACCCGGAGATAGTTGCAATTGTCCTTCCGGTCAGGTACTGGATGGGAATTGCAATTGCCAATGTCCCGGTGGCGTGACTCCATGTCCAGATGGAACTTGCTGTTCGCCTGGAAATCCCCAGTGTTGTCCCGATTTAGCCTTCTGTTGTGGAGATGATGAAGAATGCTGTGGTGCGCCTCCTCCTGATGGTTGTTGTGCAAGTGGGACATATTGCTGTTATGCAGATGGACCAAAAGGCAACCCCGGAGAGAAGGGTGCGCCACTTGCTTGTTGCGAAAATGGTGTAGAGTGTTGCGATGGTAATTGCTGTGAGCCTGGTGATATATGCTGTGGTGGTTCATGTTGCCCAGCAGATGCCTGTTGCACAGGTGACGGATTTGAGTACTGCGATATACCTGACCCCACTGACCCGTGTTCCGTTCAGTGTCCTTGTGGTCAAGGTTGTTGTGAAGGTTCCGGTGGTACAGTCACATGCTATGACCCAGGCTCAGAATTTTGTTGTGGTGGTGGTGTGCATAAAACATGTGATTGTATTGCATACCTAGCCGGCGGGAATGTGGACGACTGTTGTTGTAACTATGCAAATTCAGACGCACAATTCTGTGAAATGGGATGCTGTCCAAACTCAAAGGGAGTTCAGTGTAGAGAATATCTGTGTGACGGTGGTTCGGCATCTTGTGCTGATACTGGTGAAGGTAATCCTCCCATCACTGTAACTTGGGAGGGAGCAAGGCAGTCTTGCCCGGGTGCATTTGCTAACGATGATGGGACTGCCTTTAATTGTGGATGTGATTGTCCCTGTGGTATGGGTGGAGCAGAAGCAGGACTTGCTCCATGTGACTGCCAACAGGTTTGTTGTATCACTGGTGCGACAGGAAAGTGGTATGAGGAACTGGAGTGTGAAGCAGAAGACTGGCCAGAGACACAATGTGAAGGCTCCGATACTCCGAGCAAGATATCATATGTACTATCTTGTGGTGGTGCATGGGTAGCACTCGACCCATGTCGTCTCTGCGATGAAACTAAAATTACTTGTGCGGATTTGTCGTGTGAATGTAGGGGCGAAGGTGCAGGTCCATGTGAAATCCCATGTCTTGATGAAGAGTCTATTGGTAAAAACTGCGACTATAAAGATTGTTGTGCGTCCGCATACGGTGGATGCAGTGGCAAAGGCAAAGATGGCGGGGAACAGACCGATGAAGAATGCTGTGAAGAAATTTGTAATTCCTGTTTCGGACAGAATTACATCTCAAGAGAAGCACTCCCATGCTCAGGTCCTATTGCGGCATCGTGTGGTACAAGCCCATGTTCTCGCGGCCCGGGTGTAGTGCTTTTTGGTAAATGTGGTGATGATGTTCCCGGCGACGACCCGTTACCGGGTCAAGGAAAAGGTGGAAAATGTTCCACGGCGGCTTCCATCGTTGCGGGGGATACATTCAATGGTGGGGACTGTCCACAGGAAGATTGTGGTTGTTGTACTGGACCAGATATCGGACCCGGTCCCGACGGACCGGGCGACGGCAGTGACCCAGGCAGCGGAGGCGGACCCGGTCGAGGGAACGATGAATGCGAAACAGGAAGAGATTGTACAGACCTTGGATATCCAGTAGGTACAAATTGTGTCAATGGTGGTTGTATTGTACCAGTTGCGTGTGAGCCTGAATGTAATCTAGATGTTCAAGTATGTGTAAATGGTATTTGCTTAGACGTTCCTTGTGATGGAACAGAGGTTCCTTGCCCTGAGGGTTACTGGTGCAACAACAATGTTTGTGAAGAAGGCGAAGAACCAGAATGCGATGACTCGTCAGATTGCCCGACCGGGTTTATCTGTGTCGGTGGTCAGTGTGTAGATAACCCCAACACATGCATGTCCACCGCAGAATGTCCTGCTGGGTCGGAATGTTACTTCTGTCCAAGTTGCGAAGAAGGAACATGTACACTCTCGGGTAATCTCGGTGCGTGTTGTTTAGACGAATGTCCCGGTGGTGCGGAATGTTGTCTTGGTAGAACCACTGAACAAGATTGTGCTAGTCCAAGCCGCTGGTTCTTGGGGTCGCAGTGTACCGCTTGTCCAGATACAGAAACACATGAAGGTGCTTGTTGCCGAGGCCCTAGTGAGGATACTTGTGGGTGGACTTGTCAAATCGAGGCAGCGAGTGTATGTTTGTCATATGAAAATATCGGTTGGGGTAAGTACTACGGAGACAATACGACATGTCCAAACAAATGCGCCGGTGGTGCATGTCAAGGTGAACCATGCACTCTCAAAGCAGAATGCTTAAATGATTTGGTTTGTTGTGATACTGGTTTCTGTACGACCGAAGAAGATTGCGAAAACCTACCAAGAGGCGCTTGTTGTTCTTCCAATGATGAATGTTCTAGTGGTGTTCTTGAAACTCAATGTGATGGAGCGTTTAGTGGAGTCGATAGTTTCTGCGGTTCACCATGCACAACCCACCTAGATTGTCCCACAGGATTCTGTGACTTTAGTACAAATCAATGTAATCTTTGTGGTGATGCACCTATTCCCGGTTCGTGTTGTGTTCCAAACTATGATACTGATGGATACTTACTAGGATATGTCTGTCTACCCGATTCAAACAATTATGATTGTGGTGCAATCGAGGGTGGAATTTTCAAATCAGGACAAGACTGCTCTGAAAATCTTTGTGACTGCGAATCTGGTTCTTGTTGTTATGCACAAATCGACCCCGCCACCAACGAACAGATTGATGTGTGTTTCCGAGCCACAAAGTTCACCTGTGATACAATTAACGCCGGTGGTGCTATTATAGCAAGGAAGTGGACTCCCTGTCGATATTGCGTCGGAGCCCCCGGAAGTGGCAACGAGGGTCAAAAGGGTCAACTCTCAGGAATTTGCGATAGTGACTTAGTTGGTGCTTGTTGTCCCGGTACATTTACCGAAGATTGCAACGAAAGCATTCCAGAGGCTTGTATAGGACAAGTGTTCAAGGGAACTAATACGACATGTGCAGTTGAAGGTCAAACATGTCCAGACCAAGGTAGTGGTCTTATCGGTGCTTGTTGCAATATGTCTCCAAGACCATTCCAAAATGTGTTTCCTGATAGTTGTATGGAAGTTGACCAAGAGTGTTGTCCCGGTGGCAACGTACTCCCATCCCAAGATTGTATAGACCAATATCCCAATATTGGTTATAAGGGTCAGTTTTTAGGGGAAGATACAACCTGCCTCAATAACTGTCCTTCATTTGGTTGTTGCTGTATCAATGGTTCATGTGCTTGTGTGGGATACGACGAACAATCCTGTAACCTAGTTGGTCAGTGGTTCCCCGGTGATTCTGGAGTTTGTGGTGCGCCTGGTCAATGTAACGAAGACCCTGACCCATTCTACTACTGCTGTTGTGAGGGTGCAAATAATACTGGGTTTGGAACCAACTGCCAACAGATTATGGGCGGTGACCCATCCAATTGTCGATGTGGTCTGGATAAACCAGATTGTTGCTACGATTGTGGTGGAGACGATGTTCCTGAATGTGCCGGCATCGGCGGCGGTGGTGCTGGCTTGCTTCCACCAACAGGTGCAAATCAACAAACACGAAATGCTTCCAATATTGCTTTCCTTAAAGCAATGCGAAACAACCCCGCATTCAAGAGTAAGTATGAAGAGGCAAGAACAAATGGAAATGGTAGAGTACCTAATGGTTACTTCTCTCCCGTAAGCGCCGGAGGAAACGCAGTTTCTCCTGCACAAGATAAATCATTTTACGATTTATGTGTTGAACTCTTTGGTAAGTTCCCGACGTTCTTCACCAGTGAAATGAACGACCTTCTCAGGGCGTATGTTGTTTCTGAGCCTTATATTGATAAACAACCAGACGAAATTGCATTCTCAGCACCAAATCTAGACCCATCAAATCCGTCAGGAGATTGGTCTAGATTGGTAACACAACCACAAGAAGCATTCGAAAAAGCATACCGAGAAAAGTATCCGCCCGAAAGATATATTGGCGTTCAAGCAGAGTTTGATAAGAGACAAAGAAGAAAAAATAGAATTAAGGGTCGGCAAAATTCCATTGCTTCTCCTGTGCCTTTACTTCCAACCAACACACAGACGGTGGTAATGAACAATGTTCAGTTCCAGATTGTCAACTATGACCAAAACCAAAAGAGAAAAACTATTGTAGTTGGTGACCTTTCAGAAGGTATCACTAGTGAAATAAGCGTCGGTGGCTTGGACAAGATAACAAGTAACAATGAAGGTACTTTTAGTTTTAGTAATAATTTTTCACCAAAGGCAGAATCTTCATCTACTGAAACTACAATTCAAGTTTCTACTCCTGCATCCACATCCAGAGCAAAACTTCAGAGAGAAAATCCACAAAAGATTTCTTTTGCAGACATTGATTCTTCTACCAATATTGGAGAAATAGATGAAGAAGTAGCGAATGGAAAGAAAACAATAATCAAGGGCTCAATGTCTGCGACTATTGGTGTTGGAAATATGATTCAGGATTCGCCAGTGATAACTTTCGTATCTGGTTCTGGTATCAGACTCGATACAGATGAAAACGAATCGTTTATTCGAATTGGTCTTGATGCACTATACATGGATGAACTAGATGATGTAGGTAAGACTGCAAGTATCTCTACAATCTTCGAAGAAGATAACATCCTACAATACTCAACCGGCGGAAACTCCGGTGGATGGTTCCCAGTTTCTCCATCGACAATTGTTGGTGAATACGCAGTCAGTTCCTTCAATGGAACAACGGGTGCTGTAACTGGTGTATCATCGTTCAACGGTTCGACTGGTGAAGTAACATACACACCACCTGTCAATACACTTCAGGGTGTCAAGTATGAGTATGCGTCAGCCGCATCAATGGGTGCTGGATATAGTGGTGGGTTTGTCAGTATTGATGTTGATGGTGATGGTCTGATTGAATCTGGTGAAGTTGCAGTACTATACTTTGATAAAGTTGCTAGAGATGGTGGTGATGTAACCGATTATATCTCAAGGGGTGTGTGTGGTGACTACTGGCACGCGACTGGTGCTGAATCTGGTGCAAGAGCAATACTTGAAGCAATCACACCTTCCATGTATGTGTCCTCTGGTGATTATTACCTAGCAAGTGGATTTGTTCGAGGTGGTACTGGCTCATTCACTGCTGGTGAAGATGTTTATGTTACATATCAAGCAGTAAACAATAGAGTTCTCAGTATTGGTGGTGAAACTGGTCACTTCACAAATGCAGACATTATTGAGAAATCAAGTCAATCGAATGTTGCTACGTTTACAATCTCATCGAAGGGTGCAATTTCTACAGGAGAAAAAACAGATTCACTTCACAGAATACCATACAACTCAACCTTAACTGGACTTGAAATTGTTACAAACAATACTGGTGGATTTAGTGCAGGTGTGTATGTTGCCGGTGCAGTTCTTGGTCACCCAACCACCGGAGCAATGACTGGGTGTACGCTCGGACTTGTAGGTGCGACCGGAACAAGCACCACTATTGAAAGTGGTCTTACAAGTGCCTCGATGACCGCAGGAAACTTCCTGTATGCTAGAGTCTTCGATAATACAGGTGGTTGTACAAACGCACAAATCTTTGCAACTTATGATAGGAGATAATGAATGGCACTAACTGATGTATTCATTTCACCCGCTGGTGCTGGAGATAACTCTGGTAGTTCTGTTGCAAACGCTCTCCCTGCGATTAGCAGTGGCGACTGGTCAACGAACATCGAAGGACTCGACCGAGCGAACAAGAGATTTGTGTTCCTAACAGGGACATATAACTGTACGACTAAGTTGACATTCAGTGGTTCTGCACCATCAGCAACACAACCAAACCAATGGGTTGGTGCGGACTCAAGCGGAAATATTCTTCGACCAAAGTTTGAAGAAACAGGTCTTCGATTAGACACGACAGATTATCCCAAGTTTGTGTGTAGTGCGAACACTGCAATGGTCGATACAGAAGAAAACACATATTACAAGTGCTTGTCATTTGAAAACACAAGCACTTCATATTCTCAGTCTAGTGTTGTGGAAACCTCTACTGCCGATGTTGACCAACAAATGTGGGTGGGTTGTGAATTTCTTGCAAAGGCAAGGAATACAAGTGCAAAAGTTATGACTGCTACAAATTGCGGTTTCTCTCATTGTGTGTTTGAGTTCAATGATGCCGGACAGTCAACCTACGACCAAGTTTTCAAAGGAACGAATAACGTACACTTGTCACACTGTAGAATTATTGGTCCTGTAGGACCGAATGAAGTTGCACTTTCAGGTAGTGGTGACCAAGTTGGACTTGAAGTAACAGCACTTACCGCTAATATCCGAAACTGTGTGATAACTCGGGTCAATGGTCACGGAGTTCACTTGGATGTTACCTCAAACAAAGCAGACATTGACATCGCCTTCTGCACCATTTGTCATATTGGAGGAGATGGTGTAAACACCGACAATAACACTTCCGCCCTTCCCGGTAAGGGTTCGCTTGAAGGGTGTATCATATTCGACTGCACAGGTGATGGAATCAACACAAATGCAGATGACTCCAAACAAGCGGGCGCACAGATACTAGCGATGGGTGACAACGATTCCGGCAACTTCAACAACATGGATTCATACGAAGACATGATTGATGTGATTGCGATTACAACTGCCGACTTTATTGATTATGCAAATAAAGATTACCGTATTCACAGAGACTCTACTCTCTACCGATTCTATGGAACAGAAAATTTTGGAGCGATACAGAATGACGACTTCGAGTTCGTTTCTGTGTCATAATCTAACTTTAGCCAGATAATTTTAACTATATACTATGGATGATTAAAGGAGAAAAACATGCCCCCAATGCATAGAAAAGGCGATATCTGTACCGGGCATGATTGTCACCCTCCTCGACCATCCGTACAAGGTTCCCCGAATGTCTTTACAAACGCGATTCCTCAACACAGAGTAACTGATGCATGGGCACCCCATGCTTGTCCTCCCTCCCCCGGACATCCATCTACACAATGTGTTGGTTCGCCGAATGTTTTTGCAAATACTCTAGCAGTTGCTAGACGAGGTGATGCGGTCTGCTGTGGTTCCTTTTGTGCAACTCACTCACCTAATGTTTTTGCTAACGGACCTTAAGGAACAACATGACCTCAACATCATCTATAGACAATGCTGTATCAGGAATAGACATATTTGGTTCATGGGCTGAAATTGGAATGGTTTTAGTCGCTGTAGCCGCAGGCATTTTAATTTCATTGCCTGGACTCAAGGCTATACAAAAGAAGAAAGAAAGAAAGTCTGTGTTTAATCCCACAGACTCCAAATTCAGAGAACTTCACACCAGAGTACATGAACATCTATCCGAACTTCGAATTCTTCTTGATGCCGCAAGAACCACAGTATTCCACTTTCATAATGGGGGTTGTTTTCTTGATGGTTCATCCATGAAGAAATTTTCCCTAACTCATCAATCCACCACATCCGGTGTCAGTGACACAAGAAGTGAATGTCAGGATGTATTGTTGAGTCTTTTTGTAGATATGCTGGAGTACATTGTTTCAGACAATGCGAGTCCACTCATGACCAGTCAACTTCCAGAATCACACTTCAAAAAATGGTTGGAATCTAATCATGTTGTTCTTTTTAGTATTGTTCCTATTAGGGATGCACATGGTACGCTCATTAATGGATTTATGGTAAGTGAATGGTGTGCATTGTCCAAAGCAGATGAAGTTGATGACAAATTTGTGTCAAAAGAGATGTTAGAAAAAAGAAGATATATAGAAGCCGAGTTGGCAAAACAGAATAAATAAAACAATGGCAAAGACAAAGAGATATTCTGACCTCGATTTAGATTTTACTGCTCACCCAGTTTCGGGTGATATTGTGTTTAAGCACGATAGTGAAGCAGTAAAAAGAGCCATTCGTAACTTGGTCATGCTTGCACCCAATGAAAAGTTCTTTCATAGTGAAATTGGAGCGGGGATTCGTAAACTGCTCTTTGAAAATTTCAGTCCAATTGTAAAAATTCAACTCGAAGCAAAAATCAAACTCGTCATAGAAAATTACGAACCAAGAGCAGAACTACAATCTGTGCTTGCGAACTTCAACGAAGACAGCAACACGTTCGATATTTCTGTGGAGTTCTCCGTAAATGGAATTGGAAATGATTTGTTTCAGTTAAACATACCACTTCAGAGGCTAAGATAAAATGGCAGACCCACTAAACGCTAAACTATCCGTAACAGATGTTGACTTTGATAGCCTTAAGGAAAGCCTTAAGTCTTACTTGAAGTCACAAGAAACTTTCAAAGACTATAACTTTGAGGGTGCTGGTCTAAACATTCTCTTGGATGTTCTGGCATATAACAGTCACTATCAGGCTTTCTATGCAAACATGGTTGCGAATGAAATGTTCTTGGACACTGCTATAAAGAGAAGTTCGATTGTTTCTCTCGCAAAGCACCTCGGTTATACTCCAAACTCAATTCGTGCAAGTAAAGCAACCATTAAGGCAGTAACAACTGGTACTAGTGCTTTCACTATTCCAAAAGGAACTGTAGTTCAGGGAAGCGTTGGGAATAGTTCATATAACTTTATTACCCTTGATGATTTTGCTTCAAGTGCAACTGCTGGTGTCACCGGCGCACAATTTGATGTTTATGAAGGCTCGTTTCGGTCAAAGACATATACGGTTGACCAGAGTATTGCGAATCAAAGATTTATTTTGCCAGAAAATACTGATACCACAACATTAACTGTTCGTGTACAAAATTCTGCAACTGATACAACTAACTACTCAACAAAATGGACTCTTGCGAATGATATGAATGTTGTCAGTGATACAGATAGAGTTTATCATCTCCAAGAAACCGATGATGGAAGATTTGAAATTTACTTTGGAGATAATATTGTTGGTCTTAAACCCAGTGATGGAAATCTAATCATTGCACAGTTTGTTGTAACTTCTGGAGAAGAAGCAAATGGAGTGGGTAGAAACGAAACTACCAACTCTCCGGCATTTTCTTTGAGTGGTTATAATATAACAACTATATCTGCCGCTGGTGGTGGAGCAAATCCAGAGTCAACAAAATCAGTAAAATTCCATGCACCAAAAAATTATCAAGCACAAGATAGAGCAGTCACAGACAAAGACTTTTCAACTCTTTTAATTAAAGATTTTCCTAGTCTTGAATCTGTTTTTGTGTGGGGTGGTCAAGAAAATAATCCTCCCGAATATGGAAAGGTTTTTATTGCATTGAAGCCAAAGGTTGGACTAGTCGTTGACAGTGCAACGAAAGAAAACATCAAGGCTACTATTAGTGCAAACAGAAGCATCGTTTCTGTCATACCTGAAATCGTAGACCCCGACACACTATATCTGATGTTTGATTTTGATGTTGTGTTTGATAAGAACAAAACTATTCTAGATTCTGGTGGTATAAAGAGTCTAGTGGAAGAGACTGTGAAGAATTATGTGGATTCTGATTTAGAAAAATTTGATAGAGATTTATACTTTTCTAAGTTAACAGGATTGATTGACAACATAGGCGATTCCATCGTGGGTTCTGAAAGTAGAACGAAACTACAAAAAAGATTTTCACCAAGCATTGGCATTAGTACTAACTATGCAATTAACTTTAACAATGAACTGGTACATCCACATGATGGACATATGACAACTATATCAAGCACATCATTCAAATATGCAGATGATTCAAATGTTACATACGATTGTTTCTTGGAAGATGATGGATATGGAAACATGGATATTGTGCGATACGATAGTCTGGATACAAGATATTTTGTAAAGAAAAAAATCGGAATGGTTGATTACAAATCGGGTAAAATCGATATAAACGCCTTCGCCCCGCTTGAACTGATTTCGGGTTCTGCTATTAAAATTGAAGTAACACCAAAGTCTTCAAATATATTTGCCACACGAAATCAAATCTTAACCATAGACACTACCGACGACGACGCACTAAAGGTTTCCGTTAAAACTACACTACAAACAGAAACTGGAAAAAATACAACTTCCAAATCGGACGGAACTGCCTCTTCTGGTGGGGGAAGTTCTTCGTCCGGCGGAAGTATAAGTTCTAGTTACTAGGAATACGCATGAGTTTACTTCTATTAGGGTATACTACATCTAAACCATCGGTAGCAATTCCAACTCTTGATAGAAGGGTTGAAATTGATTATCATGTATCTCCGATTATAAAAGACCTAATCCCTGACTTCATCAAAGAAGACCATGCAAAATTTGCTGACTTTTTAGAAGCATACTTTGAGTGGTTGGAAGTTGAAGGAAATCCCGGTGAAAGGTCATTTGGTCTTGCTGACTTAAATGATATTGATACCACCATCGACGGCTTTATCAGGCATTTTAAAAATCAATACTTGCAGGGTTTTCCAGAAACTCTTGCAACTGACCTCGATACAAAGACTCCAGCCGATAAAATTAGATTGATGAAAAGAATAAAGGAATTCTACAGAGCAAAGGGCAGTGAAAAATCATATCGTCTTTTAATGAGAATTCTTCATGATGTTTCCACTGAATTCTATTATCCAAGAAAAGATATTTTAGAAATTTCCAGTGGTAAGTGGTATGAACCAAAAACTCTCAAGGTGTCTTATGGTAACTCTGAAAATATCTTTACTTCAGTCGGTACTACAATTCAACAGAAAAAACAAGGAAGAGTTGTTGGTAGTGCAAAGATAGAGTCTGTTGATAACTATTCCGAAAACAAATCAAATATCGCAGAACTATATCTCTCCAATATAAATGGTAGTTTTTATTCAGGTGAGGTGGTTAACTTTTCGGTAGGAGGAGACACGGCAGATTTTACAGAAGCGGTGTACCCAGTATTGACTTCAATAAGCGCCGCGACCGCAGGAAAGTTTTTTGCAATTGGTGATATCATCACTGCAACAGGAACCGCAGGTTCTGGTGCGAAGGGAATAGTCAGTTCTGTTGATTCTTCGGGTGGTATTCTTGCTATCGTGATGTCAGATTTCGGTGTTAACTATACTGGAACTGCCGGTATGACATTCGAGGCTCAAACATTCAAAGGAACCGGAGCATCGTTTGAAGGTGTCGTTGGTACTCTTTGTGAATACCCCGGTTACTATCTAAACAATGATGGAAAATTAAACTCCAATAAGAAAATCAGAGACAACTATTTTTATCAAGAATTCTCCTATCAACTACGAGCAGAAATTGGACTGAATCAATACAAGCAAGCAATTTTAGATTTGATTCACCCAGCCGGATTGAAACTATTCGGTGCATTAGTTATTGCAAAATCCCACGGATTAACCTTCGAATATAACACTTCGGCAAAAGCAAAAGAAATTTCTGTTCTTGGTCACTACACCCCATACAGATTTGAAACTACGCAAAATTTAAGATACAACGATGTTGGTAATGATGTATTCCCGTTCGGGTACAATCCATCATACGGACGAGCATCTGCACAGTTTAAGGGTTACCAGGCACTCAAAAATGATGTAGGAGATGTTCTTGTATTAACGAACACAGACGGAACTTCAGTGTCATGGATACAGGATGATAATGTAGAACCAGAAGACAGTAGTGGAGTAACAATCGGAACCGACAATGCCGGTGGATACAATGGATTCAGTGCTACTCATTCACTGCATCTTGCCTTTAGTGCCGCAATTCTCGATGGTAGATTGAAAATGATTTTGACTCCGAAGACATATACAAATGAATTAGAAATTACTCTTACGCAGATAGAACCCGGAGCAAATGGAAACTCAACTATAAATCCATGTACAAGAATTGGGGTTGCCCTCGACGATGGCACATACACATCAACACAGTCTACGACTGGTTCTTTTTATGGTGGCATTTCCCTTGACATTAATCTAGAATCTGGAGGAAACACCAATGACCATACTGCGGTGAACCACGGAACCCATGCGGTATCAACTGCAAGGTCTAGAATATACTTTGGTGATTCGTACAGACAGTACGCAAGTAGAACAGGACCGGCCCCGCATTCACATGGAGTAAGTGCCGATACAATTTACGGCATAGAAGGAAACACATACTCTTTCATCCCAGTAACAGAATCTGGTGGTGTGAGTGGTGCAACATGGGATTCGGGGGTAACCGGACCTCTGTTTGAGGGAGCAAGACTGGTCGAAGGTATTACCATTGGAGTTGGAGGTCTTACATACGGAGCAACGGCTGCATATGAATTCAGTGCAACCGCAGACGCAGGAGATTTCGTACAACGAGGTCCATATTGGGTAATTTTCCCACATCCCAACTCCAGAGGACTATATAAAGATGAAGGCTCATCAATTACACACGGGGCTTCTTTTGCTTCTGTTCAAATAAATCCATTCTTGCATATTGATTTAACTAATTATGGAATAGCAGAAACAACAGCAGTTGTATCTAACACAGCATCAGTATCAGCAGTCAGTCCCAAAGGCGGATAGGATAAACTAGGAGTATAACATGTCTTCCACTGGTAGTAATAGCCCAATCAGAAAATCTATACGGAATTATTCCGCAAAGGCTTTTATTGATACTCTTAAAGAGAAAGACAATCTCTTTATGTTTATTGGTAAGACTACTGGGTGGACTGCGGACGGTGTGTTTGACGGGAGTGACTACTCCACTTCTCGCGGAAATACTGCCGGAGAATCAATCTTCAATCATCCAATTGATTCTGCATTTGAAGATGGAGAAATCTCAAGAAACATGATTGCAATGAAAGCAATCAATGCGAGTGATATTTCTTATATGATTCCTCGATATGATTGGTCGGGTTCGACTCAATACACCCAATACAATCACCAAGAGAATCTTGAGAGCAAGCGTTATTATGTGATGACTGAAGAATACAATGTATACAAATGTATTTCGAATAACAATAACGCACTAACTACAACTAAACCTTCTTCAACAAAAACCTCGGGTGTATTCAGCACCCAAGATGGTTTTATGTGGAAGTTCATGTATACCATTCCCGAAGAACTAAGAAAGTTTATATCAGCAGAATACATTCCAGTTCCTGTAGTGACTAGTAGAGGTTTTGATGATGTATCACAGAGACAATTTGACATACAATCAAATGCAATCGATGGTGGTATTTTCTTTATTGACTTACCGGCTTCTGTGAGAGAAGACAACTGGGATGCATCTGCTCATGCAGAAATCGATGTGGGTCGATATCAGTTTTCTTCAAATTCAGGAGTTGGCTCGACCACAGTCACCCTTAATACGGGTTCTTTAGGAACAGACGATGCATACAACAATATGGATTTAATTGTATCCAAAGGACCCGGAGCGGTACAGGTATCAAAAATAACAGATTACGTTGGAGCAACTAGAATAGCCACAATAGAAACTCCACTAAGAATGCCAGTAACAGAACTGTCAACTTATCAGATTGTACCCAGTTTGGGTTTTTCTGGTGATGGTGTTTCCGCAGAGGGTTATTTGAAATTCTCAGAATACGATGGAAACAATCCAACTCATAAAAAACTGGATAGAATCGTTATGACAAATCCAGGCAAAAACTACACAGAAATAACACCTGTAATAGTACCAACAGACAATGCGACTGCAAGTGGAAACTATGCTGGATTTTCATCTTATCCGATTATCCCACCTAGAGGTGGTCATGGTTCAGATGCAGTTCGAGAATTTGGTGCAAGTAATATTTTGCTTGTAAAACGATTCGAAGCAACTGAAGAAATATCCGGTCTTTCTGGTGATAACGACATACTTCAATATGGTATTGTTAAAAATCCAAAATTAAATGATACAGACACTCAGTATCTTGATAGTAATGGAAATCCCGTCCGACTTGCATCTACTCAAACTGACATCATTAAAGAAATGAAAATTGAATCTAATTCTTCCGGTGATGGACTAGCAGAAAGTCTATACACAGTTGGTAATTTTATAATTGGAAGTGAAACTAAAGCCACAGGAAAAATTGATTCTTACGCTCCTTCAAACGAAGCCGGATATGGTATATTAAAACTAAAAAATGTTCAAGGAGAATTTGAACAACCTTATGCGTTTGGATTTACTGGTGAGGCAATCAGTGAAATGAAATATGATGATTCGACTAAAATTTGGTCGGTAACCAATAATGAACAAGCCAGAGTTGTTGGGGTTCAAGAACCAGCAAGGGACCAAACTCAAATTAATTTTAGAACTGCCACCTTTGTTGGTGTTAGTGCAGACGCATCTAAAGTTCCTCTCCTAGAAAGCACCTTCCCAGATGACTCTGCTGTTACGGGGGCTAATGGTGGAAAGGCAACCATTTTTCACTTCCAAGAATTTGCTGGTGGAAACACCGGAGAACTTACTCTGATAAACCAATCCGGGTCTTTTACTTCAGGAGAAGCAATTAGTATTTCTGGTGCGGCAGCAAGAATTGGCGTTATAAATACTGTACAAATACCAGAGATTAAATTCAATTCTGGTGAAATCTTATATGCACAAAATATGAAGCCCATTGTAAAGGGCGCCGAACAAATGGAAGAATATCAAATTCTACTAGGATTCTAAAGAGGAAACCATGGCAAGAGAAAAGAAATCACGATTTAATGTTTCACCGTACTACGACGATTTCGACGAGTCGAAGAAGTTTCTTAGAATTCTTTTCCGTCCGGGTTATTCCGTACAAGCAAGAGAACTAAGTCAACTTCAGAGCATTCTTAACAATCAGTTATCTAACTTTGGTGACCATGTTTTTGACAACGGTTCTGTTGTTCGTGGTGGTGAAATCAACGAAACTGAAGCAAGATTTGTTCGCATTGAATCTGTTTCCTCCACCGAACTTGCTCTCCTTAAAGGATTTGAAATCTTTAGTGGAAACAAAAGAGGCAAAGTACTCGATGTCATTGACAATGTTTCTGACGACCAAACTCAAATTGTAATTTATGAACCAATGAGTGGTGTTGGTCTAGAAGCAGATACTGGGACGCCTTCCTTGGATTATGCCGCAAATCAGAAAGACCTATACAAAACAAACTCCACCTTTACCAGTACAAATCCAAACTTAACCACTACATTTACAGTTTCTGCTTCTGCATCAACAAATGCTGCGAGTAGCGGAGACTGTACTGTGATTTCTGTGGGTGAAGGTCTGTTTTATGTCGAAGGATTCTTTGTGCAAAATTCAGCACAAGTGCTTACGGTTTATTACTCAAACACAGATACAAATGATGGTTTGGTCGGCGAACGAATTTTTGACCCAACAAAACAAACTGCTGTTGTTGGATTTTCGTTGAATCGAAAAACTGTAACAGAATCAAGTGATGTTACACTTCGTGACCCAGCACAAGGTTCATACAACTACAATGCTCCCGGTGCTGACCGATATCAGATTGACCTACAACTTTCACAGAAGCATTTCGTATACAACGAAGATGGATTCCGTTCGAATTATGAAAATGAAAATTTCGTGGAACTGGTTAGGATTCTTCAAGGAGAAACCTTTAAGACAGTAAAATATCCTGACTATGCAGAACTAGAAAAAACTCTTGCAAGAAGAACCTACGACGAGTCTGGTCACTACGAAGTCACACCATTCGAACTAGAAATAAAAGAGTATGTTGATGAATTTATTCCAGACAATAGCACCAATCCACTAATCAATGATAATGGAAATACTGCCGGTGCGGACAACTACCTTGCATTCGGAATTGAACCCGGTAAGTGTTATGTTAGGGGACATGAATTCGAACTACAAGATACTGAATACATCATTGGTCGAAAAGCAAGAGACGAAGACCATATTAAAGAACAAGTTAGTAAACTTATCGAAAATGATTTGGGTAACTATGTTCTAGTTAAAAACACTGCAAGTAAGCCTTTGTTTAGTGGTCAGGAATCTGGAAGCCTGTTCTATCATATCCCAACTGAGGGAGCAACTTTCGATACTGTTGTAGGACCTAAACAAATGAAGTTGATTCTTTCGAATCAATCAAACGACCGAATTGGTTGTGCTAATGCAGTTCAGTTGCTTGTACATACTACTGGTGGTGGAGGCATCTACAGATTATACTTGAACAATGTTCAATTCGGTGAAGTCGCTGGATTCGAAGAACAGTTTAACACAGCGAGTATTAGCGATGTAGTTTACTTTTCACAAGCAGGTTCAAATAAACAAATTTTTGAAGCCGAAGCAGTAGGCGGAGGTACATTGGGTTCAACTTTCGGGGACGAAGGAAACACTAATTTAGTGTATCAAGTTCCAGAAGGAAATACAGTTAAAACTATCATGGGACTTGACTATGTTGTTCAAAGAGACTTTAGAGTTGAACTGACATGGAACAAATCTCTTGGATACTACGAGGGTAGTGCAGGAACTTCTACTCTTGCAGATAACCCATTCAACCACATCCCAGAAGGATTCTTCTTTGCGGGTGCTGGTGCAGGTGATGGTGTTATCGATGATGCAGACCAACTAGACGAATACATTGTTGCTGCCGACGGTTATGTTTACACCTTTGGAGGTGGTACTGGTGACCTGGCTGGTGGCGATAACGCACTTGAAATTGCATCTGGTGGTAGAGAACTTAAAGTAAGAATCAATAGTGATGGTATTCACATCGGTGGTTCAAGTGCAGGAACTGATAATGGAGCAAGAAAAACGGCTCTGGTTCTAGCGAATATTAGAACAAATGCAGATGCGGCACAAACAGAACTTCTAGATTCTCAATTCAGAAAGAAGACACTCAAAAGAACAACAATTGATATTCCCGGTGGTTCATTTAATCAGTTTATACAGGATGGAAATGGAATTGATTTGGGTATTTCTGATGTATATGAAGTTGAACAGGTTTTGGATATTGCTAGTGGTAGCAAAGATATTACAGAACAATTTGACTTCAATGATGGACAAAAGGGTTACCTCTATGACCACGCATATCTCATACTCCGAGATGGTTTTGATGGAACTGCTGGTCCAGGAGGTGCATGGAATAACACCCCAGAAGGTCAAACGCTGTTCAAAGTAACTCTCACCTACTTTGAACACGAGATGTCAGTCAGTAATAACTACAGCACAATTTTGATGCCTGCTTGTGTGAATTCATATATTCACAGCGACCACGTTGGTATTACTTCTGATGGTAAAACTGGAGCGGCGTTTGGTTATGAAACTATTCCGGCATTCATTAATCCCGCTAATGGTGCAAGAGCAAGTCTAAGAGATTGTATTGACCACAGACCTATTCGGGTTCCTTCACAGAAGACGATACAAAACAGCAATTTGGAACTTGCAACGGGGGTTTCTCCGAGCAGCGTTCAAGGTGCGTTCACACCAGAAGATGGTGAATTCTACTTTGTGTCATATAAGCACTACATGGGAAGAACCGATTTAATCGTTATTGAAAATGATACAGAATTTAAACATATTGAAGGTATTCCTTCTATGGAACCAATTATGCCAACATTCAGTGAGGATGATGGTATGAAACTCTTTACTCTCGATGTTCCTCCATATACATTCTCTCCAGATAGTCTTCGGATTGAAAAGTCAGACAATCGAAGATATACCATGAGAGACATTGGTGAACTTGATACTCGTCTTTCGGATGTAGAAGAAAAATGTGATTTGAACACAGCAGAAATTGAAACTCTTCGTAAACGAGTTGAAGACTTAGAAAATGAACCATTCATGAATGCATTGAATGTTGATGATTTTTCTAGCCCTGAAAGAGCAGAATTGAATGATGAATCTAATGTAGCATATGATGGAAACAGGTTACGACCAGCAGTTTCTTGCACCAACATTAATTTGGAAATGGAATCAATAAATGTTGATGGTATTACTCTTTCCGATGACAGATTAATTACACTCACTCCAAGTAAAGAAGATGTTGCATATCTTTCTAACTTAGAAGGAAATACAAATCTCAAAATAAATCCAACAGCAAAACAGAACTTCGTTGGAAAACTTAAACTTTCTCCAAGTTCAGATGACTGGGCAGACCAAGCAAAACCAACAGTTGCTGACAAAAAGCATCTCACCACAAGCAGGGTTGCTCAAATATACCGGACTCTCGGTGGTGTTGGTGACGTAAATACTGCTAATAATGTTTTAGCCAAACAAGCAAGAGCATACGCATATTCAAAGGGTGCGTATGGACTATGGTGGAATCGTAGTTATGGGGCATGGAGAGGTTTTTATGGTCGTAGGAATCGGTACTATCGTGGTCGTGGTTTGTTTGGTAGATTCGCTAGAAACAATTGGTACAATATGTGGAACAACAGAACCCTTCGATTCAACCAACCTGACAAAAATAGAACGTATGCAGTTGCTACCAGTGATAAGCAACTACGGAAACTGAAAGCAGACGCTGCCCGGAGAGGTCAAACCGTCAGCGTTCAACGTCAGTCTCGTTACGTCAACACGATTTTCGGAGCCAGACGATATGCAATTGCGGACCACTATGTGGTAAGTTGGGAAAATGCAAAGGCTCCAGCAAGAGCATTGACTTTCTATGGAATCGCTAATGGTCTGAAACCTAATACTCAACATAGCGTGTATATCAATGGTAAGAAAATTAATCAAGCAGGAACTGATGACAAGGGTAAGAACATCGGAGCAAAATTAACTCCATTCAAACCCGAAACACAAATATTCACCTCCGGTGCAGGTAACACTCCAAGTGGAGATATTGCAGGTAATCGGGTTGCGAAAGACACGGTTGCTTCTGGTGCCGCTGATGGTTCACATACAGGTAGGATTGCATTTAAGGTTGTAATAACCGAAGAGAATATCTTTACTTCTGGTGAGTTAAACGTAACAGTCAGCGATAAACTCCCCAGCACTGCTGAATTCTCTGCCGGAAGAAAACAAACTTCTACCTCTTCTTCAATCTTTACAATTGGTGATGTTAAGACCGAGGGAAACAAAACCGGAAGTACAAGAAAAGTAGAAATTGTCCAAGAATCTGTCAGTCAAACAAAACTTTCAGCGGGTGACCGAGAACGCGGATTTATGCAGAAAAGTTCGGTCAACGATAAAATTGACCCACTTGCACAAATCTTCACAGTAGACCCAACGAAGAACAAAAAAGGAATTATGGCTACCAGTGTAGACCTCTGGTTCAGTGAAATAAATTCTGCTGTTCCTGTAGAAATGGAATTGCGTCCTGTCGTTGGTGAGCAACCAGACCCTAAGTATACAGTTCCTCTAAGTCACGTTGTAAGAATGAGCGATGGAGCCGCAACTGGTTGTACATTCAATGCGACATCACCAAACGTAAACTCATACACTCGATTCAAATTCGACAGTGCTATTCATCTTGAGCCTGGTGATTATGCAATCATAGTAAAGGCAAATACCGATAAATATTCTCTCTGGTCAACCGAACTAGGAAGAAAGGGTATTACTGACGATGGAACTGAAAGTGTACAAGAAGCAGTAAAACAACCTTACATCGGTAATCTTTTCTTACCACAAAGTAATGGGAAGAGAACTATGGACTTGACAAAGGACATTATGTTCAGAGTAAACAAGGCTGAATATGATACCTCTGGTGCCAAGTCTTTCAATGTCAAGGGTGTTTCTGGTAGTGCTAAAAACGAAATCAGAGAAACTGTACAGACACCAACTGCACATAAGATTTATGTTAAAGCAGATATCATTAAGAAACCGGATACGACTGTCAAGATTAAAACAATTCCGGCATCGACTGCATTTAATAAAGAAGAAGAGGTCATGGAACACAATGACATCAAGTTAGATGCAAAAACAGAACTGACTATGAATAACAAATTACTATCAATAGAGTTGAAGACTGATAATAAGGATGTGAGTCCCGTACTTGACTTGGATAGATTGAGTCTGGTAGCAGTTAAAAATAACATTTCGACTGACACTACGGGTGAAGAGAATCCGAAACCAACAAAGAAAGAAGACGTTTCTGTTTCTCGTTATCTTTCCAAAACAACTCCACTCGACCTAGTTGCAAATGATGTCAAGGTTGAACTCAAAGCGGCGATGCCCGCAGACTGTGATGTTGAAGTTTATCTTCAGGTTCTTCCTGACGATAAAGATGACCTCACTGAACAGAAGTATGTAAAACTTGAAAAAACAGAAGAGTCTAAAAAGATAGAAAATGCATCCGACGAAGAAGACTTTGCAGATTACACATATAAAGTTCCAGAAGGAACTGAACTGGGTAACTACAAATCTTACAGAACAAAAATGGTCTTCACTGGAAATCCAGCAAAGTCTGATGTTCCTGTAGTCAAGAAACTTGCTGCCTTTGCTCTGACCAAGAAGGTATCGACATCATGAGAATGAAAGTAGAAGGTAACGATGATTTGGAGCGAGACTTACATTCTGGTGGTCTAGTAAATACTAACAAAGTTGCATATGAATCGTTTCTTAAAAGACAAAAAGAAAATCAGTCGAAAGAAAATCGACTAAATACAATAGAGAATGATATATCAGAACTTAAAGAACTCTTAAGAGAACTCTTAAACCGAGGATAAGGTAAATGGCAAGCACCCTACATTACATAACACCTCTTGCTTTGGCAGATACATTCAACGAATGGTTCCTGCGAAGTAACGACATGATTGATGTCGTTAATAAACTCAATGTATATGATGTAGATACCGGAATGGGTCTTGCAAAATACAGAGCAGTTGATGGTACAACTAAAATACGAATCAACATCGGACAAGGTCCTAATGAATATGCTGGTAATATTTCCGGTGTAACGGGTCATGGTAATTATGGTCTTCGCTTTCTTGCTATTGGTGCTGGTGGTCAAACACTTGGAGATGTAGGAACAGGTGCCGCAAATCCAGATGTTTCTGGTGACCCCGCAATCTTAACCTTAGATATTGTTGGTCTTTCTGGTGGTTCTGGTGGAGAATCAGGTGCAGTTGTTTCGAAGGATGACTACTTTGTCTTTGCAGACAACGACCATCCACTGCAACTATCGTATAAAGTGGCAGCAGAAAATATGCTTCCATATGCGATTAGCGGTGACCACAGATTTAGCGGTAATATTCTGTTCGACGGTGATGTTACTACCATTAACTCAAGTGAAGTTTATATTGATGATAAAGTAATTTGGTTAGCAACTAGTATTACAGGTGACCATTCATTTGGTGGTTCGAACGACGCAGGTCTTGAAGGTGCTGGTTTTGTAATTAAAGGTCGGTCTGATACCTCAGACAAAGAATTCGTATTAGACTATCCAAGTTCTTTAGCCGACCCGAGTTCTTTTGTTTCCTTTAAACCAAATATTGACCTTAACTTTGAAACTGCAAGAGCATTAACAAACTCTGCATTTACAATTCTCGCACACAAGAGTGCCGGTAATGTTGAACTCAGACTATCGTCTCTTGCTCAACTAGGCAAACACTACGAATTTGCGGCTTTTCAGTCCGGTGACAATCAATCAAGATTGAAAATTCGACATGAAAATACCATATCTGGTGTAAGTCAAGATGCAATATCGGTGACTCCACTCGGAACTGTGCAAGTTCACAAACTAAGTGGTGATGTTCTCGACGGCGGAGTAACATACGAAAATACTTTCTCTTGGGAACCAAAGTCAGATGGCATTCCAACGTCATACTCAGGAACACCAAACGATAAATTATTAAATTACAAATGGGTAAATAGAAAATTAGTATCGCAAACTGCCCACGGACTTAGCCAAGGTCACTTAATCAAGTTTTATCAAAATGGTACACTTACCGCCGGTGCGGGTTCAACCTAAGAAACGGCAACTGCTA
>UEXN01000440.1_pt4 | contig 23592 bp, 13 predicted proteins | sample 1796711 | NCBI WGS metagenome assembly UEXN01 (sample SAMEA4772470, study PRJEB27181) | metagenome | reverse complement strand
CCTAATCTACTTCCTAATGAGTAATTGTTAAACTCCTCATCCAAGTGGAAGAAAGTGCTTGTTACTTCTTGCCCGGCACGGACTTGGTTGATTGCTTTTCTGACCCCTTCGAGGTCAGCTTCTTGATTTGCTGTGCCAAAGCTTTCATTTCCTTTTGCGATAGATTGTCTAACAGACTCATGTCTGAAGTCGAGTTGTTCAATTGCATTGTCTATGTCTTTTTGTTTAATTCCTTTTTCTCTTGCTACCTCGCTTGCACCACTAAAGTAGTCTGGTTTTTCCTCTTCGCTTGTAAAGTCTTTCGCAGAGCTTATTGAGTTTTTAGCCTGGAACGTTTGATACAAAGCTTTCTCTGGATACCAGTTTACAGCCTGGAGATCAGCAATTGTAATGCTAATACCATACTTGCTAAACAATCTGTTTTGAAGATCTTTGAAAACAGTTTCCATGAACACACGCTCCGTACCAGTTGAAGGTGCTTCTTTCTCACCCTTTAGATTCTTAACGTGGTTTCTCGCTGCTTTTCTTAATTCATTAAGCTGTGGTGTTGACTGTAATACAGCAAGGCGATCTTTATTAGCTGTAGCTGAAGCAACCTTGCGAGATAACTGATCTATGTCTAAATCAGATGCATTCTTTTTAAGATCAAATGCCGGGTTAAACAGCTCATCTATAAAGTATGGCTTTTTGCGTGATTTCATTGCGCCAAGCTTCTTGCGATCACTTTTGCGTAGCTTTGTAAGAGCTTTTATAAATCGCTCTTCACCAGATTTGGTAAGAGCTTGACTTCTTGCAATAAGAAGATCACCACGCAAACGACCAAACTGTCTTGTCAACCAACGGTCAATAGTCAGTGTCTGGAACTCACCCATCAGGTTCATGAAGAAACCATTACCAATCTTTGGGCCAAAAATAGCAGCACCAAACAACATATGATCAACTGGATATTGAGGGCTTAAGTTTTGTTTCTGTTTCTTCTCCTTACCAGTCTCTTCATCAATAACAGTAATAGTAGCGGACATATCTCCGTTACGAACCGGAGTAACCAGGAACTCAACAAAGTTCTCAATGCTCATTATAGATAAAGCCTCATTGATAAATGCAAAAGCATTGGACATAGATCCTCCTTGCGCCCCTTCAACCAGCTCTGGATTAAACTTACCGTTCTCACGGAAGTATTCGTATTGTTTTATAGCCAGTGCAAAGTTTTGTTTGACCTTCAAGCCATTTGAAGAAATAGCAACAGCCATCTTCATGATCGCAGCAAGATCTTTATCCGCTTTGATCTCTGGGTATATCAACTCAACTACGGTCATCGCTTTTGTAACCGTCTCATCATACCAGCCAATCGCATCTGGATAAGCTTTCATTGCAACTAACGTCTCAAGCTCAAACGCATCTGTCAAATAATTCATCAGTGCCTGATCCATTGCATAGTGCATCAATCCGTCTGGCCCTTTTTCTAAAGTAAGACCGTACTTATCAATAATTTCATTACGCTTTGGATCTTCGTGAAGCATTTTTGTCAAAGCTTCTTTAAACTCAACGTTTGTTGGGATCGCTGCTTGATCTGCAAACGATAGCGCATTGATGATAGTGATAGGGTTCTCCTTGGTCACATCTGGTACATCAGCAGCAAAGTCTGTGTCCAGGGTAAACGAAGTAGCGTTACCATCTTCAAAGAATTTTTTAGTCTTGTCTGTAACAGAGAAACCAAGAGCCTGGAAAGCACCGCTGGTAGGATCAGCAAAACGGTTGAAGATCTCAATTGGCTTAACTTTATTTTTGTTATCAAACCTCTTAATTTGTTTTTGAGTAATCCCAGGCAATACATTATCATAGAATTTTGCTGGACCTTCACCCAGTCTACCCCATCTTCTTTTTTGGAAGTATCCTGGAACCCATGCGACATAATCAAATCCACCTTTAGCACCCAGTTGCGCTGCAACTCGCATACTCATGCCAGCCCAGTCATCCGTTCTGTTTCCGTATGGAGTGTAAGGCATTTTCTGAACACCGCTTTGATCATCTGCTATTTTGTTAATTAAAGCATCTACTTCTTTAGCTGATAATTTAGATACCTCTTTATGGAAAGTAGAATCAAACGTTGACTCTATATCTTCTAAAACAGTTTCTGAACTACGGTAAGTCATGTCAGGGTTAAAATCAGTGTCATAGTCACGGATGTTAATACCTAAAGAAGGAAGAGCTTCTGACAAAACAGAAACCAGCTGTTCTCTTGTTCTGTGTAGATCTTTTAAGTTTTGTTTACCATTTACAATGCGCTCTCTGGTTATGATCCTTTGGTCATATGATTTAGGAAAAAACTTTGCCTGGGTTTCCTGGTACTCTTTAAACGCTGTAGTTATTTTGTCTGTTTTTTCTATCTCAAGATTATCTTGTAAAACTTGATGCACTCTACGATTAAGAGCCGAATCTAAACCTTCATTAAAACGTGATCCAACATAATATTCTATATTTAATCCGTTTATAAAATCTCTACCGTTAAATCTACTGCTTGACTTTCTCAATTCAGTTTGTATGGCTTCATTTATTGCTGGAATTACAGTTGGAGAATTTCCATAACGCTCCTCCATGAATTCGGCTGTAAGACTTAATACATCTTCGGAACTTAAAGAAATACCAACATCCCTTACCACATCATCGTATGTAAATAATGGCACTACAATGCGATTATTTAATATATTTTGGGTAAGGAAGGCAAGGTTACTGTTAAAGAATATTCTTTCTGATTCTTGTTTAATTTTTGGCCGTAAAGAAGTAATCGTATTATCTATTTCGTCAAAATATTTTTCATGTTTTGATCGTGTTTCTAAATACGCTTTATTTAAACCAGACTTTTTGTAAAAATCGTACAAAACCTGATTAGTATATTCGTCTGATGATCTTATCTCCAAAGAAGCCAGCTTCGAACATACTACAAAAACCTCTAATGGATTATTAATAATATAATTATTTAGATCGTCTACATACTTCGCCCAAGAGTCCCTACTCTCTTCTCCGTTCAATTCAATATCAGTTGCCCTTTCAGAGAAATTATTTAGTAATTGAGTTACAGTGAAATTTCTTGGCACTACAACTTGTCCCACAGCCTCGTCAAGAGGTTTTTGAAACACCTGGTAATCGTAAGTTAGGTTATTCAGATTTTGATTATCCGATTGTAGTGGATTCGCAGCCATCCCTTCTTTTCTTGCACTCTGACCCCAATCAGACTGAACCTCATCTAACAACAAAACACGACCGCCATCCGCTGCTGTTGCTTCTGCTGACCTTATAAATGAAATGACGTTTGCTTGAGAAAAATGCGTGTTGTTTCTAAATGTCTCTGTTTGATTTAGGAAACCTTCTGGGTGTTGAATAAGAATCTCGCTGTAGTTCGTACCAGCTACACCAGCGGCTGTATGTATTTTTTCTGAAGCAATGCTATAGATTTTATGACGGCCCAGTCCACTTGCTTCTGGTGAAATTCGTGCCAGTGCCATAGCCTCGGCTCTTGTTAATCCAGTTCCTACTGAAATTTCTATTGAATTTTTATCAAGTAGTACTTCTGGTTCAGCTTCTCCGTTGTCTTCTTCTACTGTCTCCTGATAATCTAATGCGCTAAAAAATCTTTCACGTCCATCATTAGTTGTGTTTTCTGCATACTCTATTGATTCAAAAATATCTTCAATATCATCAGCAAATATCCCATCTTCATAAGAGTCATTTAGAATCTCAAAAACATTATCAGGAATATTCCCCGCAAAAATTTCACGCATACTAATATTAGGGTACGCATAAATCCTGTCACCATCCGGCATGATTATCTCTCCTAAAAACTGTACATCAAAATCAATGCCTTCACCCATACTGTCGGTTCTGGATACTTTATCAATTTCCATGACCTCTTGTAGAATCACTGGGTAATCATGACTCGCATCATATCGAAGGTCTTGTACACGAGTACGAAGGTTAGTTTCTCCCGGTAACTGACTGATAGAATCCTGGAAGTTCGGGGTAACGGTAGGTCCTAACATATTAGGAATAACAACTACACCATTTTTAGGATCATAGTAAGCTTCTGCCCACCGCAATATACCTAAAGGCGCATCAACAGAAACCTCAATTGCATTGTCTTTAACGTAATTCTGGATAGCTGCAAAAGGGATACTCTTTGCCCCTGGATTGTCTAAAATATATTGCTCTAAAAAACCACGGAGATTGATAGTTTCTGCCTCAACAGACCCACCTTTAACTTGAGAAAAATACTTCATCCACTGATCTATTGAAGCAGATTTCATTTTTAACGTTTCCGGGTTTAATGACTTCATCAAAGCTGAATCCAAAAACAGCTTTTCAGTGATCATATCTGATTGCGGCTGTAATGGCAATAACCTTCCAAGATTAGCTACTTGATCGTTAAACGTTTTTTGAGCAGCCTGATCAAAGAAATAGTAGTCTGTAATCTCAATAGTAGGATCGAGCTTTTTATGAGTTTTGTACATCTCAAAATGAGCAATACTACGATCATTTACATAGGCCGGATCAAGACCCATGGTTATTGACATCAGTTTAGATCCATCATCTTGAGTCATGCCAGTAGATCCAAAAAGTTCATCATAGTTATCAATCGCTCCAAGGTTAAACCCAGAACGATTAACAACATCTACTAATGACTTTAGTATTGGATAATTACTTATTCTTAAATCTTCTGGTACTTCGTGATCTTGTTTGGTTCGGTGACGATAAAGAAGATCATTAAACAATTGTCTTGGATAAGATCGAAAAGGAACTGATGAGTTTTTATCATATCTTTTAAAAGCAGCTTCTGTAAATGCAGCAATTTCTTTACGGTAAGCTTCAACCGTTTGACGTATATTAGGTTCTTTGGCATCTTCCTCAACAGCCAATACTTTTTTAGCAGTTATAAGTCTATCAAGCTGTTCTTCTAAAATACCATATGCAGTAGAGGCATAATCAAGAGCGTTTCTACCTAAATCATATACGAAATCTACATCCGCATAAAGAGGTGAGGCATCACCATCATTTAATTTTGCCGCTTTATTAAGCTTTGCTAATAAAGTATTCATTTTGTCTACCTTAAAGACCGGCATAGTAGATTCAATAATCCTTAATTGGTAGGCGAGCTGACGGCTGTGGTATTTTGCAGCATCAGCTATTTTCACCACAAGACTATTTCTTAAATCTTCTTTTTCTGCACTTGTAATAGGTGGCTCTCGGTCATATCTAACTGCTGCATAATACTCATTTTGTAGATCCTCAATAGTCTGGTCAAGAAGATCTTCTCTGGTTTTGTTTTCAGTCTTTAGATCGTTTGCTTTTTCTACAGACAGTGAGCTGCTTAAGAATCCCGTAGATTCGCTTAAAGCATTGGCAGCTATCTGGTTCAATCCTAATATTTCTTGATCGTTAAAACTGGTCAAGTTTTTATCTATTGCATCGCCAACATCCTTAATACCGGCTAAAGATAGTATTTGGTCTACACGATCTTGATCTGTGGTGTTAGGATCATATTCATCGGCAATAAGTGTAAACACAATATCATCAATGCTGTTTTCAGTATCGATGTCCGCAGCCAAAGGAACTGGTGCTTCAGTAGTGGTAGGTTCAGCTTTTGCACGTTTAGCTTTAGCCTTTGCAACTTCAGCTTGTTGTATGTCACGACCAAACTGTACCGTAGATCCTAAACGCATTGCATCAGATAAGTTCTTTGCAACAGTAAACAGATCGGCATCGTCCTGGATCTTAATATCAGTGTATCCAGCACTTATTAAAAAATCATTGATCAGGTTCTTGATGCGATCCAACAGCTTTGGTGTATCACGTCTTAATGATTCCAGGTTGTTACCACGAGTCATCAACGCCAGGAATTCAGTAAGTGTTTCGTTCTTACGAGTGTTCTCATCAAAACCTTTCTCGTCAGTGTACTTTTCTGAAAACTTCAAAGCCTCACGAGCAAACACATTGCCAGCCGCAGCTTCTTTTTCAATCTCTGCAAACAAACGCTCTTGCGCTAACGGATCTGTCGTTAGCATCTCACTGATTGCAGTGTGCAATACTTCGTGAGCATATGTCTTACCAGCTGAACGATCTGTTCCAGCGTGTTGGTTATATAGTCTAAACGCTTGTGGCGAAAGAACGTGGATAGTCTTCTTGCCTCCCTTTTCTGTCTTTACATACGCTACACCTCTGGTCTTGCCTTTTGACTTACGGAATAATTCACGAGCCTGGCTGTCAGAGTTCATTAACGAACGTAGCGAGTTGTGTACTACAACCTTTGCCTTGCCCTTACCTTTTACGATACCAAAGATTCTTGACATTGCACTGGCTTCACTTTTGGTGATTCCATTCTCTGCCTTTACTTGACCGTCCTCGTATTCTACTGAATCGTTAAGTTCTTCAGTGTACTCTTCGTTGATTTTAATATTCTTTGGACTATGCTCTTGAGCAGTAACAGCTCGACCAGCATACTCTTCTTCCATCACATTTTTATCCTTGATTAAGTCACGGATAACGTTGAGCTGGTTCTTCTTTGCATCTGCATCTGTTAATGAATAGTAAGAGTTCAATGCAGTATTCATATCCTTGTGGATCTGGCGCATTGTTTCTTGTGCTTCTTTAGGCATCGCAGCGTAAATAGGCATAGATGCAGCAGCAATATTTCTTTGTTTCTGACCAAGCTCAACAATACGATCTGTTATCTTTTGGCGATCGTACTCGCTCATGTTGTCCTTAAGCTTTGCATTCAAGCTTTGGATCTCATCGCTTACATTCTTAAACTCCTTCATGTTGGCAATAGATGCCATACCGTTCATTCCAGAAGCTAATATTTGTGGCACAGCTACAGTACCTCCACCCATAATACCACCAATGATAAAGCTCTCTAACACATCACGAGGATCTGTAACTTCACCAGAAATCATATAAGCCAATACACCGTTAGTCAGCTCAACACCAACTTCCTCCAGACCTTCTGATAAGAACTGCTCACCAGTCTGTACAATTGGGCGCATTTTAGATTGCTTGCGTAATTCTTTTAATGCTTTAGTGCGTGCTGTTTTCTTCGCTCCAGCAGAAGCAGCATCAATAGCTTCGTCTATACCCAGGGCTTTACGAGCTAAACGAATATCCGTCATAGAGATTTTCTCAAACAAATATTCAGCAGCACCAGATACAACAGTAGAGGTTATCTTGTCAGCAACGGTCATATCCAATCTGTTACGCACATCCATGTAGGATGCCGTAGCAGCAGAACCACCACCCACAGCTAAACCAACTTCTGGAGCAATAATAGTCATTGCAATTTGTGGTAATTGCTCTGCCAGGGTGATACCCAAAGAAATACTACCCTTACCAATCTCACCTTCCTGGAACAGCTCGGTAAATGAACGTGTGTCTTTTGGATCAAGCCCAGCTCTTAATTGTGCTGTTGCTCTACCTTCAGCAATTGATGTTTTAGCACGGCCAGCGTATCTCTCTGGTGCGCCAAAAGCATCCATTACAGTACCATATAGGTTGATAGATGTACTTGTACCAAAGTTCATTGCCGATAATATCGGTGCTGAAATTGGGTCATAAACATCTTGTATGAATCCAGGCAGTTTGTTTTTAGTTGCCTCTGCATTAATAGCATCTTCAATACCTACCTGGTTACGAATAAAGTCAGCCTGGGCATTCATGCCGCCCAGGTAATCGTCTACTTGTTTTCTCTTTTCTGGATTAGGACGTAGGATACCTTGCTCGTCCTCTTCGTATAAATTGTAATCAAAACCAAAGTGATCATTCAGTGCTGCGTTTGCAGTAATACGATCATCACGTCTTGACTTTTGATAGTCAATATCTTGATCTAATTCTTTCTCTTGCTTTGCTCTCTCTATGTCAACATTTACGTTACCAAGCTCCACACCAAAGCCAAGCCCACCTGGTGTTGATGAGCCTCTAACAAAACCGCCAATGCGCTTTGCACTTTTCTCAAAGAAGTTTAACGGATCGGGATCAGCAGACTTAAGTCGGTCGTTAAGGTCTTGAGCTGTTTGAGCTTGCTGGTCAGCAAAGTTCATCAAAGGCTCTCTGTTATTAACGAAGTCGGCTTTAGTTAAATCGTCCGGTACTAATTCCGATTCTGAAGTAACGGTTTCTTCTGCTACGCCAACTGTAGGAACATTGAATGCCCCAGAATCCGCTTGCTCCGAAGTAGAAGGAACATCCGAAACGAACTCCGGTCTTTTTTTTTTAATGTCAGACAAGGCTTGATCAATAGATAATTGATCGTAACCATTGAATGCCATAATAGATTCAACTTCTCCGTAAGATAATCCTTCGTTGATTGCTCGGTCTATGAGCTTGAGAACTTTATCGTCCATAAGGTATTTTGCTTGTTAAGCAAAGATACCAAAAAAGTGGTCATTACATTTGATACTTATCCATGTCAATGCCCATACGCTTTAGTGCTTGAATTAAATACTTCTCACCACCAAAGTAATCAGACATACCACGCCATAGTTCACTGCCCTTGGTAAGTGGTAAATTTTCGATTTCAGTACTTGCATTTGCGCCTTCACCGCTCATTACAGAATTACGCACAACTGGCAATCCCTTATCGTTTGTTTCGATTCCCATAATGTACATAGACTTGCCCATGTCTCCTTGATCTGGATCATTTGGATCAATTGGTGTGGTTATGCTAAATCTTATTGGGTTTTGAGCAGTAATGATACGACCGTCTTGAACCTCTAACTCTTGAACAGCTTGAGACTTTTCTTTAGCAGAAGCTTGAGATGGCGTGTCAGTGACATTGATACTTCCCTTTATCTGATTAACAGCATCATCTACAAAATTGCTCATCAAGCCATTGGTGTATTCTTCGTCTTCAGCAAGCATCTTTATTTGCTCAATATCAAAGCTGTCCATATTGCCTTTAGACATTTGATCCAGGTAAATCATATTATGAAGTTGTCCTGGCTTTAAGGCAACACGTTCAGCAAACCTAAACGCTACTTTCTCACGCAGTAAGTCTTCATTGGTAATGTTGCCGTAATCATCCATAACGTCATTAGTCAACACCTTTGGTCCGTATGAACCAGCGATATCATATGCATCAGAATAACCATCGGGCAAGGCTTCCTTCATCTGTACACGATCATCATTCACCCAGGTAGTTCCGTCAGATAGACCAGGTATCTGCTCTACTTTCATTTGCTGACCGTTCTCATCCTCTACGATATGAGATCCATCCTGGAAGCCTATATAGACATAACCTTTGTTTTGGTATTCGTCTGCAATTGCTTGAAGCTCTGAATAATCATTTGTAAAACCCGATAACACTTTATCATCAGCAAGAGAATTGCGCTGATCAATAAAACTTGTAGTGTACCCTTGCATAGCCTTCAAGGTCATGTCAAGCTGTTTCTTTACCATAGCAGCGTTCTCGATATCACCAGATTCTTCAAACTCAAGATATGTATTGTACATACCCTGGGCTACACTATAAAGACCCTCAAAGTTTTGTAAGGAATTAATTACAGCCGTTTGCTCGCCTTTGTATGCTGCCGTACGCTCTGCCTTCGCCTCTTGACGTTGCTGCTCTTGTTGACGGTAGTACTGCATAGTCTGCATATCTTTGCCAAACTGTGCAATCATTGTCGAAGCATTAGACTTCGGTGCTATGTTATCGGTAAGTAGTGCCATTATGCTTTAGCCTTTTTCTCAAACTTCTTAATGATTGATTTCATATACGAGTGAAGTTTGTTGCCATCACTTTCTGCTACCAATTTTTTAATTGCAGCCATCTGCTTTGGATTAAAAATATATTCACCGCCAGTCATCTCGGCAATCTTCGTTCCGTCTTGAACTACATCAATAGGGTTCTTTTCATGTGAGAATTCACCAGGAGTTTTTTCAATAGTACCTCCTTTTTCTTTACTGCCTTGAGTACCTTGAGTACCTGTTCCCTTTCCAGCGTAATACCCAGCTTTTATTTTTTCAGACTCAAGTCCAGCAGACAAAGCTGTATCCCCCAAACCTTGTAACCCCTGGAGCATAGTAGCCATACCAGCAGTTTGTTGTTGTTGCGATGCACCTATTTGTCCAAGTATTCTCTGACGGTCCATCTCTTTAGCACCAATCATTTTCTCATAAGCACCAAGAAGTTGCTGTCCTTGCTGTTGTGTTAAATCAGCTTTAGTTGATTGCGCTTGACCAACCATTCCTTGCGTACCACCAAGAACACCACGAGAGCCAGCAGACTGTAGCGTTTTAGCACCAGCAGCCAAAGACTGATCCATTTGGTTTTGCAGCTTCGACTGGTTTAACAGTTGCGATTGCTTTTGGTAATAGTTGTAATAGTCCTCCTGGGAAGTCATAGAGGGCATCATGGCTTTTAGCGAAGCAGTCTCTGCTTTTGCTTGCTGTTGCGCTTTATAGCCTTGCCAAGCAGCAAGAGCTTGTGGCACAGCAGAAGCCACAGCACCTAAAACCATACCGGTTTGCGCTTTTGGGACTTTCTTTGTTTTCTTTTTATTAGCTCTCATAATTACAAAAATAAGTATTTATTGACCTTGTTGGTCGTGCAAGTTAGATTTATCAAAATTTGTATTAATAGCGTACAACTCTAAAGCAGTAGAAGACGTTTTCTCCAGATCAATTTGCATATAGTAATCACGCATTGGATCACCGTCCATTGATGACTGGCTTCTCGCTACAAGTACATCACCATCGGATATACCCGAAACCGTTGCATCAGCCTTGAGTTCTTTTCTGCCGGTTATGTTGTCTACATTTAAATTTGTATCAACAAGACTTGATCCACTAACCTTCATTATATCTGCTTCGTAAGGAATCGGCATATTGCTTATGCGACTGGTAAGAGTAATTTTATCCCCACTCACACCACCAGAAGCAACCTCACCTATAGCAACAATATGGCCAGTAGATCCTAATGTGTCTCTACCAACGTGTGCATAATAGTTGCGCTCTTTTTCCTCATACACTGATTCAGCAGCAGTACTTTGCTGATCTGTATTTTTAAACGTAGAAGCCCAAGCTGCATTTCCTTCCAGGCTAATCGTTTCGTACGACTTAACCATTGATGGATTATAGTTGCTTATAACACTTAACTTACTTGCATAATTCGTTCCATAGAAATTATTGTAAGTGCTATTGGTTTCATGAGTATACATTCTACCGTCCTTAAATGTAAAGAACACGTTTTTGATATACCCCATTTTCTCTGGAATAAAGGAATACAGAGTGGACCAGAATCCAGACTTCGCATCATACGCAGCAGTAAAACCTTCAAACTCTTTTGATGTACCAGAGGTAGCATAACTAACACCCTCTCCGTTTACCAATGTTACAGCTCCATTTGCCAGGTTGATTGTTGCTTGACCTACAAAGCTGTTGGTTGTGGTTGTCGCTACAATATTAAATGAGCCGGAAGCATTTTCTGAAAGTGCTAAATCAAGCTGAACATTACCTATGTCATTACGATCCATATAGATCACACCGTTACCAGCATCTTCATATTGACTGAAAGCATCATCCCAATCAATGTTGGTGTTTTCAAAACTGTAATAGTTGGAGTTGTAGACCGGTGAAGTATTTATCACACCAGAGCTATCCGTACTTAAAACTGCACTTGTTGTTGTGCTGTCGTGCGTTACAGTTACCGTACTGTTGTATATATCATTAATACTTACCAGGTACTCATCATTGTCCGGATCATATCCAGCATTAAGATCAACTGCTGAACTGAATTTTGCAGCATCAGCAAACTTCTTTGTAAAGAAGCTATCCATGTTTTTTTCGCTAATTGGCTCGATGCCAGAAGCACCGAATGCCAATACTTTACCAGCTCTAATATCAGAAAAGTATACACGACCAAAACGTATCGATACACTCTCTGGGTTGTCATCACAGCCATAATTACCAGCCATATATTGTGGCGTACCTAAAACATTATTAGAAGCAACAAGATCAGCGTTCTGCGAAGCATATTGAATAATGTTTCTACCTACCGGTATAACACTCATCTTATTTTGTTGGATACAAATCAAGCTATCAGCAGAGTTCTGCAAGAACTTAATAGATCCGTATGTATTGTCAAAATCAGAGAAGTTTGCCAACGATAAATTAAACGAGCTTAAAAACAGATCCTGGCTATCATAGTTGAATGGCTCACTATATGTAATAGAAGCTTTTCTGTACAACTGTATGGTGCTTGGAGAATACAAATTACTGCGACCATAGGACTGCTGGTTAGATGCAAAGAAATCACTCAACGAAGAGTCTTCAATGTATTCAGTCAAGTAGTTATAGGTTGTATGGTCCTTGCCATAACGTAGCTGTCTTAATCTATAGTAAACGTCCCCATCTGTAAGCTCCACTACAACGTCTGGGTTTTGGACCGTCATAGTATGAGTTCCATTATCCCCCAAGATAACCTCACAGTCTCCCATGTATGCGTATGAAGTGTTATCGCTTGTTAAGACGTTTACAATCTTAATCTTGACCCCAGACTTTGTAAATATGTCTCCTTTGAACACCTTTTCATCAGAGTAAAATCTTCTAAATCTCCCGGTTCCAGTTATGTTAAAATCAACAGAAGTTGCTGTTCTTTCACCAGCGTGTGTTCCGCTTGATACACCATAAGACTCTCCAATTTCATAAAACGGTAGCCCCTCTGTTGTTTGCTTTTTACTGTAAATCTCAACAATACATTTGTTGTCCCAGTCATCAGTTCCAGCTACCACCGCAGCTTTACCAAATTTACTATGACCGTTATCTTCCAGGATCAAGTAGTATCCGGTGGTCTTGTATTTAGTAGCTTCCGAGGTGTCATCGTAAATAGGATTATCCGTAGGAGAACCAGAGTAATATTCATAGCCAACAACATTGAAGTCTATACCATTAGGATAGTAGTTGTCACCAAAGCTCAATATTCGCAGCTTATCACCCTTGGTAAAACTATAGTCTATTAACGCCCCTTTGCTTTCAACATAAGAATCTTCCTTACCAGAAAGTGATCTAAAGGATACAAATATCTTATTGTTGTAATCTTGAGCAGCACTTTTTAGTGCAGTTGTATTTGTCTCGTACCTGGCTTCTATTACGGAATACTGTAAATGGCTTGACGTACTACTGTTACCAGCATAGACCGGACTCCAGCGTGTTGCCCAGGAAGGTGCATCATTTTTAATACGCATCACCATTGATGTTGGTCCTTTCCTGGATCTTTCACCAAACCATTTCACATAAGACTCTGGTGCTTTTTGCACAGACCCACTACGGTTTCTATCATCATAATAAACAACACCTAAACTATGTGTTGCGCCAGCTTTAAAAGAAAGAGATCCTCCAGATCCTTCAGCGTACCTGGAATTATTTGTTAGCGTAGCGTTCTGAAACCTGGAGTTTGCTGTTTCTTGTGTTGGGCTGTAATAAAAATATCTTGCCGGATCACCGGTCCATGTATATAGGTAACCAGTATAGTTACTACCGTCACCGTTGTATTCAATATTTATTGAAGTAGCCGGTTCATATTGATCACCGTTATGCCCGGTAGCACTTACATATCTCTCATCAGTAAAATCAGGCGAACCACCAGAGTGACCGTAGAGTTTGTCAATATTTAATGTAGCCTCTAATATTTTTATTGTAGCTGTAATCTTTTCAGAAGTGCTATCATATGTTCTGTCCGCTAAAAACACTGTACCAGATCCTCTATAGTATGCGTGTCTTTTATTGCCATCGCCAACACCACCGTTAACAACATTTTTTATTTCTGTAGCGTGATCTAAAAACTGATCTATAGTATCAAAAGACACCGGAATATTTGAACTTAAATATCCCATAATAGCTGTTGCAGCATCAGTCTTTGTTGTAGGATGGCTCGGTGTGTATACAAAGTTCTTCTTGATAGGAGTCATGTCTACATTCACAGTATCTGCAATCCTACCTCTCATTATATCTGTTCCTCTTTGCGCTTCCTGGAATGATACTGGATAGTTCTGCATTTCAAGCTTAACAAAGTCAGACAGTATTGTTAAGTCAACAGTATATGCGCTACCAGGCTTTAAAGTACCAGGTAAGTCTGACAAGTCTATTTCAATAGTTTTCGCAGTTGAATTATTGTCAGTAGTCAATGTCATTGGCGTATCGTAATTAGGATATCTCTCCTTATAATTAGATAGTACTTCTATGTCTACATCAACATTGTCATACCCCTCTGTATAACCACCGTACATCAACCGATTATTCGATATAGCCTGGGTATCTGCTTTTATAGGGACATTATCAAAGAGCTTGTTGAATTGGTCTTGTGTTACAGCCGTATACGATCCGTCATTTAAAAACTTAATAGTCTTTGTGTGAACACTTGATCTGTCGTTATCAATCTCCTCAATAACATAAAAAACATTATCTGACCCTGATCTGGCTAATACACGAATTTTCTTGACATCACCCACATGAGTCTTTACCTCAACATTTAGTCCGTTGTTTGTCTTTTTTGCATCTTCTGTAACAAGGCCATCATTGAGTTGTTCTGTCGTGAACGCCACTGCTGAATAGGGAGAAATCGCAGAAACTTCCCCATCATCATAGACGTATTGATATGCGAATTGGAAGGTTTTCTCATATAGGTTGTTCACGGTCTTTGTGGAGTCCGTAAAGAAGTTAAAGGTTGGTGGTGCTAATGGAGGTTGCTTTGCTGTAGTTATAAAGTACAGTCTCTGATCCTCTGTAAGTGGTGTAGATGAATCTGTCCCCTGGCTGTATTCGTTTGGATATAAACCATTTTCAGCTTTAGAGATGTTGATTTTCTTTGGAGCATTAACCCCATCTGTAAAATACAGTAGGGTATCGTTATATTGATTAACGATTACATCTGCCTTTACAAATCCATTCTCCTGGAAACGTAGTATAGTATCCTGGTAAACCTTTATAACCTTTTCCGAAGAAAGAGAATACTTATATATAGAGTGGCTATTGCTGCTGTTGTATACAAAGTAGAACACCTCATCTTTCTGGAGATTAGCAACATGGCCTATTACCTTGTTTGTCCCAGAAGGAAGAGTATCTGACGTGTTCTTGTAAGACACGACTGTGTTCCCTTTTACATTTTTTAAAACCCCGGCATTACCATCATCGTCATTAGATATACGAACATTTAACGCATCCAACATTTCGATAGATTTCAATACCCTCGGATCATTGTCTTTGTTAAGGTATCTCGGAGTAAGTTTATCAACAGCCATATATTATCCTTTAGGCGATTGTTGGAAGTTTTTTCTGATAGTCTTCAAAGCCTCTTCTTTACTAAAGGCTTTCAATCTTGCATTAGCAAGTCTACGCTCATTGTAGTATTCAGCTCTTGCACGCATCTTCTCATTAGCCGGTACAATACTCTTGCGCTCAATTAATCTATAATAGATATAAGATCTTAATGCATTTTCAGCGTATAAATGAATCGTAGGATTAGAGCTTCGTGCTTCATCAGCCAGGTACTCAATCACTACTTTGGTCGCATCAATACCAGTTCCCAGCTCAATACGATTATCCTCTGCATTCATTCTGTACTCACCACCGTACTGTCCGCCCCCAACGCCATACAATCGGCCTTCGGTAGACTCATATAGATAGTTACGGAATACATAGCTGTCGTAGGCCTTGAATCCCTCACCGATATTTACTACATCACGATCTCTCTCACGATCATATACGCCATCACTATCACTATCTATTAGGTTTCCGGCAGCATCGGTTTTGTACTTGTTACTGATATTAATGTTTTTGTTTTCCCCGAAAACGTGAACCAGGCCATCTTGACCAACAATTCCAATCTTTATCAGATCAACAAAGTCATCTGGTAAATCAACAACGTTTAATGTTTTATTGATTTCAAGTTTTAGAGACTTCACACGCTTAAGCATATCAAAGCCCATTTCACGAATACCTCGCAATGCAAAGTTTCTGACTACCGTATTGGATGCATCCGCTACGAAATCATCACCAGATCCGGTAAGAATAAAATCATTTACGATTTGATCTATGCTAACTGTGTTTCTTGCCATTATTGTTGTGGTTGTTGTGCGCTATACGCTAATACAGCTTCATCACGCAAGTTGATGCCAATCATTTTACCGATTTCCATAACAAGCACTGGAACATAATGGTCTGGTAATTCAAAGTCCACACTGTTTGCTGCCAGGTATACTTCTTTACCGCCTGGAAGAGCTTGATCGTAACCAAACTTTGGCACAGCAGATGTTCTCGCTCCAGTAGATGCGTTTAAACCTTCTGGTTGCTTGTAATATCTAATCTTAATTTTCTTTATAGAAGTAGGGAACACCTCTATTACATCGCTCAATAAAGCAACTGGAGCTGTAGCACTGGGCCTTGATAAGTTGCTTTGTAATATGTATTCTAATTTTTCCTCATCGTACATGATGTCGATAGGAGTTGAAGTAGATGTTCCAAAGACATACGCACCGGAAGATCTCAAAGATATAATCCTTGCTAAATCTTCTGGACGATCAAACGTTCCGTTAGATTGTGATACCGTGTTTGTCTTGGAGAAAACAGAGAGGTCTTCCTCAATCTGTTTCATTCTACCTAAATGTCTTTTTAGATCCAGGCCACGAACCTTTAATGTTTTAGCAACAGTTAACTGCTGAAACAAGTCCGTAAAGATTTTAGTTTGAGCTACTGGTGCAAAATTATTAAACACAGTAGGTGTTACAAACCCTCTTTGGTCTTTGTTTGCCAGATCTTTTAGTGTGTTATATACTTGGTTGACACTTGCCATTTGTACAATATTCTATAATAGCAAATGTACAAAATAAAAGAGGGCATCCTTTTGGGATGCCCTCACCATCGAATAACGAGAGAAAGAGATTTGATGGAGTATTTGTTATTGAGAAATTAGATGCGCCAAAATTACGCAATAGAATCTAAACGACTTGTGATTTCAGAAAAAACTTCAGAGCCTTTTTCGGTTAAACAAAAACGAGTCATAACGTCCAAGGAATCTTGACCTACCGGAGTAGATACAATTAAGCCTCCGCTGTCAAACCAACGCATACCATCGTTCGTGCGGTCTAAAATTTGAAAATCAATAGCTTGCATTAAAGCACTTCGAGTCCTTACTGTTGGATTATCAAACATCTTTATAAATGCAGAAGGATTTGATTTTGCGCTTCTTAAAAGCTCACGCTTGATAGCCATCACCTCTTGATCAACATTGATGTTAAGGTACATTGCTACCGGAAGTAAATCTTCAATAGCTTTATCACGGATCATTCCGATTGCTTCGTGAGTCTTAAACTCTGACTCTACTTCATCCACCGCTGTCTTTGCTTCGTCTTTTAAGTAGAATAATCCACCGCCATTAGCAACGTTAGAAGGATGAAGGTTCAAATACTTGATTAAGTTTGGCTGTGTTCTTCTTACGGCTAAAGTGCCGTTACGAAATACAATCTGCTCACGAATAGCATTAGGGCTTTGATCGTCAGCATAAACAGAGTTCTCATTAGGGCAATAACGTAATTGCTTTACCGAGCTTGTCTCTTCATCAAATATTGTAATGTTGTTTTGAGGGACACTTGAATATACACCTCCAGCCTTTGAGGTCAAATAGATATATACTTCACGTTCCTTTTTTACTTCTTTTTGCTTGATCTTATAAGAAGTACCGGCATTAACTGCTGCGGATTTTGGAGATGGCTTGCGCCCAGGCTTCGCCTTTGTTGTCTTTTGTTCCATAATATTAAATACAATTAAATAATAAAAAGAGCCATCCCCGAAGGGACGGCTCCTATTTTAAAGCTTATTAGCCTTTCTTGATTAAGACGTGACGGTTAGCCGCACGAGTTACCAAGTTACATTCTGAACGGTAGTTGAACTGTACCAAATCTTTAGTGTCATTAGAAGCACCCAAGATTGAACCAGTCATCCAGTGTTCCAACTCACGGCTGTAACCGTTAGTTGCTTTGTAGTTCATCTCTAAAGATGGGTTACGATCACCAGTTTTAGCATCAACAACAGTTGACATTGGAATCATAACACCTACATGACCTTTAGCAGTAGCGGTTGAAAGGCCTAACAACGTTGGCTCGTTCATTAGTTTCCAGTCGTGCTTGTGGAAAGTGTAACCACCACGAGAGAAAGATTGGAAGCCTAACTGTACTGCCATATCCTGGCTGTTGTTAAATGCACCAAAAGATGAAGTAACACCAGCAGAAATACCAGCACCAGAACCAGCAGAAGCAATCAAGTCATCGATTTTCAATGCTTGGTGACGGTTAACGTACATAGCGTACTCCGGTCCAGCACCTTGCTTATCCAATTCTTTGATGATATTGTCTACGTCAGCCAAAGAGCCGATGTAATCATTTGAATTGATACCACGGCTCTCAACAGCAGCGAAGTAACCTTCAGAACCACCGATTCCGTCTAATGCAGCAGCAGTTGCAGTAACTGACTGACCCATCAATAACATCATTTCACGCTTATCCATGAAACGCTGACGAGTGTCTTGCTCTGATTTGATGTACCAACGGTAGTCACCACCACCCAAGTTGATCCATCCGATGTTAGTAGCTTGGCTACCAGTCACCTTGTAGATCTCTTTGACGATAGAGTATCCGTTTGTACGCTTAACTACGTTGCTTTCCATGTAGTCTGTTTGCTGATCAGAACCTTGTGCGAACAAGTTACCGATAACTGGTACTTCAATACCAGCTACAGCTACAGAAGGAAGAGTATCAGCAGAAGCCAATGGAGTCAATTTGAATGACTTAACAGTATTGCCAGCTTTAACGATATCGTGTACGAAACAACGAACATCGAAGTCAGCACCAGCAAGTACTACATCATTCTCACGCAAGTTAACCGTGCTTGCAGAAGCAGCAGCAGAAGCTGTAGCTACAACAAACGATTGAGATGCGCCAGCAGCAGCAGAAGCTACATTTGCAGTTGGAGCGATTGACACTTTAGGGTGCAAACGTTGCTCTTCCCACCACTGTACGTTGTCGTTAGTACCAGCGTTGTTTACTGCGCCAGTTAATTGTAAGAAACCAGTAATACCCTGGTTGCCGTAAGTCTTAACTAAAAGATCACGGTTGTCTGGTTTGTTCACCTCTTTGATGAACGATGCCAAGTCTACATACTTGGCTGGGTCTAATCGTCTAATCGCTGCATTTGCAGCATCAGAAGGTCCAGTAATTGCCATAACTTATATTTTTAAATAGCGTTTTACATAAATTTCATAGTGGTATCCTTACCACCTAATAGAGCATTTTTGAGTTGTTCCGCTATTGGATCTGCTTCTTGTCCCTGGCTAACACCTGGTGTTTGCATTTGGGCATTGGCAGCTCTTCCTACAAGATTGCGTTGTCCGTCCGATAAACCTTGCTGATATAATGCTTTAGCAATCGCTGGCATATTATCAACTACAGCTCGGTGAATAGACAAGGTTTCTACATCCCAGTTACCTTCATTGTCAATATATTGATCAAAGTAAGTTTCCAGGTTCTCGTTTCTGTTAATCAAGTCTGACTTATATGTGTTGTCCAGGCCAAAGGTAAATTCCTCACCGTTTGGCAAATCGAAAGCAATACCATCGATATCACTAACTGTTGAACGCATATTATCAACCCATTGATCATCAAAAAGATCGGCTGTAGAAGCTTGATCTTGTGGGAGCATATAAGAACTTCTCAAGTTATCAATACTCTCCTTTGCCTTTCTTGCATCAATCTGTAGTTGGATTTTAGACAGTTCTACATCACTTTCGTCATATAAATCTTCGTCCAGCTTATAGCGACTGCCCACAAGTTTATCAACTTGATCAGCAGAAAGATCAGGATACTCCGACATGGTCTGTAACTTGATAGCAGATAAATCATCCATTTCGGTAGGATTTAATTGCTGGTACTGAAACCACTCTTCCGGAGATCGACCGGTGTTCTCAACGAACTCGGCAATCTTTGCTACACGCTCATCCAATTCAGCTTGTTGCTGTTGAGGCGTATTTAATCTTTCCTGGAGAGCTTCAATTGTTAGATCATCCATACCGAGCCTTTCGCTTAAGTATGAGTTAACCAACGAATCGATGTCCTCTTCGGAATCAGATTCTTCATTAAAAGAACTTTGCTCCATTTCAACCTCTTCTGGTTGATAAGCTGGAGCCTCACTTTCCAACGGAGCTTCGGGTTCAACATTAAATGTTGTTGTTGCCGTTTCTGTTGTTGGTTCTGTAAACTCTGGATTTACCATCTCAAATGGTGATCCATCTTGAACATCAAGGCCGGCTGCTGCCGCTAAATCCTCCATGTTTGCTACGTTTTCACTCATATTCAAAAAAATTTAATTGACTTTGTACAAAATTAGACAATTAATCGTTATACTTGTATTAACAATAATGTTAACAAAGAGAAAGAGATTATGAAAAAGATGATGATTGTATTGGCAATGATGTTGGGGAGTCAACTGTTTGCCCAGGAAGCACCGCTTCAAGGAGTAGAGTTAACTCAAATTGAAAAGGGAATTAAAGACTTTACTATTACTAATGACTTTCAAGCTTACACGCTACACCAAAGCTTGATAGATCAGTGTATTAGCTACACGATAATTGATGAAGAAACATTATCTAAAGAAGATATGTTTGGTGTGTTTTTTCATTTTGAGAACCAAACTGTTCTGTACATATTGTGTAGAGGAGGTACGGTCAAGGGTTCTTTGATAGAAAAAGTATAGGTTGGTTGGTTTATTGGTTTGGTTTTACCACCTATAGAAAGAGGGGCGAAAGCCCCTCTTTTGTTTTTATCTACGGTTAGTACGATCTCGGTATTGTTGCTCCATTTCTGGAGACAACCGCTTACCAGTTTCCTTACTTGTAACACCTTGTTCGGTCATACCCTCTTTTTGGAGTTGCATACGAACTTTGTCATCAATCGTAGATTTGTCGATTGCTCGTATTTTTGAACCAGGCATTCTATTGTTTTTTCTATAAAACGCATCAGTATATTCAGCTTGCAGTTCAGCTCTACGTTTTAAGTAATCTTCACCAGACATACCTCTGCCAACAACAGTGCGCTCTTTTAAACCCTTGCCTTTTTTGCCTTTTACTACCACTTCCGGAAGCTCAACACTTTTGCCGCCTTCCTGGTACTTAACTACCTTACCACCTTTTTTCATATTTCGCCTCATTAATCTTGTTCTCATTTCTGACTCCGCTTCTTGTCTCGCAGATTCCATAACACGGTTGTAGGCCGCTGGGTCTTGACGTTCAAGTTGTCTTAATTTTTTGCCTTTTTCACCTTCAGCTAACGCAACACTTTGTTCAGCTTTAAGACGAGCGACTCTTTCGCGCTCAAGATTTTCATTAAACTTTGAAGTACGTTTTTGTTTTACATTCTTGCTATACTTCGCCTCCTTGTCGGCACGTCTTTCGGCTTCACTCAAAGTAAGCCCAACAAGACCATCACTACCATAGTCACGCTCTCCTTTAGGAGCTTTACCACCGTCTTGGTATACTTTACCACCTTTCTTCATGTACCCCATTTTATTGCGTACTGATGTTGGTAGTTTACTTAATCCTTTATTTTTACCTGGAACTTTCTTAAGTGCTTTCATATATCTGTTATGTCTTGTAGCAAAGATAATTATAATATCAATACTTCATTTAACTACCGCACGCCTCACAATCCGGATTATCAATTGAACAAGCCTCTGGTTGTTCCGCACTCTCTAATTCATTCACCCAATTGGCAAAGCTGTTATCTGACATTTGTCTTGATCTAAAAAGTTAATAATTGTTTACCACTTGACCTTGTTGGCCCAGTAAGCTGCACTTAAAACGCCTTTTGCAATGTTGCTGGCATGACGTGCCTTGAAGCTTTTACGTCTGTTCTTATCTTTAGTAGTGCTTGGGCTATTACCGGCTCCGCTTACCCCTTGCTGTCCAAAACGAATTAACTTCACGGTATTACCAGACTTTGCTAATACAACGTGAGATTTTGTTGAGTGACTTGGTGTTGATTTGGGCTTATTGTAACCGGATACTCCGTAGCGTTTAAAAAGATCTTTAGACTTACTCATGAGGCAAAGTTACAAATAAAAAGAGGCCGCAATTTGCGACCTCAAGAGTGTAAGCTTACTCGTTTTCTTTTATCTCACCAGTGGTAACATCAACCGTAATGTCTCCGTATTTCTCCTGGATCTTAACTTGAATAGCCTGGAGATCATCTTTTGCTTTCTCAAGACTTTTAGACTCTTCGATTAGCTTCACCTGGAGTGTTCCCAGATTAAAACCTAACTGTGAAAGGTTTGCTTCGTGTTTTGCCTTTACCTGGAGTGTTGACTGAACCTTATCCAGTAAGGACTTTGTAATTTTCTTTGTTGCCATATCTATTAAATTAATTATCTATCAAATCTACAAAACGACACAATAATATAACGCTTCCCCTTTTTTACTGGTCGGCCTCCGTGCTTGTGTGTTATCGCACCTGGATGCAATGATATGTATCCTGGCTTACCCTTGTGTAATGTTTTTTGTCTATGGAAGTAAGTGCCACCACCTTCGTATTCATCATTAAGTGCTAATAAGAAGGATATATCAGAATAGTCATGATGTAAGCTTAAATGTCCCTGGCGATCCTCGGTATACTTAATCATGAAGTTTTCACTCTTCATGTTTGGCCAGTTCTTACCGTCAAGACCCCACATATGTATAGCACATTCGTAACCGTATTCTTTCAGAACTCTATCGTACACATCATTTAAACCAATCTTCTCCAGGAGAACATCAATAGTTGGATAGTAGTCGTGCCTATCTGTTTCCCACTTATTAAGGCTTTCAGCTATCTTAATAACCTCCTGGCAAAAACGATCGGAAAACAATGGGAAGGTAAAAACATCGGTCAATGGTTCATCTACAATTAGATCCCACTCTTTTGTTTGTGCATCATATGACAACCATTTCTTCTTCCAGGCTTCCCAGTCCGAATAATCCATTAGTCCTACCTCGTCTACAAAATCGCTATTTTCAGTAGTTGAGTTTTGAGTATTACTGGTTTGTGAAATCATTTCTTTCTTTGTTGCTATTGCATTTACATCTTTCCAAATAAAAGACAAATCAGATCGAGGATGGTCAGAGAATGTAGCAGATAAGTATTCATCCCAAGGCATTATATACCTCTCTGGTTTCCCCTGGAGAATTTTCTCTATGCCTGATCTACGATACAAAATTGCATGAGCATTATATGTGTATCCAGGAATAACAAAATCATCATTTATTTCGCCTTGATCTGGACCGGCTGGATTTCTTCCTAAAAAACAAATATCCCAGTTGCCAGAAGGCAAGGTGCTTATATCAAATTTGGATACTGATTTAAAATCTTGCTCTAATACCAGGACGTAGTCTTCCCCATTGTCATAAGCTTCTTTGAGAACAGATAGGTGAGAAAGCATACATCCAACCTCTCCTTTTTTAAGAGATCGACCGTACCATTTATTTTCAGACTTTATCTTCCAGGGAAACAAGCTGTAATCAAATTCAACAACCGGGCTGTT
>UEXN01001059.1_pt1 | contig 23638 bp, 35 predicted proteins | sample 1796711 | NCBI WGS metagenome assembly UEXN01 (sample SAMEA4772470, study PRJEB27181) | metagenome | reverse complement strand
GATGAATTTCTCAGGATTTAAAATAGCGTAAAATAATATATGAACCTAAGCGAATTCAACAGACGAGCACTTATAGAATTGGTTCCAATTGCAGAACATAGAGGGTTATCCTACGGAGAAACCTACGAAGAACATGCTATTCAGGATAAAATAACAATAGACTCCGAGACGTATGAAAGTTTAATTGATAAAAGTGGTTACACTCAAAATCAATATGGTACTTATACCAAAAGAATGTTAATTGAACTTCCATCTAAAGAAGTATTTGAAGCCAAGGTGGTGGAGCTTATTAACGCTGAATCGAACGAAGTTAGAGATAATATTGTCGTGTTAGCTCGAAAAAAAATAATTAAAAAACGAAATAAATTGTTACTTAAAACAGACTTCTTAGCGGTATCTGATTACCCATTTCCTTCAGATGAAATCAAACAGGCATGGGTAAGATATCGCCAAGCTCTTAGAGATTTACCAGTAACGGGTATGTCTATAGACCCAGAAAACCAATACAGATTACTCGTCACATGGCCCACACCACCAATTTGGCCCGCGAATGTGGTCTAAGTTCCAAGTCCTACGGACTTGTCCCACCCCCGTTCTCCCACGAATCTCTCAGGTTCGTCGAAGCATGGTATCTAACCAGTGAAGTTCTATGAACTTCCCAGCTTAAAAATAAACTCTCACTATATTATAAAATGTCTGGTGGTATTGCCCAACTCGTAGCCGTCGGAGCCCAGGATGTGCACCTCGTCGGTCAGCCCGAGGTGTCTTTCTTCAGGTCCACCTACAAACGTCATACAAATTTTTCCCAAACTGTCGAGCGTCAAGTCATTCAAGGCAACGTCTCAAATGGTGGTATGTCCACCGTCCGTTTCGAGCGCAAGGGTGACATGCTCAACTATGTCTACCTCGTTCCCAACACCGGTCTCAAGAGTAATACTATCACTGACTGGACTACCGTAATTTCCAAGGTCGAACTTATGGTGGGAGGTCAGGTTATTGATGAACAGGATTCTACCTACTCTACTCTCATCGCACCCACCCTCTCCGCGACCTCATCTTCCAAGTCGGTTGCCGGTGATCTCTACGGTGGCGACACCAACGAGCGCTTCTACCCTCTCAGGTTCGCTTTCTGTGAGAACTGGCAGACTGCCCTTCCTCTCATTGCCCTCCAATATCACGACGTGGAGCTTCGCATCACTTGGGGTGCCGCGGCCGCTGCTTCTAAATGGGACGTCTACGCGAATTACGCGTACCTCGATACCCAGGAGCGTGAGATGTTCGCAGCTGAACCTCTTAACATGCTCATCACCCAGGTCCAGAAGGCTGTATCTTCCGGCTCTAAGATGCAGGAGCTGAACTTCAACCACCCCGTCAAGTATCTCACTTCGGCGGACAGCTCTGCTCTTGAGATCCTCAACGATGATAACAAGCTCAAGCTCCAAATTAACGGTACCGATGTTGCCGACTTCAAATTTGCCAACCCTAACTACACCTCGGTTCCTCTCTATTACCACACCTCCCATGGTAACTCTACCCCCGCCACCAAGCTCTTCACCTACCCTTTCTGCCTCGAGACTGGTAAGCTGCAGCCCACTGGTACCCTCAACTTTTCTCGACTTGATTCGGCTCGTATCATCAACGATACTCGGTCGGTAAATAAGGATATTTATGCCGTTAATTACAACATTTTAAGGGTAGAAAATGGTATGGGTGGTCTATTATATTCTAACTAATTAGTAAAAGATGCTTTGGAAAATAGTTTTTCTTCTCTCCATCGTTTTTGTATTGACGTACGATCCTAAGTCCAGGACACTTGAAACCTTTGTCGGTCAGCCCACAACGCCAGCCACACAGAAATCATGTGAAAATGCGCATTACGAAGCCGTCCAATTCGCTCAGACACCTTACGAGTGTCCCACTCCCGGTAAAACCAAAATGGGTGCCGTGATGTAGAATACTTAAAAAGAAGATGTTATTTTTATTTATAAATGATTCCGGTTACGAAAGACACGCTTTTGATTGTCGCGACCATCGTGTGTGCCGTAGCACTCGTTTTCCTTTTTAAAGAGTTAAACAAAACTAAAAAGGATATTGACGGGTTTAAGAATTTTTCAGCCCAGGTCGTCAGGCACCTCAGTGCTCCCCCCGAAGAACCATCTGTTCCTGAGACAGAGGAGGAACCCGAAAAAAGTGATGTAAAGGAGGACGAATAAACATATCGCCTTATTATAACTTGCGAATGCGCAATGAAGAAGTACAAAGCGATTGCAATACCGGTTAGCTTTATCGACGGGAAACCTCGGTTTCTCACAGTGAGAGATTGGCGCTTCAAGGATTGGATTTTTGTCACAGGAGGGTGTAGACGAAGAGAAATATTCAATCCTTTACGATGCGCACTACGAGAATTGGAGGAGGAGACACGTGGAGTTGTCTCCCTCAAGAATGGTGAATACACAGAATTTAAATTTATACACAAAGAAAGTCCAACGGTAGACCTGGAATATAATGTATATATATTTTTCGTTAATTATAACCGATCAGAACAACAAACCCAAATACGAAAATTCTATGAAGAAAAACACAAGACACAAATTAAAAAGATGAACAATCAACCCATACGCAAAACACATGACGAAAACGATTATATGAGTTATGATACACTCGAAGAATTCAACTCACGTAAACGTTGGAAACTCATCATAGATAATGTCATAAAAAATCCTAAATTTTATGCGTGCATAAGTTCTCATAACAGAAAAACCTTCTCTATTAAATAATGAAGTCCAAGGCTTTCATTTTAAGGCAGATAAGTGAACTGTTAGAGAAGAACAGGGGTATGTGCGAAGAGGAAATTCAGGAATGGCTCAAACAAAATGAAGAAAAAACAGTATACGAATTGTTAACCTTTAAGAAGGAACTTTCTAAAACAAAAGAATACCAGGACGTTTCCTGTATGAAATGGTTTAGAGATGATGAACAATAATAAGGTATGTTTAAGAATTGGTCACAAAGATTCAATAATGCTACCAATCTATCACACGTGCTCATGGACGGGGGTAAACTCTCTGTGCCGTTTGATAGATTGAATGAATTTTACGATATGTATATTAAGGCTGTAAAATCGGGAGAAAGGATTTACGTCGTCGAACAAAAGAGTGAGACGTATAACTTTTTCGTGGATATCGATTATAAAGACCCAGAGCCCCTAGGAATCGATGAGATTCAGGACATTTCTAAGGTTATTTGTGAGACGGTAAAGTTCCACGGTGGTAAAGAGTGTCTTATTTCTGTCTCACAACCCAAACCGTCAGGTGACCTAATTAAAACTGGTGTACACCTCAATTGGCCCAATTTTGTGGTTGATCAGATATCTGCCATCTCACTCCGCGAACACATTCTCGTGTCCCTCTCAAAATTTAAGAGTAATATGGATTGGAATGCAATTATCGATTCATCTGTATACGGTGACGCACGTAGAAAGACAAAGGGGAGTGGATTTAGAATGCCATGGTCGTATAAACGAGCAAAACATGAAGCGTGTGATGGTAAAGGGTGTAAAGATTGTGATAATGGTAGAGTAGACCAACTGGCATATCTTCCTGTTTTCATATACAAAGTTGGTTCTCTCACGAGAATAGGTCAGGACCCAACCGTTGAAATTCTTAAAATGTCAGCCGTTCGAACCGATGCACCTACGACAGTTACGGTAGAGCCACCTTCTGTATCTTTGAAAATCAAAGAAAATTCCTTTTCAGATGAACAAATGAATAATGAAATCTATGATGAAGAATTGAAACACAAAATAGAAACATTTATTCGAAAAAATATGGAGGGTCAAGGGTGTGCATACATCACTAAACTATTCAAAAACAAAGAAACATATTTCGCAGCGACAAATTCTAGATATTGTGAAAACGTAAAAAGAAATCATGGGTCGAATCATGTGTGGTTCATCATAAGTGGAAGGGAGATTCTCCAAAAATGTTTCAGTCGACATGAAACAATTAGGGGAAGACGTGATGGCTTTTGTGAACACTTCTGTGGTAGAAGACATAAATTAACAAATGACATTATTGATAAACTTTACCCTAAAAAGGAAACACTCACAAAGTGTCCCGAAATAAAAAAAATTGTAGAAAAACCAGAAATTAAACAGATGAATGTAAAACCAGATCTTGAAAACTTCATTAATAAGAATATGAAATGTAGTGATGATACACGTGTAGTTAATGTAACTCGAAATAAAAATAATTTTTTAGTGTTAACCACATCTAATTATTGTGAAACTATTTCTGGTGTACATGAAAATAAAACTATGTCATATATCATCACCAAAAATAAAATAAAACAAAAATGTCCAATCTGTAAGAAAAATAATGGAAGAACTCACATCTTACTCCCCAAAATAACTGATAAACTTCAACCTAAAGATACTTAAACAGAACAGTGTTTAAAGTATATAAATGACTCGTTCTCGCTTTGGTAGGGTTATAAAGAAGCCCGTTCTTTATATACCAGTAGAAACTGTACTAGACGACGATTATGCTACAGATGATCATGATGATTTTGAAGATGATTCAGTAATTGATACTGAAGATGAATATAACTCAGAAGAAGGTAGTGATGACGATTACGACGAAGACGCTGATGAAAATGGTAATCTCAAGGATTTCGTGGTAGATGATGAGAGTGAGAGTGAGGAAGAATCAGCTTAAAAAAAACAAAATCTATATTAGAAATGGAAACTGATATTGGTAATCCCATCGAGTACAATCCCACTATAGATCCTTTAAATCAAGAAATTGAACAAGAAAAGCAGGAGATAGTTGAAGACCAGCCGTATTATTTTCATCCAAGTGAAATGAATTATCCACCTCCTCCACCTCAGCAAAATGCAAAAATCGATATATTCACGAACATTGATAAATCTACGTGGATAATCGCGTTTGCTGTTTTTCTTTTAGGATTTTTCATGGGTAAGACTATGCAGCCAGTTATATTAAGATACACTTAAGTCACGTATACGTCTCGACAGTTTAGTATCAGAATCTTCATAACTTTCAGGTGTCGACGGATCCTGTGGAAATCCATTTAACCAGTGTTCCTCTGGAACGCCAGAGTAAGCAACAAACGTTCCTATGTTACCATATCTAGGGGGGATTCCATCTCTCCCAAAAAGAATGGGACCCCTGTGTGTATCTTCGACGAACCCTTTCGTACTAGATGGTTCAGAAACTGTTTTGTTTTTTAAATCGTATTTTGGTTTAAAAAACAAAATAAAGAAAGCTCCGACTAGGAGTATCGTGATGATAATCCTAATCATTTTGTTTATTGTATATGAATATTATTTACGCGGATGAAACCTCTGGCTCACCGTCTTCCTTTGTATCCTCTACTTTCGCCTCAGTCGACTTGGCGTCCTCCTCACGCTTCCTCTGTCGCTCCTTCATCTCTTCATTGACAATTTCGTCAGCCTCCTTAACCAACTCTTCCATCGAAGTACCAGGCTTTTCCTTCTTAAGTCGCTCAAGAACCTCAGCAGGGTGAGAAATTGGCGCCTCATCGGGCTTGGTGTAAAACTTCGAGTTCTCATCACCGGGTGTATATCCAGTCTTTGTATCCATCATACCCTGTTTACGCTCCTGGAACATACGAGCAGCCTGAGCCTGGTTCTCCTTGTATCCAGACATGATTTCCTCCAACTTCTCGTTCGTATAATGAACATCCTCAATCTTTGCAGAATCGGGGGGAATGAGAAGCCACTTGTACATATCTACGACGTAGATATCAAACGTAGGATCCTCCTTTTGGAGGCGCTTGGCGTGATTGGCAGCCTCCTCACGATTGGCAAAAGCACCACGAATCTTGATACCGAATTTGTCATTCTTTTGGGGTGCATCGGGACCCACAATAGAGAGACACGCATAGATTTGACCAGGTACAGTGGTATAATCTTGTTCGAGAGACATTATATTTATACATAGGCTTAAAACTTTAAGCTATTATCTATGTAAATGCATGAATACTGGGACAAGCAACCCGTACCTCGCAAAGGTACAGAACCCGGTGAAATAGACGAGTCTCGTGACATTACAAAAAAGACGACAAAACTTCCAGAGGGACTCGTATGGTCTTCGTGTAACCTGAAAGAAGCATGTGAGTTTTTGAGAGAATACTATGTAGTGCATGGACAGTTTAAATTGGCGTACACGGTTGAAGGTCTTAAATGGTCTATAGACGATAGTATTTGTATTCGAAAGATTGACACGAAAGAATTGGTGGGGTACATATCCAGTACACCTTTGGATGTGAACGTAGAAGGGAAGGAGCATAAGATGACCCAAATTGATTACCTATGTGTACATCCATCGTATCGCTCAGTGAGACTCGCACCACTTCTCATAACTGAAATTAAACGTCGAGCGAATAAGAGGGGTATTTGGCAGGCTATTTATACAGCCGTCACGAAGATTCCTACACCCATCACTAAATCATGTTATTGGCACAGGTTCTTAGATGTGAAACATCTCGTAAAGACTGGATTCCACCAAACGAATCGACTCCGTGAAAAGTTTTACGATATTCGGGGTCCGTGCAAACATGCGTGGAGAAAGATGACCATGGAAGATGTACCAAAAGTAGCTTCGATACTCAAGGAACACGTAAAGGAAGCTAAGATAGCTCCGGTCATCACAGAAGACTATGTGAAACGAGTCGTACTACCTATTCACTCATACGTGAATGATACCACAGACGATTTCATCTCATTCTATGATATTCCGTATGAACGTCGAGACGGGTCAGGGACTATAAATCAAGTATATAGATTTTTCATGGTGGGTGACGTATACAATGACGCATTTCTCATCGCCCGAAACCTCGGTTTCCATGTATTCAATAGCGCTGAGGTAGGTGTACATACAGAAACACTCGAGAAGGAAAAGTTCATCAAGGGGAATGGATTTGTATACTATTATTTATGGAACTGGCACTTAAGTGAGGTACTCGAACCTAAAGAAATATCAGTTATTATTCCATAAGGGTGACATGGAAGAAATTCGTAAAAACCACAATGATGCCAAGAGAAATCTCATCCAGTCCGTTTCAAAAGAGGGCGAACACATTCTCGATGTAGGTTGTGGGTTTGGTGGAGATCTTCAAAAATGGCACAAGTGTGGAGTGAACATTAACATGTGTGATCCCGAACCATCAGCCCTAGAAGAGGCTCGTTCCCGCGCTAAAAATATGCATATGCGAGTCAATTTCTATGAGGGTGACATTCATAATTGCCCAAATAGAAAATTTGATGTTGTATGTTTCAATTTTTCTTTACATTATATATTTGCAACGAAAAACTTGTTTTTTAGTTCGATACATGAAATAAGAAAACGGATAAAACCAGGTGGTATTCTTATGGGTATCATTCCAGATTCTGAAAAGATTATTTTTAAAACTCCTCTCATAGATGATAGAGGCAATTTTTTCAAACTCAAAGACCATGGGAATGGTGGTTTTGGTGAAAAGTTATTTGTAAATCTGGTTGATACACCTTATTATGCGGATGGACCAAAATCAGAGCCGGTGGCTTTCAGAGACTTGTTGATCACACATTTAGAAGAGTTGGGGTTTAGTTTAGAACTTTGGCAGGGTCTCACTGGAAATCCTATATCGGAGCTCTATAGTAAATTTATCTTTGTATATAAGAGATGAGAACACTTGCGCTGTTATTGATAATCAATCTGTTTGTTCTTTATTATACCAGGCAACCAAAGGAACTTGTTGAGGTTAAGGAAAAATATACCATCCTCAGGAAACACCTTCGTGAAACAAATAACGAAAAGTATCACATGCTTCACAGGACTATACCCATCACGGGTATGAAACGAATGCGGGGTTCTGTCGGTTCTAATACAAACAAAGGTGGTGAAATAGTTGTATGTCTAGATGGTAAACCGAATGAAATATTTCACGTTCTGATTCATGAATTGGCCCATTGTACCGTGAGTGAATACAAACATTCTCCACAATTTTGGGAAAATTACATCGAACTTCGGGACATGTGTATTAATTTGGGTATTTATGAACAAATTCCCGAAAGAACCGAATTCTGTGGTCAGCACATTCAGGATAAATAATCTCAGTTTAGTTTAAATGAAGACGCCGGTAAACATTTTGATTACGGCCATCGCGTATTGGATACTCCTATACGTCGTAACACTCGTACCACTTATATCCAAGAGTTATCATTTAAACCTCATATGGTTTACTGTCATTATACCCAATGTTATTCGATTCGCCATCGGTAACATCCCACGCCTCGCGGTAGACCGAGTATTTTTCTTATCCACGACTTTCATCGCGTTAGTTATTACCTTTTTCATCAACCAGATTTCATCTGAAACGAAGAAAGCTATGACTGATCATAAAGCCGACGTTAGCAAGAAACTTAAATTGAGTGCCTTGTTAGCGGGGACGTTTGCTCTTGGTGCTTTGGGTACGTATTATTCTGGAATTGATAATTCTATTTATAGTAATATGGGCTGGGAAAGGCCTGTTTAAGGCTTGACTACATAGTCCTTCATGAAATAGAAGACGATCGCGGCTACTACACCAGTAGTCGCGAGGCCAACCATACTCCTACCCCCTTGTTCGTTAAGGAACTTGGGGATAGAAGTCGCCAATTTGTCCTGGACAGGCTTGCTCACCGCAAGACCTGTGCACGCCGCAACAAGAAGAGCGGTCATTTGTTCGTCAGTGAGATTCATGGGGTTCTTACTGGCGGGCTTCTCAGCCTGTTGCACATGCATTCCCTGAGGCTGGGGAGCAGTCATCTGGGGCATCATACCCTGCATCTTGGGTTCATCGGTCATCATAGGGGGTTCCATCATGATATCGTTAATGGGAGTAGAATCCATCGTCTCTTTACTCTGACTCACATTTTTTTCGGGTTGAATTTGCGCTTCGTTTTTTATAAAAGATGTGGACTGATTCTGACTAATGGGAACCATTCCTTCTCCGTCATCTGAAAGATTCATGGTATACACTCGATCTGAAGCCATTTAATATACCCATAGTTTTTTGAACAATTATCGAGACGCACCTACTTAGTCTTTGTGATCTTGAGGTTTGTTTTCTTAGTCGCCTTCTTAGCATCATCTTCCTTCTGCTGCTGATGTTTGGGGTTGTACATCTTCTGGTGCAATCTCCATAAATCTGGACCACCAACCCTGAAACCCTTTCTAACCGTTGCTTTGTACCAAAATACACAATCCTGAATCTTGTTAGATTTTACTGTATTATCTAACACGAGACATTCGTAGTTCTCTGTACAGGCGTCCATCACTTTACAAAACATATCGAAAGAAGGGAAGATACCAAAGAAGGATTTGTATAACTTTTCTCTGTTCTGGATAATGTTCTCCCTGAGAATAAACACATAATCCACATTGGCTCGTAGTGCCGGTGGTAAGTCCATAACATATTGCATTGTCAACATAAAGAAGATCTTCCAATGACGACCATTCATAAAACACTGTCGAATACACGTATCTTTTAGAAACTTTGAGTCATACATACAGTCATCCAGAAGCATAAACGCTCCACAATTTGATTTACCCCCGCCCACCAACTTTCTCTGTCGGGCCATAACCCTTTCTATCGCATCTCTGTCGTAGTCACCATAAATGAATAAATCTGGGATAAACTCAGAGTAAAAATGATTACCCTCTTCTGTTCCTGATAGTACAATACCTGCCGGGAGGTGTTTCTTATGATACATGATATCTTTCACCAGAGTTGATTTACCGGTGTTACGCTTACCTATGAAAACACACACCCTGTCATCCGCGATCGTCTCGGGTTTGAATTTCCTCAATTGAAGATTCATTCTAATGTACTGTCTCGTTTTATTTACCAAAATTTTACTCATATACAGTAGGAATGGCTGGTCGTCTGAGACTTGCTGCCACTGGGGTCCAAGATGAATGGCTCACAGGTGAACCACAGTTTTCGTACTTTCTAACAAATTTCAAACGTCACTCAAAATTTGCTTTTGATTATGTTGAGAGCCAATTCGATGGGGACATAGATTTTGATAAGACTGTCATATGCACGATACCGGGTGACAAAGGTGATTTGATTAAAAATGTTACACTGAAGGTTACACTGAGTGATCCCAAACCAGATGACGGTGGTGAAAATGATATGGTATGGTCACCGTCTATAATTACTCATATGATAGACTACGCAGAACTTTTAATAGGTGGACAACCCATTCAACGAATTACAGGAGAGTACATCTATATGCATCAACAACTTCATAATACGAATGACGACATCGAACAAACACTGTACTTTCTCAATGGACATGGTAATTATCTAAGTTATGCAGATCCGTATACATATTTCCTGGATATTCCATTCTATTTTTATAGGAACCCATCCCTGGCTATACCAACATGTGCACTTCAAAAACAAGTCGTAGAGGTGAGAATTAAACTAAAACCAATTTTAGATCTCGTTCGAAACGTGAGTAGTACGGATCCAAGTGATTCATATGCTGATGCATCCGCTTCAATCTTAAAGTTCTCACTTGATACCGAGTTTGTGTATTTGACAGAAGAAGAAAGAAACTTTCTCATGACCCGACCACTCGATTACGTCATCACACAAGTTCAAATGTCTAAATTTGTCATGAAAGCCGGTGAAAATAAGAAAAGTGTCATGTTAAACTTTCAACATCCCGTGAAAGAATTATTATTCACATCACAAAATGATGTTGCTTATCTCACCAACATATCAAACTGGTACAACGGTATAGTAAATGCAGAATTGAGATTCAATAATGAAATCGTATTTAACAGGGGTGGTTTATTCTTAGAATATGAACAACCACTTAAACATCACGTGAACGTACCATCCGCTTTAGTGAATGCAACACAACCGTTTAATGGGGTACTTCCAAAATTGGGTCCCTCCACGTTCGGTGTATACTCATTTGCATTACAGCCCGAATCCCCCCATCCAACCGGGCAAGTCAATATGAGTCGTATCTCACATAAACTATTCACAATCGAAATTGCGGTGCCACCCGCCTACGCATCTTATGACAGTACGACACGTATATATGCTATAAATTATAACGTTTTGCATATTAATAGTGGTTTAGCTGGATTAAAATTTTAGATGGATATAGTAGTAATGGCTGGGCAAATTCAACTAATGGCAACTGGACCTCAAGAGGAATTTTTCACTTTAGATCCAGACTACAGTCATTTCATCGAGAGTTTCAAGAGGCACTCGAATTTTTCCAGGGAATATGTCGATATAGACTCGGAAAATGGAGCCGATTTTGGAAAAAAGGTTAGATTTAAGATTCCACAGAATCAGGGAGATATCCTGAAAACTATCAGTGTGAGATGTACACTTCCGGAAATTCTAACGAGTACCACGATGTATATCGAATCTGTCGCACATGCTTTGATTGAACATGTCGAATTGATCATAGGTGGAAAGGTTATACAACGTATAACGAGTGACTATCTTCAGATATATTCTGAACATAACGTCACACAAACAAAACAAAAGGCACTCGAACAGCTCATCGGTAAGTATCCATTACGAACGACTGATAAAAGGGTGGGTGAAGTGATATCGGGAGGTGGGGGTAATACGGGTATAATCATACACGATACGTTAGGATTAAACACTGATGAGACCTTTTTCGTGGATATTCCCTTCTATTTTTATAACCACCCAGAACTTGCCATACCCTTGTGTGCTATAACGAAACAGGAAGTCGAAGTGGAGTTCAAATTGAGAGATGTACAAGATTTGGTCATTAAGGGTGATGGTACGTATATCACATTAAATGAAACACTCAAAATTAAAGAATTTCAACTTTGTACAGAACTTGTATTCATAGACTGTGAAGAACGAATTAAATTTCAAAAAATGAAGAGAGATTACCTCATAACACAGATTCAGCAAAATGTATTCGATGTAGACGCCGGTGTTAATACGGGAAAGTTCAAGTTAGACTTTGACAATCCCGTGAAGGAACTCTACTTTGTTATTCAAAGACAAGGGACTACAGGGGATGGTGTGAGTCAGGGTAATTTTGTAACGATTTTTGATTATGATAATACAGCCAGTGTAGAAGGTGGAAAATTTATACTTTATGAAAATTTAGATCATCTAACACTCACGTTAGACGGTCAGGAGATTATCACACGTGATACAGGGAATGTCATATTTCTAAAGGCTGTCCAGGGGGCGATTCATCATTCAAAAACACAGCTCATTCGTCGCTTTTATTCGTATAGTTTCGCCCTCCAGCCGGAAGAGTGGTATCCAACAGGACAGCTTAACTTCAGTTTAGTGAAAGAGCAACTCGTGAACCTAAGTCTCACAAATTGTCCAGATTTTAACAGACAAGTACGTATCTACGCTTTGAGCTATAATACTCTTCGTATACGCGAGGGAATTGCCGAAACTCTTTTTGATTCTAAACAATAAAGATGAATATGCAAACAGGCTTCGGTGATGCTGGAGACGCTATGTTTGAACAATATATTCAAACCATGACTAATATTCTTCTCCCAGTTTTTGAAAAGGGTTTAACACTTGCATGTGACTATTCCAAAGCTTGTGGACGAGATACTCTCCTTCCAGAAGATGTGGAATATGCAACAAAGTATTGTGCGATGTATAAAGTCGGTGAGGACGTTGGGTCTATTTATCCAGATATATATGAACAGGTTGACGAAGATGAAGATGAAGAAATGCCCACGGTTCCACCAGAAGACTGCCCACCGTTTGAACGTTATTCAGGAAACAATCCTGTTTTTTTACAGGTGAACGACGCCTACGACCGTTGGGACGATTGGAAACCCCAGAATCCGTCAGAAGAGATGTTAAAAAATGCTATTAATAGTAATGAGCACATCAGAACCTGAAGGATGGACTTTTTCTGATAAGGCTAAGTTACATATTTCAAACTTAGATTCAAGCTCTAGTGATGATTCATCAGATGATGAACAATTATTTTCAAAAACAAAAACATTAAAAGCAAAACGATTTAAAAAAATAGTAAAAAAGGAAGAAATTACAAAAGAATAATTTTTTTCCTAACCTATAGTATAACAACAACGATGTCGGCCGCCGCTCTCCAGACCGTAAACCTTGTAACCCAAGAACTCCAGACCCAGACCCTCAACTCGATTGTCGGTGGTTTCTCTTTCGCCGCTGCCATGTCGTGGATGGACTTTGTTCGGTGGACTATCACCCAGATCATTAAGGTCCCCAAGAATGGTGGTGCTCAGTACGCCATGACCGCGGTCCTTACCTCCCTCCTCTCTGTGGTTGTCTTCTTAGTCATCTCCAGGATTACTGGTAAGGCTTCTAAGCCCGCACAGCCCGTCTACGCGATAACCCGCTAAACGGTTTGCTTTTCATTAAAAACATCAGGAGTAGTCCAGCTAAAATAATTAGTACTATATACAAATACTCTTTTCTCCACTTATAAGAATTCTTTACGACTTCAGGAATACTTATTATTGGCTCTTTCTTTTCAACCTTCTTGGGCTCTTCTATAGAAACTTTTGGTAAATTTTCTAATTTATCAGTTGAACCTGTGATTTCAAATTTCAATATATGATCTTGATTTCTAAAATCATACGGAATGAGTCGACCATGACTCATGTAAAAAAACTCTACTTTGATATCTTGTATCATTTTTTGACTTCCAGTATGGAAATTATGCACTAACATATCGTCAGCTCCGTTAAAATTGATGAATTTGGATCCGTCTAGAAGTATATGCCCGGTATAGAAAGGTGTGGATGTATACACAGATTGTGTAAACTCATCAGAGCCCGTTGTCAATTTTAATACCAACGAATTTGGTCCATTTATATTTATAGCCCCAGATTTGATACTATCAGTCACCGAACTATGGTTCCCCGAACTGAAACCCAAAACCTGGTGGGGCGTTGTAAAATGTGAAGAATTACTCGAATACCCATTCGTACCATCATAAAATTCAAGTGTGAATGCATTATCGGACGCGTGTGTATTAGAAAATGTCAACGCGTTTGTGTCTGTATCAAATACGACTGAGTTTATATTGGAATCTGGTGGTGCGAGTTTAGTAGCCAAGTCACTTGCCAGTTCTGTTCCTGTGCTGTAGTTTGTTTCATCTAATGAAAAAACATTTCCATCCACACTAAATGTTTTGTTCGTCACACATGTAATCAACTGTGGTGTGGGAATTCTTGCAGATACAAGTTTGATATTTGTTACGTCATAAATGGGGTTATCCAAAGTAACGGTATAATTATTAGCGTATGAATATACATTGGTATCTCTCTCACCACTATCTATGTTAAGGGTGTGGACCTTCATTAAAATACATGTATAATATTTTAATGAATGTTTTTGTCTAATGAACTAAAAAATTAATGAGAGAGTGAATGAGAAAGGGGGTTATTCTGGAGCTGTCTCTTGGCTATGTCGAGGTTATTAGTGTTGGGATTCGCGTTACCCTTGTAGGCGTTAAATTGATGATACGGCTTTTGTTGATACTGTTGCGTCCATCCACCATTGGCCGCGTTGACACGTCCATCGATACGTGTAGTATCCGAACGAACAGCGGTAAGAGCACCACCCTGTTTGAGAGCTGTTTCACGAACATTCATTCGACCAGCGTTACCCATCCGGTTTGGCTTTCCTCGTCGGTCTTCTGGGCGGAAACCGTATTTCATGAGTTCTTCATTATTCTTAGAAGCCACCTTTACAGCGACACTATTGGTGTACGCACCACGGTGACTGTGAATACCCGGCGCTGGATGATTCATGTATGTATATTGTTCATCCGTGCGGTCAGTCTTGAATCGAGTGGGATCTTGTGGCATCGCACCCGCCGATATGATTCGCTTCGCACCATTGAATCCTAAACCATCCGCACGGTGACCGGTCTCCGAACGGTTAGTGGTACGCTTGGTCTTTTCATGTTCATTACGGGGAACAACACCCGACATCCCCTGTGCCCGCCCAGCCATAGTGGGTCTCCTCGATGGGAGGAAAGATGTAGTCTCTGGTTTGTTATGTGTAAGCTCACCAACCTTCGCGGAGCGACCACCGGTAACATCCGCCGCTGGACCTGTACGCCCTGGAAGTGTGGTTAACCGATATTCACCAACATTAACCGGATTCACACGAAAGGTCTGCTGAAAACCACCAACGGCTGGCACGTGAGCACCGACCCCCAAACCCGGCCCGACGAGCTGTTTCTCGACGGGTGACAAGTTATTCATACGACCATGATCATACATTCGATTGCGCATGTTCAGAATTTCTTGACCACCACTACGTTGTTGGGGGCTGATATCACCAAAATTTTCCATCTCCATTTTGTGTGGAACTTCGGGGGAGGTGTCAAAATTATTAGATTCTACTATTTCAGGATTTTTCATTGTTGGTGGTACGTTGTCGACCTTGGGTGGTGCGGACTTGGTACTCAAATTCCTACCGGCAAAAACAAGACCAGCAACAGCCATGAGCGATATAGGATCAGCCATTCTTACTTCTTATTAACATTTTTATTAAGATACCTTCGCTCAAACAGTCCATTCTGGAGTTCGGCGCGGGTACTAGATGGGTCATATTTCTGAGTACGAAGGGGAACCTTACACTCCATGTTAGAGAGGGGAAAAAGGTTACGCTCGTACGTCTGAATTATATGCTTGTTAAATCGTGAAGTAGATTGAGGGCGGAGTTGATCACTCGTTTCGATATACTGCGCTGGGGAGCCCTTACCTGCCATATAAGGGGCGGTGCCGTACAACATAGTGTTGGGGCGGCAATCACCACAATTTAAAGCACTGGGCTGGGGGTAGACAAAAATTTCGTCGTTTGCTTTTACCGGGGGAACGGCGCCCGTATTTTGAACAATGGAAAGTCCAGGTTGAAGTTGATATGCCATTTATTATTACATAAGAATATTTATCTAGCAAACATGCCAGAACGCTTATCGCCGTGACTACCGAGACCAGAAAATGCCCCGAGCTGAACACCACGAGCGTTGGGATCACAGAAGCGGGTGTCACTTTTACACATGGGAGCATGTTTTCGCCCATAAAGAGATTCCGCAAAAGCCGTCTGGTCCCCTGGGATTTTGGTCACGGGGTTTGAAACAAACTGACGTTCCATGGCGTTGCGAAGATACTTGGGCATGGGTGAACGAGAACGACCCGCATCATATGGAATACGGTCACTGGTGTAACTGTTCACAAACGGTTTAACGGTGGGATAATAGCACGCCTCTAATCTGTTAGGTGCGTCACTAAAGTCGGTGATCATGACATTTCCCATGGGATTATCGGGTGTTGGCATCTGACAGCTCACACCTTCAACCGAACCACCATACGTCTCCTTAACCATCCTAGACTTATAAAGAACGTAAATAACGGCGAGGACCGTCGCACCCAAAACGAAAACCCTAGGGTCACGGCGAATGAGATAGAGTATGGTGCATACATAAATTACGAATCGGGAAGCAGCATTAACCCGGTCTTCTGGAGTTTGATCATTTGTTGGCCAGAATTGATTAACCTGGTCAGCTCTCACGAGCTGCTGAGGATCGTCGAACCAGGCCTTCATTTAGTATATGTTAGGTTTATTTTTTGGGCAGACCACCAAGCATACTACCCATCATTTTCATGAGAGCGTCTTGGTCGAGGTCACCGTCTCCATCTTGCATCTGGCTTGCGACACCCTTTGCAATCTTTTCAATTTGTGAAAGAGTATCGTCTGGGAGAGAAGTGATAGTGGTACCGAGCATGTACAGTGTTTGGAGATACTGCCAGGTAGCAGCCTTTGTATTTGTGGACATATTACCCCAATACTTCTTGATATCGAGTTCCCTGAGAAACTCGATGTTCTCAACCTCTTCGAGTAAAAAAGTCTCATCCTTGGCAGAAATCTTTCCTGCGTAAGGGGTGACACCATCCATAAAACCGTTTACAACGAGACGGGGATTGGTGGACTTCAACATGTCAAAGGAGGTGAGCATCTTCTTAATGCCTTTTTCATCTGGAAAAGTCTTGTGCAATTCCACAAGAAATTGACTCATCATATCATTAAACGCAGATACGGACGCCATATTCTTATACTATTGGTTAATCTTTAAGTTTAGAAAGGTTCACTAGAGATAGCTTCCTTCTGTGCTAAACCACCTGATATAATAAAAAATACCAGTATCGCGTTGAGAACGGCAGGTTTGGTATATTTATTGAGTTCTAATTTACCTTCATTATTCAAATATGCTTTGAGGTGAATATAAGCGGCGGTTATTCCCGCTGCAATTAGGGCGGCACTCACTGGGTCGCGCAAATGATCTGAGAGTTCCATTTAATTATACCGGGGATTTTTTGTACGATGGTCTGGTGCATCACCAAATAATACGTCATCGTCTGTAGGTTGAGGTTGTTCCTGGGGGTATGGAGAGGGAGGGGGAGGGGGTGCTGCGATTGGTTCTGATACTGGTTCGGGTGCATGTACACCGTGTACCGTTTTGAACTCATTTTCAAGTCCGGTGGGTTGGGGGTCATTCATTTCATCTAGGGGTTCTGGTTCCATCATAGGCTCAGGCTCGGGCTCGGGCTCACCGAAGGGTTCTTCCATATGTTCGTCGAGAACGTCTGGGTCGGTGGTGTCTTCGACTTCTCCATCCAGAGAAATATCCCTAGTCTCTTGTGACATATACGTTTGGAGGATTTGTTGAACAGGGATCAATTCTTTTACGGTGTTTTCGATAGAAAGGGAAAAACGCATCGTGAGATTCTCATCACGAGCGTATTCACTCTGTTCTTCATGAAAAATATAAGGATCTTTGTACAAGTCCCGCGCAGCGTTGTTGTAACACGTTTGAATAAATACTTCTTCGGTAGGAAGCTTCAGGGAAATCTTTTTGTTATCCGCTTTGAGGCGAACAGCTGAAAGAATCTTTGTGCACGCAACAAATACAGCAGCGAGGAGGTCACCAAACCAAGAACACCGGTCTGTGATGTTATCGGCGTGACGCTTTGACATTGCATTCGACCAATTAGGAACCTCTTTCAACAACTTTTGAAACATGATGAGAACTTGTTTACCCTTAGAGGTCTTCACAGATTCCGCATACATCTCCTGAAAAACTTCAATCATAGGTGGGCACATGATGATACACATCTGTCCGAGATACTCCTTCTTCGCTTCTACGAGAACGTTCAGATTGTCCATTTATGATTAAGGGGTTTTTTAAAATGATGTTTTCCTACGCACTTCTCCTGTACTGATTCGCCATCTTTTTTAGATTCAATAGATTGGGTAACTCCACATCATCTTCTTCTTTTACTTCCTTTTTCTTTTTAGATACAACCCATGAAACGTACACGTCATAATCACTCAAGAGTTTTACACTAAACCCACCCAGTTCGAATTGTCTCGCCACATATTTAGCTGCAAGTCTTCTATCGAATGTGGGATATCCAAGTATAAATGTTGGAACGGTGAGAAAAATCTGTTTATGACCAAGTTCTACAGATTGTTTAATTTTTGTAGAAAATTGTTCATAAATTTTCATATATATTTCTTTCCTGATTTGTTTTCTTTTATCATCAATCTTAGTAACGTCATTGATGCTCAACATACAATTACTCTAACTTATTTTTAGCGGAATCAAACTCACTTTTGGTAGGAACAGCAGCCTCTTTAACGAGTTCATATTTGACAAACTCCTTACCCGCAGCACCTTCTGTAAAAGCGGATACGTCATCAGGGGCCTGAATACCCAGGGGTTGTGAACGAAGGGATACGATACGGGATTTCCCGTTCTGAACCTCAAACGAGGCTACTATAGAGAAGCCAAACGAGAAACCATCCTTTTTCACACTCATAAACATGACTTCGTATATCTCAACACCATCCTTCCTGTAACCGTTGATACCGGTCGTCTCGATGATGTAGGTACACATACCAGTGCGCTTATCTATTTCATTATTCGCTTGAATAACAAACTGCTCCATCATGTCGTTATCGACACTTATTTCAAATTGTTCAAAACCTTCAAGGTTTGGTCTGGGGTCATTCAGTTTTACAGGAGGAACTGGTTTTGTGTAGCCTGAGAGACCGAACGTGTCTGTGAAAGATTCCATGTTGGTAGTCAGAAAAATTACTACCACTATGAGAGTGAACGCTAAGAAGTAGTTCATATTTACTATTACGCGTTAATTTTTTTTAGAGAAATTACGATGTACATAGTAGATGTCGCTGCTGATATATAGCCCAAGGTGTAAACATTCTATGGATGTCGTAGAGTATATAAATCAACACCATCAATTGAAGCAACTTGTGAGATATCACAATGTAAATACACAGGGTATACCTCCCAGTTACAAAAATAAGATCAACAGAGTACCAACTATGTTAACTCAGAATGGTAAGATCCTGGTAGGAAACGAAATAAAGAACTGGCTCGACTCCCTTCTTCCACAGAAGGAGGTGGTGCACAGTCCTATAGGGGGGTACGGGTGTTCTATGACGACGTTAGATGAAGGTAAATCCACGGGTGACATCTTCGCTCTGGATGATTACGGGCGAAGTCTCCAACCTCCGATGACAAAAGAACTGGAAGAGAAAATTGGTCGTGATGTGAATAAGGGTATTGCGTATGATACACAGATTTAAAGATATGAGACAAATAATTATTTAGATATGAAATTAGTCACTATACAGGCTTCCGCCTTTAAATCAACATTTGAAGTACTGAAAGACATACTTAATGATGTAAACATTTACTTTAGACCACAAGGAATGTATATCGTTACACTGGATACCGCTCGAACGTCTCTCATAGACATATTTTTAGCGGCGGACAACTTTGAAGAGTACGAGTGTACACAAGAAGAAATCATCGCTGGTATTAACATCTCAAATACGTTTAAACTTTTAAAGACCATCACCAATAACGATGTTTTGAAAATTGAAATCAACTCTAAGGAATACATGGATATTGAAATTTCAAGTGAAGCCAAGAAAACAAACACGAAATTTCAGCTCAAATTGTTAGATATTAATGAGAATCATATCGAAGTTCCTGACATTGACATGACCACGATAACAACTCTTCCATCTGTAGATTTCCAAAGACTTTGTCGTGACATGTCTAACATAGGAACGGATATAGAAATTAGGAGAATCGGAGATCAAATCAAATTTAGATGTGATGGTGATTTCGCAAATCAGGAAACATCAATCGATTGTCTCGATGAAAGTCCGGAAATTATGGGTACCTACAGTCTAAAATACTTGAATATCTTTACAAAGGCGACGAGTATGTGTGCGTCTGTGCAAATTATACAAGAAACGGGTAATAGATTTTTGATTTTAAAGTATAACGTTGCAAATTTGGGTGAACTCAAGTTTTACCTAGCAACTAAGGTATCTGAAGACTAGTCGTGTAATCTTCAAGAGTATTGAGAACCTTTTTCATTCCTAGGGTATTCGAAAGAACAATCTTAGGAAAACGGTCTTTTAAGACATCTTTCTCATAATACAATAAATGTTCGAGTGGAACCTTTTGTTCATGAAAATCACATCTAGGTCCAGAATATCGTTTCACCTTTTCAGTAATGTTTCGCATAGGTTTATCATCATGATCAACTATCCAAGCACTACTCAATGGGATACTAAAATGCATCGCTGAACTTTCATTTTCACCTGGTTTAAAATTAATGTCATTTGATATAGCGGAATAAATGTGTCCGTTATAATAATACTTGATACGCAAAATCACATATTTTACATTTTGTGGTACAGATGTGTGTCTAAATGATTTACCTGTGACATCACAATAAAATTCTTCTAGTATGCCATCCCAATCTTTACTCTCTTCGTACCAAAAATTATCTTCAGTTTGATATTTCATACCAAAATCTATTTTATATTCCAACTCTTCTTTGATAATTTTATAGTCTTGTGGAGTGGTTAAATTTTTGTACAGAAATAAAAGATTACTTAAAAGTTTGACAAGCATTTCTTTATAAGGAATGGAAGGTAACTTTTTAAGTAGGTATAACAATAAAATGGAACACTGGAAAGAATTGATAGCGAATGATCCATCTAATAAAAATAAATATGAATCTGAAATGGCTGATTATGTCATGAAATGTATGCCGTACATGAACGAACATACAAAGGAAAATAACGAAGAAACAACCACAGATAATGTTTTTAATGTTAAGGAAACTACTGGTTTGAAACGAAAAGACATTTTTACAGAATATCTTATAGAAGTTGAAAAAAAAAATATTCAGAGAGCGAGGGAAATTATTTCATTAGAAATATGTGAAAATTGTGGTGAAAGCAGTAACATCGTTCATTTTCGTGAAACTGCAGATTTGGTGTGTGATGGGTGTGGTCAAGTTGTTTCACGTGCGATGAGTGAAGAACTCACGTACCGAGAAGAACAAGAAACGTCTGAGAAAATCATAAATTACTCATACAAAAGAGAGAACCATTTTAACGAATGGTTATCCCAATTTCAGGCACAAGAGATGACGACCATACCAGTTGAAGTGATAGACCAATTGAGGGTGGAACTCAAAAAGATAAAAATAAAGAAACTTGAAGATATTACACATGCAAAAATTAGAGGTTTATTGAAAAAATTAAGACTAAATAAATACTATGAACATGTTCCGTACATTACAAATATTTTGAATGGAATTAAACCACCAAATATGCCACAAGAACTAGAAGAGACTCTACGAATCATGTTCAAAGATATACAAAAACCATTTGATGATAATTGTCCTACAGAAAGAAAAAACTTTTTGAGTTACTCGTATGTTTTATATAAATTTTGTGAACTTTTAAGTGAGGATGAATATCTTCAATATTTTCCACTTTTAAAATCAAAAGAAAAATTATACCACCAAGATGTAATATGGAAAAAAATTTGTTATGATCTTCGATGGGAATATATTCCAACTGTTTAGAACCTAAGTGTTCGACTAAAATTATAATTTCCAACCATGAATCAAGAAGAAAACCAAGCCCTATTGGCACTCTATGAGCTCGAGTCTCATGTGTGCCCACACCTAGATAACATCAGTCAAACGGACCCGGCTGTTCAGTACTGTATGGAACAGGCGAAGTTTCATTTGAAAACGGCCCATGAACTCCTGGAAGCAGCTGTGTTAGGTCCGCAGACACGATACGATGATGATCTCGTATTTTATCAAAGGCTCGCGAGAGTTCTCCCGCTGATGGTCCTAATGCAAGTTTCCGAATCTCAACCTCCCGACCAGGTTGAAGAGGAAAATTTACCAGATACGCCGTCCTCAGTCCTGTCAAGTCAAGATATTTTCGAGCCTGTTGATCCATCCCATCAGTGAGAGTCTTGATCGCCTTTAGTTCTAGTATCACAGTATTGTCTATGATAATATCAGCTCGTAACTGTCCGACAACATGACCCCTAAACCTAACCAGAATATGACGCTCGGATTCATACGGAATACCTTTCTCTCTCAGTATAACCTCAACCGCGTTGTGGTACACTCTCTCACTATAACCAGGTCCTAATTCAGAATAGACTTCTTTCACTATTTTTTCAATATCCCACTTCATTTATAAAGAAACTAAAAATTTCTCTATATATGTTAAGATGGCTCCTACAAATAGGCAGACACAGAATAGACAAAGGGTTCTTACAGGGAGGAGACGAAGTTCAGAAATTAATCGTGCAATCAATCGATTATCGAATAATTTGGTGAGATTGAACATACCACGGAATAAGTATAATCTTGGTACAATTACGAAAGCGAACAATAGGTATATGTCTGTCAGGTTAAGTCGGAAACTAATCGATAACCTAAAAGACGTTTACACTCGAACGTGGACTCGACAAGTTGAATATGCCGGTACTATCCCGTTTACTATCAATAATACAAGGAATTATGTTAAATTCAATACACCGACAGCTCATACGAATAATCGAATAGCGAATGTTACACCCACACAAGAAGAATTGACACAGTACATAGTTTATCATACACATCCAGTACCAGAAAATGAACTCCCATTATTTACATATCCGAGTGAACCCGATTTGAGGACGTATATAAACGCTTACCCTCAAATGCAAGCAAATCTTATCTTAGAAAATCAAGGTTACTATATCATAGATCTCATCGAAACAAATATGAATAAACCAAACCCTAATAGAGTAATTCAAATATTTAATGAACTCATGAATGGTTACGAATTTCGTCGAGTATCAGTTCCTCGGGGTAGATTTCAGTATTATACATCTACACCCGAAAAATGGAAAAGAACTATTAATAAATATATAGACCCTATCATGCGCAAACAGTTTGGTATATCCATTCGATACTATACATGGAGTGAATTGGGTGTCATTACATTACTTGATAAAAATGTAATAATGAATGTAGATACATAGTTAAAAATAAAACCCGATAAATTCTCAGTGTATAACAGGTAGTGTCAATGAAATTTAGAATAATGCGCCCAAATATGGCAATAAGAAAGAAGAGAATAAAACTTTCTCGCGAAGTAGTTCATGATTTGAAAGAAG
>UEXN01000994.1_pt2 | contig 23717 bp, 18 predicted proteins | sample 1796711 | NCBI WGS metagenome assembly UEXN01 (sample SAMEA4772470, study PRJEB27181) | metagenome | reverse complement strand
CTTACAGGGATCACGAATATGCAAAGCGGATACGCGACGAAGTATCTGATGCCGTTGGCGGTAACAAATATGGGTGGGGATGGAATACGTTGTCTAAGTTCGCGGACAACTCAGAAATAGTATGTAAGATAATATGTGATCCTGACCACGACCTACGATTACATCTCATGTACTCAATAATGGGTAGTACGGACTACCATCTAAAACATACGTTCGAGACGAGCGAAGAACACATCAAAGCGGTTAAAGCGCAATTCAATGCAAGGATCAACAAAACCTGTGGGTTCAATAAGAAAGTGAAAGGATAAAAAATGTCTATAAGTCATACAACAGTGGACGCCGCCAAAGAATATGCGGCTGAATATACACGTATGCGCGAAGGCGTACCGCACGAACAAGTTAAATATGTGAAACCTCAACTGTACGAGTTCGTCCGCGCAATAGAGAAAACGCTACGCGTAAAGACCATACCGCGCTGTGACAAGACAGTGCATGTGTACCGCGAGGGTGACCTGATGACTATGGGTTACATCGGGTATGGTGACTTTGCGACCAGTGTAAACGGGGGTAACAAGTTCATCGTGTGTGCGCGTGGTATTGAGAATATGAAGTATTCTACCAGTGGAAATCAGCACAACATGCGTATGGCGATCAACATGGATACCGCCGTAAAACATGCTAAGAGACACCTTGTATCTTACACTGTGGGAGAATGTGCTCTTGCTATGGTGCGCGATGTTACGGGAGAGGTAAACAAGTTTAGGAACACCGTGCAAAACAAGTACGCCGAAACCATAGAAGCGGTGGGGATAAACACACGCGGTTACGGTTCAGACAAAAAAGCCGCAGATCGACTTATGGCTGAGCTACGAACCATGGTGCAGTCTGGGCATACGTTCATCGACAAGGAACTTAATGCCGCTGTACACACTATGTTTGAGCAACAGGAAGAAGCTAACAAGTTTAGGGATACTGCTGTACCTATGGACTTTGTGAACATTGCCGAGCGATGGGGTAAGCAAGTGGTCAACTATGCACGTATCAAAGACGTGACCACAAGCTACGATCCCCAGTTAGAGATGGTGCGGTCCTACGAACCAGACGAGATGTCGGAAGATATGCAACACAAGTGCGCTGCTATGAGTATGTGTGAGGATGGTCACTTCGTAGAGGGTGTGGGGTATAAAGTAAATGCCCATACGTTTTACCTCTACGTGTGAGGTGTTACTAGATGCAAGCACCTGATGGTATAACTTATCGCGTAAACATAGCCTTTGATACTAAACAAGTCAAGATCACAAGTTTTGGCATTGGAGAGGTTGACAAGGAAGTAGACGGCCATTATAACTGTGTAGACGAGCTACCAACTTGGATGCAGGAGCGTTTAGCAACGCTGTCCATGCTAGACATCCCACCACCGCCCAACGATGTGGATGGAGTTGGCGCTCGGATTGGCCCATACTTGTTTTGGGTCTATAAATAGGGAACTCCCTAAATGGGCGAGGGGCTACGGCCTCTCGTCTAGGGGGGTACTGGTATCGGAGAATGGTAATGACACCCGAAGCAAAAGTTAAAAGAAAGGTAGTGGCGCAGCTTAAAGAATTAGGCGCGTATTATTTTTACCCTGTGACAGGCGGCTACGGGCGTAGCGGTGTGCCTGATGTCATAGGATGTTATGAAGGATTATTTTTTGGGATCGAATGTAAGGCAGGTAAAAACAAACCTACACCCTTACAGCAGAAGAACCTAGAAGAAATAAGAGCCGCAGGTGGACTAGACATGGTTGTCAATGAAGATAACGTACACGAAGTCTCGCTGGACTTACGTACGTGGTCTATGGTCCCAGACGGCTAACCCAAGCTGTGAGTGGGTTGTGGGTTTTTTGATTTGTCCCACGAAAACCGCAGCAGTGTAAGCAACGACCTCCATGATTATCCTTTCTGTTGTTGTGATTGCACCGAAGAAACCGCGTACGGTTAGACCCTGCGGCCCATTTTTTGACTCCTGTTTTTGCGTGGGCTGCAGGGCACTATTAAATAAGAGGCATACACATGAATGAGCAAGAGCGAATAAAATATGAAGAACTTTATCGGGAAGTGTGGGAGAAACAAACCAAAAAAGATAAAGAAGATAACCCACGGGTACTTTCTCGTGTCACCCACAAAAACTGCACCAACAAACTTAACGGACAGATGGGGGGTAGACCCAAGAAAGAAGCCAATAAGTTGGTGTTGACCAAAGACGCTGAGATGGTTGACCGCATGTTGAAACGTAGCATGACGTTGAAATCTATCGCGGAAATAATGGGTATAAGCCCAAAAACAGCGTCTAACATAAAAAGAAAATATGACTTGCCAAGAGGAGAAAACAATGGCGAAGAATCCAAACAAAGCGGAAAAAGTCTGGAAGTATAAAATAAAAAACCCTGACGCTACAGGCAGAGAAATTGCCATGGCGACTAAAACATCCCCAAGCTATGTAAGCAATCTGATGAAGAAGATTGGTACGCCCAAAGAAGTTTTTGAAAAAGAAGCGCGTAGGGTTACGCGTGGGAAGGTGCTAGACACCGCCAAAGAATACGTGACCAAGGATCGCGCGGCTGACCATGGTAACATGGAAGATAATTTCACCACGATAGGTAAGTATTGGTCCGTGCATCTAGGTGTGGAAGTAAGCGCCACAGATGTAGCTGTGATGATGAACTTGTTAAAAGTCGCGCGTATCAAGTCGAACCCATCACATCCAGACAACTGGATAGACGCATGTGGTTACATGGCATGTGGTGGCGAGATAGCGAGTAAGTAATGGACTTAATCACGCTAGATTTTGAAACCTACTATGACAGAGATTATTCTTTGTCTAAGTTAACAACAGAAGCCTACGTCCGTGATCCTCGTTTTGAGGTGATCGGCGTGGCTGTTAAAGTAAATAATGGGGAGACGGAGTGGGCCAGTGGTACGTACGAACAGCTTAACCGATACCTCACATCGTTCCCTTGGGAAGATGCTATGGTACTTTGTCATAACACTATGTTTGATGGTGCCATTCTTAGTTGGCGTTTTGGTATTCGTCCTCGGATGTATACCGATACTTTGTGTATTGCCCGTGCCCTACATGGGACTGAAGCTCGCGCAAGTCTCGCTGCGTTATCTGAGAGGTACAATCTCGGCGTTAAAGGCACAGAGGTCGTACGCGCAATCGGCAAGCAACGTGGAGATTTTGCCACCGAAGAATTAGAGCAGTACGGAGACTACTGCATAAATGATGTGGAACTAACCTACAAACTTTTTAACAGGATGCTCAAACGGTTCCCTAAGCCGGAGCTACGTTTGATAGACGCCACCCTGCGGATGTTTACTGAGCCTACACTAGAGTTGGACAGCGGATTGCTACAGTCGCACTTGCAGGATGTTAAGCAGCGAAAAGAAAGGCTGCTATCTGATGCAGGTGTTGAAGACAAAAAAGACCTTATGTCCAACCCTAAGTTCGCGGAGTTACTAAAAGGGTTCGGGGTTAAACCGCCCATGAAGATAAGTCTGACAACAGGCAAAGAAACATTTGCGTTCGCTAAGAACGACGAAGACTTTAAAGCACTGACTGACCACGAAGATGATCGGGTGCAAGCACTGGTGGCCGCAAGGTTAGGCAGTAAATCCACGCTAGAAGAAACGCGTACGCAGAGGTTTATAGATATAGCAGCGCGCGGACTTCTGCCTGTGCCTGTAAGATATTATGCTGCGCACACTGGACGTTGGGGCGGAGATGATAAAATCAACCTACAGAACCTACCTAGCCGTGGACCAAACGGTAAGAAGTTAAAGGGAAGCATAGTCGCACCAACAGGACATTCTCTTGTTGATTGTGACAGTTCCCAAATTGAAGCGCGTGTGTTGGCGTGGCTTGCAGGGCAGCATGATCTGGTATCACAGTTCGCAGCGGGTGAAGACGTATATAAGTACATGGCGTCTAGCATATATAACGTGCCAGTAGATGGGGTAAGCAAAGACCAAAGATTTGTGGGTAAAACCACTATCCTTGGTGCAGGGTACGGTATGGGGGCAGTTAAGTTCCAAGCACAGTTACAAGGTATGGGCGTGTATATAGACTTGGAAGAAGCACGGCGCATCATACAAGTATACCGTGACGCTAACGATGCGATTAGTGAGTTATGGCGCGATGCCAACAACATGGTGCAGCACATGCAACGCGGAGATGATCTACCGTTTGGGCGTGAAGGCGTCCTACATGTAGTCGCAAAGCATAGCGCCATTGTGTTACCTTCGGGCCTACCCATGTTCTATCATGGCTTAGACGCGGAACAGGGTGAACGTGGGTTTGAATACACTTACAAGACTAGGCGTGGACCGAAACGTATATACGGTGGTAAGGTCGTGGAGAATGTATGCCAAGCCATTGCACGTTGTATCATTGGGCATCAGATGTTACTTATTGCCAAGAGATACAATGTTGTGCTAACTGTACATGATAGTATTGTAGCCTGTGTAGCCGACGAAGAATTAGACGAAGCACAAGCGTACATAGAAGAATGTATGCGCCAGACGCCCGACTGGGCTGATGGATTACCGATCACATGTGAAAGCGGCACAGGCAAATCATATGGAGAGTGTGAGTGACAAAAGTATGGCCGTGGTCGTTTAGCAAGATCAAAGACTTTGAGCAGTGTCCAAAACAGTATTACCATAAACACATCTTGAAAGAGGTGCCGTTTGTAAAGACCGAAGCTATAATATATGGCAACGAGTTCCATAAAATGGCCGAGGATTTTATTGGTAAAGGCACACCTGTGCCCGCTAAGTTCAGCTACGCAGCTCAAGCCTTAACATCTTTAAAGGATAGGCAGGGGCAAAAACTATGTGAAATAAAATTAGGATTAACAGCAAACTTGGACGCATGTAATTTTTATGCGGATGATGTTTGGTTTCGCGGTATAGCTGATTTAGTTATATTAGACGACGAAACAGCTACTGTTGTGGATTACAAAACAGGCAAGTCTTCCAAGTACGCGGACAAAGGGCAGCTAGAGTTGATGGCCCTAGCGTTGATGGCGTTGTATCCGCAGATAAAGAAAGTACGCGCCGCATTACTTTTTGTGGTATGTAATGACTTGGTAAAAGATACTTACATGGAGTATGATAAATCTAAGCTGTGGGAGAAATGGCTCGGCAAGTATGGGCAGATGGAAACCGCGGCAAAAGAAGATATGTGGAACGCTCGCCCTAATGGGTTATGCAGACGCCACTGCCCTATCATTGAATGTGTCCATAACGGAGCCAACTGATGCCATACAAGAACCCCAAAGATCGCCCCAAACAGAAGAACAAACCTGTCGGTAGTAAGCCGTTTGAGGCTAGGATGGAACGTCAGCGTGCCCGCCGTAAGATGGATCGCACCAGTAAAGATGCTAACAGGAACGGTAAAGCTGATAAACGCGAAGGCAAAGACATCAGTCACAAGAAAGCCTTGTCGAAAGGCGGTTCAAATAAAGACGGTGTAAGAATTGAAAGCCGCAGCAAGAACCGCGCACGGAACTACAAAAAGAAAAAATGATTTAGGGAGTTCCCTAAATAGGAGAAGCAAATGCAAATAGTCGATGGCAAGGCGTTGCTGTTAAAGCTACGCAACCCTAAACGTGTCACTGAAACAATCCCTGCAAGTCGTGCCATAGAGGATAACGAAGTCGTAGTGAAGTGGGGGATAGACGAAGCGCACAGCCTGAGAAAGTTAAACATAAACGTCCCTTCTCCGATCAATGGTAGGTATACATGGACAGGCAAACATACGCCGTTTGACCACCAAAAGAAGACCGCCGCGTTTCTAACCATGAACACAAAGGCTTTTTGTTTCAACGAACAAGGCACAGGCAAAACAGCGTCCGCTATCTGGGCCGCGGATTATCTGATGAAGCAAGGCAAGATTAAACGAGTGTTAGTTATATGCCCTTTGTCAATTATGGATAGCGCGTGGCGTGAGGATTTGTTTACGTTTGCGCCGCATCGTAGCGTGTCGATAGCTTATGGCGCGTCAAAGAAACGCCGTGAGATCATCCAGCAAGGTTCAGAGTTTGTCATAATAAATTATGACGGTGTGGAAATAGTAGCGGAAGACATCTTGAACGGTGGGTTTGATTTGGTTGTTGTAGATGAAGCTACGCATTACAAGAACGCACAATCAAAACGATGGAAGGTGCTACGGCGCATAATCGGGGAAGATACTTGGCTCTGGATGATGACAGGTACACCCGCGGCGCAATCTCCATTGGATGCATACGGCCTTGCTAAAATGATAAACCCCAACGCTGTACCACGGTTCTTTGGTTCGTTCCGTGATATGGTTATGAGCAAGGTGTCACAATTTAGGTGGGTAATAAAACCCCATGCGTCAGATACAGTGTTTAACATTCTGCAACCTGCCATACGGTTTACCAAGGAAGAATGTCTTGACCTACCTGAGATGACATACACCAACCGACATGTGGAGCTAACACGGCAACAGAAAAAATATTATGAGATGCTGCGTAAGCGTATGACTATGACAGTGGGTGACGATGAAGTCACCGCTGTGAACGCAGCGATAATTATGAACAAACTACTGCAAATATCGGCAGGGGCAGTCTACACCGACGAAGGCGACACGCTAGAGTTTGACATCAAGCACAGATACAAAGTGTTGAAAGAAGTTATCGACGAGAGCAGTCAAAAGGTTCTTGTGTTCGTACCATTCAAACACACCATTGATATACTGACAGATAAACTACGAGACGATGGTATTACAACCGAGGTGATCCGTGGGGATGTTCCCGTAGCACGGCGCACCGATATCTTTAAACGGTTCCAAAACACAGACAACCCAAAGGTGCTTGTCATCCAGCCGCAGTCCGCGGCACACGGTGTTACGTTAACAGCAGCTAACACTGTAGTCTGGTGGGGGCCAACATCTTCATTGGAAACATACGCACAGGCAAACGCTAGGGTGCATAGGTCGGGGCAGAAACACCGATGTACTGTTGTTCAGCTACAAGGTTCTGCTGTGGAAAAGCGTATTTATTCATTATTAAACAACAGAATAGACGTTCACACAAAAATGATCGACTTATACAAAGAATTGCTTGACTAGGGCATTATAAGCTACTAGATTGTAATTCTCGTTACAGTAGGAGAATGACTAATGGACGATACGTCCGATATACCTGCAGATAAACTGACTAAAGCCTACATAAAATTAAGGGCAAAACGAGCAGAATTATCCGCACGGTACAAGGAAGAAGATGGAGCGTTGGTACGCCAACAGGAAATCTTAAAGAACGCGCTGCTAGACTACTGTGATAGCCACAATGTCGAAAGCGTTAGAACCTCTGAAGGTTTGTTTTTTCGGTCTACTAAAACCAAATACTGGACCAGTGATTGGGAGCAGATGTACAACTTTATTAAAGAACATGATGTGCCCGAGTTTCTAGACAGGCGGTTGAACCAGACCAATGTAAAACAATTTATAGAGGAGAACCCTGATGTAATGCCCAAGGGTATGAACATCGACACCGAGTACGTCATTTCAGTGAGGAAAAAATAATGGCAGAACCATATGTACCAATAGAAGACTTGGCAAAGCATTTCGCAGTGTCAGTGTCTACTGTCCGCGCTTGGGTGCGGCAGGGTCATATCCCCAAGTCTACTTATATAAAGGTAGGTAACACATACAGGTTTAACAAAACCAATGTGACTGACGCTCTAACTAAAACACCGCAACCTACAGACGATGCACAGTTAGAGTTTGATTTTAATCCCGACGAAGACCAATAAATAAAAGGAGAATGATGTGTCTGAAAACTATATAATTGAAGAAGTCGAGGCTCTGTGGCCACGTTTGGACCAGACCTATGCTTTTGACAAGAAAGTCAATCGCAGTATGCCATGTGGTCCACGCGACACTAACGCGGAATTTTCTATACAGTTCCGTATGGATAACAAAACAGCCAAGGCTTTGTTCACTGCTATGGCTGAAGTTTACGTAGCCAACCGCGAACCCAAGTGGGCTGAGATGTTAGACAATCCTTTTGTCAAAGACGACGATGGTACGTTTACGCACAAGGCTGTCTTGAAGGGTTCATACAACGGGCAGGTGACTAACAACCCTGCGCAGTATGATTCTCAAGGGAACGCGCTACCCGAAGACTTTCAGTTAACCACTGGTAGCACTGTCAATATAGCGGTTAAAATGGTGCCGTATGATTTTGGTGGTAATCAAAGTGTGTCCTTGCGTATAAATGCCGTACAGGTTATAAAGTTTGTTCCAAGAGAGAAGGCAAATCCGTTTAAGAAAGTGGACGGAGGGTTTGTAATGGAAGACCCCAACCCGTTCACCAAGACTAAATCTCAGTCTAACAACGTACTCGCAGAGGCCGACAACGTTGAACCGATTAAAAAGGCTGCGAAGAAACCTGCGGCAAAGCCTTCCGAAGAGAATTTGAGTAGCGTTGTGAACAGTTTGTTTGACGACGAATAATAACTCAAAACACTACGGCTGCTACGGTGGCCGTAGTTACTCTTACGGTATGGGCGGATACAATGAAAACCAAAACTTTTTTAGACTTGGTGCTAGCGCACGAAGGCGAATATTGCGTGTGGGCCATCAAAGGTGTAAAACCCAACGAGCAGATTAAACAAACATTTTGCTTGTCTACAGACGACCTACTGCACGAAGCACGTAACCTTAATGATAATGGGTGGAACGCTTTCTTTGCTTTGGGTACGTTTTTTGACAGTAGTTCGCGCACCGCAAAAAATATGCAATGGATGAAGTCTTTTTTCTTGGATTTAGACTGCGGCCCCGATAAGGAATTTCCATCTCAGGTAGTCGCCATTGATGAACTACGCACCTTCTGCGAAAATAACAGCCTGCCTACACCTACACTCGTGAACTCAGGGCGTGGCGTACATGTCTATTGGATATTGTCCGCGCCTGTGTGTAGAGAAGATTGGTTTCCTGTAGCGACACGACTAAAGAGGTTATGTGAAGAACAAGGTTTTCCTGTAGACCCATCACGTACATCTGATGCTGCTAGTGTTTTACGTGTGCCAAGTACCTACAACCACAAATACGAGACACCGCTACCCGTAGATTTTTATGGCATAGAAGATTTTTCCACCGTGGACTTTGACCAGTTTGCGGTGTTGCTTGGCGATGACCCGATACCAGTACCCCAGAAACGCGAGACATCTGCGGTTAGCGCATTTAAAGAAGCCATGTACCAAAACTATAAAGGTAGTTTTAAGCGGCTTATAACACGCACAAAAAACGGTACGGGCTGCAATCAGATCAAGCACATAATAAAGCATCAGGACAGCATATCGCATGACTTGTGGCGCGCAGGGTTGTCTATAGCTAACGTCTGCGAGGACGGGGACGAAGCGGCGCACATAATGTCGGCTAGTCATGCAGACTACAACGTGGAAGCCACCTTGAAGAAAATGCAAGACACAGGGGGACCGCATTTTTGTAGCACCATAGAGCGGTTGAACCCAGAAGGGTGCGAAGGTTGCCCTAACAAGGGGAAGATAACAACACCTGCGGTACTCACAAAAGAAATTAAAGAGGCTGCACCAGAAGATATGTTTGGGGGTGACGAAAAACAGGTAGCTATACCTGCGCTACCACGTCCATACTTTAGAGGTCAGCATGGGGGTGTGTACCTGAGAGGGGAAAATGATAACGGTGATCCCGAAGAAATTTGCATATACCACCATGACTTTTACGTTACGCGCAGACTGCATGATGTGGAGCTTGGAGAAGTTATAGCTTTTGCGCTACACTTGCCAAGAGACGGGGTGCGCGACTTTGTAGTGCCGCTATCTGCGGTTACGTCCAGAGAAGAGTTTCGTAAGCACATGTCCATGCAGGGTATAGTAACTTACGGTAAGGAAGTAGATAAACTTATGGCATACACAGCGGCATGGATACGAGAGTTGCAGCAGACCACCACAGCAAGTGAGGCGCACCAACAATTTGGATGGGTTGACGACGAAGTTATGGATGAGTTTGTGTTAGGTGACCAACTTATTACCGCACATGGCGCGGAGTACAATCCACCATCTAGTAAGACCGCAGGGCACATAGTTAAGTTCAAACCTAAAGGCACCAGAGAACGGCACAAAGAGATATTAGACTTCTACAATCAAGACGGTATGGAGTTACAGCAGTTCACGGTGTGCGCAGGGTTTGGCACTATACTCATGCCCCTAACAGGTTTGTATAGTTTAGGTATCCATCTGTTCGGTGAGACGGGTGGTGGTAAAACAACTGCTATGTATACGGGCACCGCTATATGGGGCGAACCGCGTGGGCTTACGGGCACCAAAGGGGATACCCCAAACTCTCGTATGAATTTTGCCGAGGTCATGCACAACCTTGGTCTGAACACAGACGAAATGACAAACATTCATGGCAAGCAAGCATCTGATTACGCATACCAACTATCAGAAGGTACGCAGAAGAACCGGATGGCAGGTGGCGGCAACTACGAACGTGTTAGGGGTAGGCCGTGGCATTTGATAGCGTTATCGTCAGGTAATGTTAGTATGTACGCGCAGATGGCTATGGCGAAGGGCGACACTAAAGCGGAGATGCAGCGGTTATTGGAGCTACGGGTGGACGAAATACCTATGGTAAAAGTAGACCCCGTTGTATCCGCAGGGTTGTTCAAGGACATACAAAACAACTACGGGCATTATGGCCCAGACTTTGTGCGGTATGTTATCCAAAATAAAACAGCCATAGTCGCGGACTATGAAAAAATTAAAGCTGAGTTAGACAAGGCCGCAGGGTTGGATCAGAAAAACCGTTTTTGGTCTGGTGGGTGTTCGGCCATACTGGTGGGAGCGTTAGCCGCTAAACGTGCAGGCATAGTAGATTACGACATGAAAAAGCTATTCAAGTGGGTGGTAGGACAACTGATAAGGGTCAAGGCGTTCGTAGACGATAGCACCGCGTCGGTACAAACATTAGTCACAGAATTTGCTACCGAGCATTGGGGCAGCATACTTAAAATTAAAAGCACGGAGAAAGCGCCCAACGCTGAAGGTATTACACCCATGGTCATACCCGAGCAGAACCCCCGAGGTATGTTTGTTGCACGATACGAGACAGATACAAACATGCTTTATATTGTACCAAAGACATTTAAGACGTGGCTTGGAGAACAGAAAATAGACTACACAAGCACCGTGGAAGGTATGCAAAAAGAGATGGGGGCTAAACGTATTAAGATGCGGTTAAGCAAGGGCACGAACTTTAACTTACCTGCTATATGGGCATTGTCGGTAAAACTAACGGGGTTTAGCGGTGTATCAGAAACCACTGAAGACTGATGATCTGTCGCCAGACCAAGTAAAAATAGTTGTTAATTGGGATGATATGGTGGTTGGAGCGTCTGTTTTCATCCCGTGCGTCAACATTATTAAGGCGCGAAAACAACTACAAGATATAGCGCAACGCAAAAAGTGGGGCGCAGAAACGCGGGTCCGAATTGAAAATGGTATGTTTGGGGTTCGCATATGGAGGACAGTGTGATACATCATACATGACAAGCTCGACATACTTGTCATTCTCCTCTCTACTACCCCCGCCTCGCGCGGGGGATTTTTATTGCTTGAAGGCGTTCCGTATGTCTTGAACTGCGGCACCGTACGTAGTGCTAAACGACGCGCCATTGTGCATGTTTTCCGTAGTCTCTGCGTGGCGCTTCATGGAACGATCTATGGACTCTGGGGTAATAGCAGCCTCTGGATGACGCTTGTTGAATTTAAGCATATCTTTATAGACTTGCATCATCTCACTGTAATCTCCCATACGCGAGGCAACGTAGTATTTTTTGTTTAGCGCGGATCGTTTCTTGTTTACAGCGATGTCTATACGTTTGGTGATAGAGTTTTGTTCCTGACGGAATGTGTATTCTGTAGGAGGGAACCCAAGCCCCCACATCAGTAATTCGCCATTGGTAACATCATCGTAGATAGGGTCGTTACGTCTAGTGAACGCGCCGCCTTGTTGTGCATACCTACCAAACGCTGCTCTGTATGCGTTGGTCACCCCTGCAGGTAATATGCTTTCCATGCCACGCTGTGTTTCCCCTGCCAGTAAATCGGAACCTCCACGGTACAGACGATTAGCAACGCTAAGTGCGGGTCCACCTGCGTAGAACCCGATTGTTTCTTCTAGGGATGGGTTGTTGTTATAGCGGTTCTCTTGGATCAGAAGTCCAGTAAGCGCCATACGCCCTGCCACGTCGATCCCTGCGAACTGGGTTATCGCGCCTTTATACCAACCCTCACCCATATACTGTCGCACGATTGTATCAAAATCTTCCTCTTCCTCATCCAATAAGAACAGGTTAACCATAAGTTTTACTGCGCCGTACAATGGTAGTCCTTGTACCCCTGCAAAAAACAACGCCGATCCGTGCATACCGATAAGTTGTTTTACCGCGGCCTTACGTTCGGGTGACCCTTCTGGGCCAAACAATCTACCTTTATCACTGTCCAATGCAATCTTTGCGGTCTTAAACATGGTGTAGTACATTTGCAGGCCGTAGTTTTTATACATAAACGCAACGCGCCCGATACCTTCCCGCGCAATACTCGGGGCAGTCTCCAAGAACGTGCCACCGTTTGTTTGCTGTGTATCATAAATGGCTTGCCGCACGGCTTCTTCTATTTGTGCTTCGCTAGGGTCTTTACCAGTCGTTTTCTTTTCTGCCTTGGTACGATTGGCGGGAGTGTCGTCTAACTTGTTAGTGTCGAGGTAGTTTTTTATTTTTATGCCCTGCAACGCTAGATTGAACGAAGCCATTAAAGTTACTTGGCGGTTAAGTTGTTCTGCGTGGTTAAACAGCCATGCGGATAGCACGGACGCATTGTCCATAGCGTTGCCTATTTTACCGCCCTTTTTGATGCGGCTAGTCTCGTTCAACCCCATAGCTTCTGCTAAGAACCCTTGGCCCAACAAGCCCCGTTGAGATGCAGTTTGCACCAAGGCGGTCATGTTGCGTAGTTCGGCTTCTTTCCCTTCAGGTAACTCTAAACCTTTTTTCAGGGTGAATGTACCTTTGTCAGATATGTCATAAAAATCTAGTATTGAATTTGTTTTGCCGCCACGCTTACCACCCAGTAATGTATTACCGTAGGCAGATTTAATAGCGGCGTACGTTTTTACGTACCCATGTTTCCCGCCCAAAAACGGGGCAACGAACAACGGGATTTGCGACAGGTTGACCAGAGCAGACGATGCGTTAAAGCCGATGGTGTATATAAACGCGGTCTGGTTCAGTCTACGGGCTACCGCTTCTATGCTTTTGTTGTCCGCGCCTTTTCGTGCAAACTGCGCACGGTCTTTTAATTCTGCCTTTACATCACCAAACGCAGCGGTAAGCCGTTCCGTGTTCTTCCCTACCAAGCTCTTTGCTTTTGGAACTTTAAACATCGCATTAAAGGGTAATGTATCAAGGTCAGCTTCATACTGACGCAAAAGTGCCCCGTATTTTAGTTTGACTGTTTGACTAGCAAGACTGTAGCCCTTTGTCTTAAGAGCATACACAGAATCCTGCATGTACCCCGGGGTGCCTTTACGTTTCTGCAATGACTTGGCAAACGATGTCTCAGGTAGCGAGTTTATAAACAGTTTGATTACCTGATCTTTTACGTCTTGTGGGACTTTGTTTTTGTCCAAAATACTTAGGGCTTCGTATGCAAAACTTGGGTCTACGCCTGTACCCCTGAAGGTGTTCGCGGACACTTCGTCAACAATCTCTACATTCTTATAGTCTTTGTTCGCTCGGAACATCTTGGCAGCGTCTTGACGTTCTGCGTCTGTAGTAAATGTCTGCACCACAGTGGCTTCGCGTGACGACTTAGGGTTCTTGACCTCATAACGTAGCACGTAATCACCGTCACGCATAAGCGGGAAGTACACATCTAGGGTGCTAGCATCGAACAATCTGGCAAAGATGTCCTTCTTCAGTTTTTTAGCATCGTCAGGGTTCTGCACCAACTCGTCAATCTGTTTCAGGATAACGGCTTTGAGCTTTTCGTACTGACCTTTGTACACTGCTCGCATCTCGTTATATACAGCTCGCCCCTCTGGTCCTAATGCTTTCCAGTCTTTACGTTGCTTGTTCCATACCTCCAACAGATCATTGCCATCGTTGTCTATACGAGGGCTACCGTCTTTGTTAATGTATGTACCCTTTGGTTTTGTAGGGTCTACCTGATAGATAGTGGCACCGTAGTCGTTATCATAGATCAAACGATCTAAGGCTTCTCGGCGTTTTTGCGCCTGCTCGTCCGTACCCTTGTTTAACTTGGTTAGGATTTCCTTGATCTTTCTTTTAATAAGTTCGTTTGCGGTTTGGATTTCTCCTCGTTGGTTGGATATCAACTCATCCAAATCGTGGCCCATTCTGCCCAAGCCAACTGCTTCCGCAATGTCGCCTAACCCTTGAGAGCCAGTAAGTTTAAGTAGCAGGTTTTTGGTTTTCTTTGAGAACCCTTGGGTAAAGAAGTCCCGCACGTTGAACCTGAATTGCTCTCGGCTTTCTTTGTTTATAGCCTTCTGCGTTGCATCAACTGCGTCTCGTGTAAACTTCCTAACACCATCGGCGGTAGTCATCATTGCCATCTGGTTGGCGTAACGATACATGGGTGCAGGGGCTAACAACGCATCTACAAGACTGTCTACTTCTTGCAAAGCGGTCAGGTTACGAGATTTAATAAACGGCACAAACCTACTCAAAAAGTTGTTAGCCATATTAAAGAAACGTTGCAGTGCGCTAACAGGTTCGCCTTTTGGGTTTATGCTTGCAAGTTCTGATCGGAACTCTGGATTGCTCATCGCCTCAGATAAAAATTCATCAGGGTCTTTTGAGCCGTAAGCTGTACCTAGCAGACCATCCAAGTCTTTGAACAGCTTTTTAAGCTGAATACCAAACCCATTCTTAGGGTCAGCCAATGCCGCTGACATGCCTGCGTGAGACATTTCGTGCATCAACGTGTGCGTGTTGATACCAGTATCTGCGTCTAGCGATATCGTGTTGGTCTTAGGATCAAACAATCCTGCAGCGGGGCGTCCGTCTTCGGCCTTCAGGTTCTTCACTATAACAAGTTTTGTGTCACCTGCTACATTGGCAAACTTAGCGGCTAGCTCTCGCACCTGTGCGTTACCGTTTGTGTTGGCTAGTGCGGCAAGCGCGGCTTTAAGATCACCACGTTTTATGGCCTGCATAACTGTAGGGTGGGGTGCCGCATCTAGCCCAACCACCGCGTCTTTTTCTAGGGCAAATCCTTGCTTCTGTAGAAACTCAAAGTCTGCGTATGTTTTAAGCGCAAGGTCATCGTCTTTGGCAATAGCTTTGCGTTCTTCGGCGGTGTACTGATCCGATAAATATGCTTCATACGCAGTCTTGCCTGTTTTTCTACGGGGTCTGTACTGACCTTCAGGCATAGCTTCTACAGCTTCTGATGTCTGAACTGTAACTCCCGTCTTCACTGTTACCGCTTCGCGCTCTTTAATAGCACGGGCAGCGTTCTCTATGCGTTGTCGTATAGTCAAAGGTGATTCTGTCCGCGCCGCGTAGTCTAACCCCGTAACAGCATCTAACTGTTTTTGTATCTCGGCTTTAGTTTCGTCCATCCACTTCTGTGTTTGTGGACTCAGGTTGTTCATGGCCCAGTATACAGCGCGTGCGCCTTGCACGTCACTTGTACCTTTGCGTAACTCGGCTTGCGCATCGGTCATGCCTTTTTCACGCCCAGAAAACTTAGGCGTGCGGTTTACCATATCGAACAATGCTACAAACAAACCTTCTTCTGGGTTCGGGTGCATAGACAGGTAGCGTTTAGCGGCAAGCCCAACCTTGTCACGGGTAGTAACCTTACCCTCCAAGAAGTTTAGAGTTTTCTTATTGTCACTATTCGATAGCACATCGCCTTTGACCAAAGTGTCTGTGGTCTGGGTGTCTTGTTTGACCACGGCTGGCGCAGTTTCATCCCACCGTTTACGTAGCTCGGCGCGTGTAGTGTCTTCTTTGGCTTGGACTTTACGAGTACCACGAACAGACGAACCCGCTGGACCCCTGCGCTTCAGGTCTTTCGATACTTTTGTAAGTGTTTGTTTTTCTGGAAACGTAGGTAATACTTTACGTCTACCGGAGGTATCCGTACGTTTAGTTTTCTGTGTAACACGTTTTGACTTGGGTCCTGCCTCGGGCCGTTTTTTCTGCTCTACGGGAGGCGTAACAGGATCAGGGTCTGTTACAGCTTCTAAAATAGCTGCGTCCAGATTTAGTGTATCTGACTGCGCTCCTTCTGGTGCAGTAGTTCCTCCAACGCCAGACACAGGGCGTCCCATTCCGCTGTCGTTAGGTGCTGTAATGTTGGCGGTACTCGCAGCGGTTGGGGCGGCTCCGACTGTACTGCCTTGTCCAGCAGACGAAACGCCATCTCCACCTGTCTCTGGGTCAACTGGTCTAACATTTCGCCGCCTTTCTTTGGGAGTTACCATAGCTTCCAATTTTACTTGTGCTGGGTCTTTGATTCCCTCTTGCGCGGCGGCGGCGTCTGCTACAGGGTCTTTTGCCCGTATGACATTAGACGCACGGCGCAGGCTTTCCATTTCTTGTGATGTGGCTTTGGGGTTTGTAATTCCCGCTTCTGTCAACGCGGTTTCGTACAGCCTACGCAACGCTTCTGGTCTACGTACTTCGCCTGCATTAGCCACTGTGTCCTGCAACACTTTGGTGCGCGTAGCTTCGGTTTGCGCTGCACGATCTGCGTCTAATTTACCCTGCGCGGTTTCCGCGGTAGACTCGGCCCTTGTTTGCTCTTGCTGACGTTTTACCGTTTCTTCCGCTTCAATTTCTTTAGCAAGTGCACTTTCTTCACTTATTAAATCTACAAGGTCACGTCTTCGTGGCCCCTGTATTGGTAAAACTTCTTCTTCTTTTATTTCTCGTACTTTACCTTGTTCATCTAGCTCCACGTTCGGCGGTGCAGGACGCGCTGCATCTTGTGCCGCAGCCTCTGGTGATATTTTACGTTCCGCTTCTAATTCTGCGGCTAACAGGTCGGGTTGCTCGTACGCGGCTACATCGTCACGTTCTAATGCAGCTTGTTCTTCACGTCTGCGTGCTGCCTCTTGCACTGCGTTTCTACCTGCCAACGCATCTGCTACAGCGGTGTCCATACGGGACGGTGGGCGTTCTACTTCTGGAGTAGTAAGCTCATCTTCGATTTCTTCTTGCGCACGTTGCGCTAGCTTAGTGCCACGTTTCTGCATTTCTTCAGAAACAACAGTTTCAAGGTCAGGCAGAGATATACCTGTTCGCGCTACAATGTCTTCCATCTCTCCAAGGGTTACATCCCCTGTAGAATCAATTATTCTGCCTACATCTGCGCGAGCTTGCGCATTACCCAAAGGTTTACGTTGGTCGGCAAGTTGTTTTGGTGGTGCAGGTAAAAGCCCCGCAATACCTGTGTCCGGTGCAGGTAAAGCAAGTGTTTCTTCTGGTTCTACATCTGCCGCACTGCCACGGGTTCTAGGTGTAGCAAGGTCAAGCAGGCTTTGCGCTAAAAACCCTACGGCACCGCCGTACCCTGCGGCTTCTCCGCTACCTTCAAACGTACCTTGCTCGGGGTTGTACCCCTGCTCTATCATGTTTTGGGCAATACCAGACGCAACTTCTTGCGCGGCTTCTATACCACCTTCGCGCGATGCACGTTGGATGCGGTTCTTTATAAGTTCGACGGGTTTAGCTTCACCCTTATATACTTGTTTAATCCCTTTGACTAAACGTCCTACAGGGATAAGCTCAAGTGCGCCCGGGAGTATACCCTGTAACGCTGCTAGGTTACGTTGTTCCTGTGTAGCACCTGCGGCTCGCGCACGTTCGCTAGCTTCTCCAGACCCCGCGGCTACCGCCAATGTGCCCCCTGCTATAGGGTTTATAAGAGACGCACCAACAAGACCCGCAAAAGAACCACCTGCTTCGCTAAGTTTGCGGGGGATGCTATCTTCTAAGTTAAAGTCTGGGGCTACATAATCTTGCACCGCGCCGCCCACAGATTTTATCCCATCACGGACAACATTTTCTGCATCTTCTGGTAGTAATGCCGCAAGACCTAACGCGCCCTGTTCTACTAACCCCGCAGCGCCGCCAATAAGACCTTTTGGAACTTCACCAAAATAGTCGCCCACCGTAGGTTTTCTACTACGCGCTATCTGCTCCGCTATGTTTTCTTGCGTACCGAAATAATCTTCCAACCCTGCACGGAACCTACGTTCTGGTTCGCGCCTGCGCTCTACCATCGTGCGGTTGTATATTGACACAAGTTGTTCTGTGGTAGCGCCTTCTGGGCCTTCTACCTGTATTTTGTTCCCGCGGCGGTCAGTTAATTGGTACAGTGCCATTATATGACCTTATATTATGGGTTTGGAACCGATGGTTGATAGTCAAGGCGAGTACGATCTACAATATCATTGGGGTTTAATTCACTACGCGTGCTAGACACCATAGTATTCCCCGCCCTAACCTGCATGATACGTTCGGCTAAATCGGCTGTTTCTGCGTACATATCAGCAAAAGTATCGTATCGGCTAACAAGCACTTCTATGGTAGCACGTCTAAGCCTCTCTAGTTGTTCGTTAATTTTTCTAAGTTCAGGTTCGTTTTCTGTCGCTGCCAACTCAGCTTGTTTAGCTCGTAGCGCCATAACTGTTGGGTCATTCTTCAAAACTTCTTCTACGCTGGCGTTAACAGTTGCAGCGCGCGCGTCTAGCAGTTTTTGCAGCTCCACCTCGTTGTTCATTAATGCAACATTTTGCTCGTACCGCGCTTTAGATTTTGCTTTTGCGACTTCTAGCTTGGCTTCCAGTGCGTCGCGCATCGCTGAGTTTTGGTCTTCAGAAATAGACAAGTTTGTTTTAACTTGGTTGTTAACATCATCTATGTTCATCTGAACAACTTTACGAAGTGCGCTACCTTGACGGTTGTACGCTTCTCTTGCGGCGTTGAAATTACCCTCCGCAATGGCGCTGTCTGCTTGGAAGTTAAGCGCGCGGACGTCGTTTTCTTCTCGTTGCCCCTGTAACGCGCGTTCTTGTCCTTGATCCAGAATCCCCTGCAACCCACCCATACCTGTAGTGCGTCTGTTCTCGGCCCGCAGTGCTGCGTTTTCCCCTGAAGCTGCTCCTTTGGAGGCAATATTGTAGTCGCTGGTTACCCCTGTGTCTTGAATACCCCGTAAGGTTGTAAGTCCTGCGCTACGGTCTGTTGCTTGTTTATCTAATTCGCCCAAGTACGCATCGGTGATACCCCCAAGCCCACGTCTTGCGCCAGACATCGCCCGCAATCTGCGTAGCCGTTTAAGTTTTGACGGGCTTAATATGTCAGCTTGTAGAGCACGCTCATCTTTTTCTTGTTGGTCGTAAAGCGCTGCTACACCTGCGCGGTCAAAATACTCATCAGAACTGGCCCGTGCCGCGTCAAGTCTTTCTAAAGGTTTTTCGTTTGAATCCGCAACGTAGCGTTCTGAAAGTTCGTCAGCTAATTTCTGTTCTGATTCTGTGTACGGTGCAGCTACCGCTTCTAATGGTGCAGCTTGTAGAGAGTCCACGCTCGCTCTAGTAGGAGTTTTTCCCGCTTGGTCCGTCATGTCAGTAATAGATGTATTTAGCGCTGATTTATCCGCCTTTTCTGGTGCTACGGGGTCGTACGATGTAGGTACGTCCTTAAAAAAGTCTTCCTGCTCCACAGGTGCAAACGTCACAGTACCTGTAGTAGGGTCTGCCGAAGTAGTAGGGTCTACCGAAGTAGGGCTTGCCACTGTATCAGGTACAGGTCTAGATGGCAGGGTGGGATCACTAGAAACCACAGTCCCCGGCTCGTAGTTATCAGGAACAAAGTCAGGACGACCTACATCGCCGGGCAAACGTGGTAACGCTTGTAGCTGCGCTTCGTTCATACTTGAAGTAAAGGGGGCGTTAGCAAGTGTTTGTAATTCTTGGTCGCTTAGTGAGTCTATCATGCTAATAACGTCTTTAGCATACGTTTGTTGTTTTTCAGACTGCGGAGTAAACAGTCCGTCAGCCGTTGCAAAGGGTCCATATTTTTGACGGACCGCCGCCTCTAATTTGTTTCGTGCGCCCCGTTTGTCAAACTTATTAGTCAAACCTTCAAAAAACCGACTAATAGGGCTAGACACTTGGTCGCCTTCCGCAAACGACACGATGCCCCCACTTGCCATTCTTTTTGGACCGCCTTGTGCTGCGGCCTGCGCCATACGTGCACCTGCTAAACCCTGCGCTTGTGGAGGTCTGGCTCCAGCACCTGCAAGGCCCGGAAGTCCTGCGATACCTGCGGGTTTGCGCGGCTGCATCTTTGCCATACGCTGCATATTTTGCTGCTGTTGTTTTTGTTTTTGCCCTAGAGTACCTGCAGTACGTCCCGTTAGTTCTCCAAGCGTACCACCCATCTGTTGTTTTGTTAGGTCCAAGGCTTGTTGTTCGCGCTGCTGCGCTATAGTGCCGGGCTGCTGCTGCATTTTCATTTGCATATCGCGTGCCGCCGCCTGCTTTTCAGACGTAAGTTTTTGCAGTGCTAATAAATCTAGGAGTTCCTTGTTGGCCCCGTAACGCTGCTGTAACTTTTGCGGGTTGCCACGATAGGCGTCCATTCGCTGTTCGATTTGGGCGTCAAGCCCACCAGTTTCTAACGCCATATTAGCCTCGTCCAAACAAGTTTGACAGTAAGGTTTCGGTATCTGAGGCTCCCGCAGCTATCCTTTGTAGGTAACTAGGTTCCTCGTATTGCACTGATTGCGCGGCTATCGGTAGCCCCTGCAACAAAGACTGCATGTACTGCACCTGTTTGTATGGGAAGTCACGTTCTTCTTCAAACTGCAGTCTATCCGCCGTAATGCCTTCCGATTCAATCCCGCGTTGCGTTGCGCCCATGTTTGCTAGCCGCTGTAATCCTTCGGCACCATACAGGTTAGTTTTATCTTGCGCGAGCATCCCACGGTCTTGTTCTATGTTAAACTGGCCTAAACCCTGCCTGTACGCATCAGCGTAACCTTGTCCTGTTATGGCCGCTAGGTTTTGTCCTAAGTTCCGCGAACCTTCTGCTTCCATAAGGGCTTGACGTGACCCCCCGTAAGCACCTGCCTGTGTTAACCTGCCCGCATCCTGTACCCTAGATATTTCCGCTTGGCGTCTAGCTTCCGCTAATTGTGGGTCTAACGATGCCTGCAAGTACGGGTTCATATACTGTTGAGCAATGTCCCCAGTAAACGTTTGTGTTTGATACCCCCCAGTACCCATTTGGTCTGTAGGTAACGCTAATCCGGCCACACCTTGAAACGCTTGATCTTGTAAGTCAGACGCACCCGCTGTGAGTGGCCCCATATACGCATTGTAGTCTTCACCTGCTAACGCTTGGCCCTTACCGAGCATTTCAGTAACGTAGGGGCCAGCCCAATTAGACAGAGAACTTTCTACACCTGTTTTAATTGGGTCTTCGCTGCTTCCAGTTAGTACGGGAGTAACCATGTCTGACCTCCTACACGGGTAAAATTTGTTGCGGGTTTATTTCTTTACCCTGTTTTTCGTTGCCTGTGCGAGTTTTACGTATACGCCGCATCATATCTTGTAACACTTTAGCTCCTGCGTCCGAATTACCGTTCCCAAGGTGACTAACAACATCTGCAGGAATTACAAATTCCCCATCACTTAGTCTAGCTTCCTGCACGCCGTCTATATTTGCGGGTACTTTATCAGCCATCCCATCGCTTGTGCCACGCAGGTATGTACCTTCTTTTAAGGTAGCTATACCCCCTCTAGCCATTTGCTGTATTTCAGGTCTTTTACGTAGCTCTCTTGCGGGGTTCGCTGCGTTCATCGCTGCCAACCCTTCTGCGCTCATAGGTGTATCTGTGGTAGGAGTTGTGTACTGCATATCCGTAAAATAGCGCTGCCCACCACTGCCCGGCCTTCGATTAGGGTCGTTTGTGTTTGGTACAGCCTGCCGCCGCGCAGAATATTGTGGGATACCGCCTTGATATCCTGTAGCAGGGGTATCGCTGTCAAATAATCCAGATGCGCCCCCAATTAAACCTATTACTTGCCCTAATCCAGTAGTCTCGTAAGCGTTTGGGTCGCCTTTTGTAGGCGTATCTTTAAACATTAACCCATCTAACGCGCTTAAACCGTCTTCTATAATACCCATTACGCTTCTCCAAGTAATCTTAGTAGCATATCATTTTCATCCTCAACCTGTCCACCCTCTGCAAATCCGCTTGCCATGGGCATTGGTCCCGTAGGTTGATTAGCGGGTTTATTTCGCGTTGTAGTGCTGTACGGGCTTAAAAACTTGCCTTCTTGCGTAGGGTTAGCAAAAATACTTTCAAAGTCGTACAAGTAATCCAAGTTTAACGGGTCTGGGGTAGTCACTGTTGTCCTAGCTCCTTGGAACGCCCCTAGCTGCTCTAACTCTAAAAAGTCCCGCGCTGCTTGCTGTTGTGCATTGGTGTCTAGCTGTGCGTTTATTTGCGTGTTTAAGTTGTTTATTAGTTCCGAAACTGAATCTGTATCTTGCTGCTGCTGTTGAGCTTGCTGCTGTTGAAACTCTTGTTGTTGCTGTTGAGCTTGCTGCTGCTGTGCATACAACCCTGTCGCAGGAGTAAATATAGAAGAGTCCGCAAGGGTAGCGTCACTACCCTGTAGCACAAGATTTAGCAGGTCTTGGTCGTTAATGTCAAGAATACCATCTCCAGTAACATCATACTGCGTAATTAACTCTTGGCTGACATTTTCTTGCGCGGTTAGATCAACAACAAAATCTACATCTTCCTGCGTTACTGCGCGTTCTGGCTTTCCTATAAGGTCCGCGATTGTGGTTAATTGTTCTGCTGTAGACAACCCAAGTGCGTCTAGTTGGTCTTCCAAATTAGTTTCTACGTCACCAATTTGTGTTTCTAGGTCACCAATTTGGGTTTCTAAACCAGACACATCTTCGGTAATCGTTTTTACCGCGCTATCAACTATACCGTCTACATCTTCAGAAGACAGGTTGTTCATGTCTGCTAGCGCGTCGGTTATTGCAGTGTCAACGTCAGTAGAAGAAAGGTTTTCCAAGCCTTCCAAGGCTGTATTTATAGCCGTGCTAACATCACCCGCGCTTAACCCTTCAGGTAACGCGTCAATAGCTGTATCTATCAGTTTACCAACTTCATCCGAAGACAAGTTGTTTAGATCAGCAATAGTGGCGTACACCCCTGTAGCATCAACAGGATTACCTTCTTCATCTACTGTTGCAGGTGAACCCAGTGCATCGCTTACAATTTTATCTACGTCTGTTGTAGATAAGTCGTTTAGATCACCAATAGCTGTATCGACAATACCCTGCACATCTTCAGAAGACAGGTTGTTTATGTCTGCAAGAGCGTCGGTTATAGCAGTATCAACGTCAGTAGAAGAAAGATTCTCCAAGCCTTCCAAGGCTGTGTTTATAGCACCGCTAACATCTTCTGTACTTAACCCTTCAGGTAACGCGTCAATAGCTGTATCTATCAGTTTACCAACTTCATCCGAAGACAAGTTGTTTAGATCAGCAATAGTGGCGTACACCCCTGTAGCATCAACAGGATTACCTTCTTCAT
>UEXN01001048.1_pt1 | contig 23779 bp, 12 predicted proteins | sample 1796711 | NCBI WGS metagenome assembly UEXN01 (sample SAMEA4772470, study PRJEB27181) | metagenome | reverse complement strand
AACGGGCAAATAGGTGAGATAATAGAAATACAAGGACTAGTTATTGCGCTACCAAAAGCTCCTAAAGAAGTATACAAAGATCCGAAGAACAAATGGGTGAAATTCGAGTATCCCAAGGAGTTGCAGAGAATTAAAAATATATTCGATTGGAGAAACTATCCGGAAAGCAGTAAAGAAAAATGGTACGATTATATAGATGAAGAATTTAAAAGAAGGGAAGAAGGATTCTGGTTCACGAATAATGGTAAACCAACCTGGATAACAGGTACGCAGTACATGTACTTGCAATGGAGTAAGATTGACGTAGGCGCTCCAGATTTTAGAGAGGCAAACAGATTATTCTATATATTCTGGGAAGCTTGTAAGGCAGACAAAAGATGTTACGGAATGTGTTATCTTAAAAATAGACGTTCTGGATTTTCTTTTATGTCATCAGCAGAAACGGTTAATTTAGCAACTCTTGCAAGTGATAGTAGATTTGGTATACTATCTAAAACTGGATCAGATGCAAAGAAAATGTTTACTGATAAAGTTGTACCTATTAGTATAAACTACCCTTTCTTTTTTAAACCTATCCAAGATGGTATGGATCGTCCTAAATCAGAGCTTGCTTATAGAGTGCCAGCTAGTAAGTTTACAAGGAAAAAGATGTCAGCTACAGATGGTATGGAAGAAATCGAAGGTTTAGATACAACGATTGACTGGAAGAACACTGGAGACAATAGTTATGATGGTGAGAAACTAGCTTTACTAGTTCATGATGAATCTGGTAAATGGGAGAGACCCGATAATATTTTAAATAACTGGAGGGTTACAAAAACATGTTTACGATTAGGTAGTAGAATTATTGGTAAATGTATGATGGGTAGCACTTCAAATGCTTTAGATAAAGGTGGAGAAAACTTTAAAAAATTATACAATGCCTCAGATGTCACGAAACGAAATAGAAATGGTCAGACAAAGTCTGGCTTATACTCTTTGTTTATCCCAATGGAATGGAACTATGAAGGATTTATTGACGAGCATGGAGTTCCAGTCTTTACTACTCCTGATATCGATAGACTCACACCAGACGGTCAATTAATAGACGTAGGCGTAATAGATAACTGGCAAAACGAAGTAGATGGATTAAAAGATGATCATGATGCTTTGAATGAATTCTATCGTCAATTCCCAAGAACCACAGAACACGCATTTAGAGATGAAGCAAAAGGTAGTATATTTAATTTAGTTAAAATATATGAGCAAATAGATTACAACGAAGAGATGGCTAGAACATTAGGTATCACAACAGGTAATTTTCAATGGGTTAATGGTATTAAAGATTCTCAAGTAATATTTTATCCAGATCCAAATGGTAGGTTTAAATTAAGTTGGACACCTCCTCAGGGTATGCAAAACAATGTAATACTTAAAAATGGAATTAAGTACCCTGGTAATGAACACATGGGTGCTTTTGGTTGTGATAGTTATGATATATCAGGTACAGTAGATGGTAAAGGATCCAAGGGAGCTTTACACGGCTTAACAAAGTTTAGTATGGAAAACGCTCCAGCTAACACTTTCTTTTTAGAATACTTGTCGAGACCACCAACAGCTGAAATGTTCTTTGAGGACGTTCTAATGGCATTAGTATTTTACGGGATGCCTATACTCGCGGAAAACAATAAACCTCGTCTCTTGTACTATCTGAGGCGTAGAGGATATAGAGGGTTTAGTATGAATAGACCGGATAAGGTTTGGAATAAACTATCTGTTGCGGAAAAAGAAGTAGGTGGTATACCTAACTCTTCAGAAGACATTAAGCAGGCTCACGCAGCTGCAATTGAAATGTATATACAAGACCATGTTGGTTTGATGCCAGAAGGAGGTATTGGTAATGTTTACTTTAACGAATTGCTAAACGATTGGAGTAAGTTTGATATAAACAAAAGAACAAAGTTTGACGCGTCAATAAGTTCTGGTTTAGCTATCATGGCTAACAACAGACATTTATACACACCAAATGCTAAAATAGAAAGACAACCGATAGACATTAGTTTTGCAAAATACGATCAAAGTAGTATGTCAAGTAAAATAATTAAAAATTAAAGATGGCTGAATCAGTTATAAATATAAATTTCCCAAGTCAAGTTGTTAGTGATTTAGAAAAGATAAGTTACGATTACGGGTTGAAAGTAGCAAAAGCTATTCAGCACGAGTGGTACGGTAAGACTAATAACTCTGAAAACAGATATAACCACAGTAGCTCTAAAATACACAACCTAAGATTATACGCTAGAGGAGAACAGAATGTTCAGAAATATAAGGATGAGTTATCTATAAACGGTGATTTGTCCTATCTTAATTTAGATTGGACGCCTGTCCCGATAATATCTAAGTTTGTTGATATAGTTGTTAATGGTATTGCAGAAAGACTGTATGACGTAAAAGCTTATTCTCAAGATCCATTTGGAGTTGTTAAAAGAACAGAGTACATGCAGGCAATCCAAGATGACATGTCAATGGCTGAGTTTGATAAGTTTGTGAAAGATAACTTTTTCATAAATACTAAGAAAAGCAAAACAGAGGCTTTACCAGCAACGGAAGAAGAGCTCTCGTTACACATGCAGTTAGATTACAAGCAAGCCATTGAAATAGCGGAAGAGCAAGCTATAAACATGTTGCTTAGAGGAAATCAATACGATTTGATTAAAAGAAGGTTTTATCAAGACTTAGTGGTATGTGGTATAGGTGCTGTTAAAACATCATTTAACACTTCAGAAGGAGTTGTCATAGATTACGTTGACCCTGCAAACCTAGTTTACTCTCACACGGATTCACCATTTTTTGATGATATTTATTATGTTGGAGAGGTTAAGACAATACCAGTAAATGAGCTAGTAAAACAGTTTCCATTTTTAACAAAAGCAGATTTAGAGGATATAGTATCTAAAAGAGGTAGTAACCACCACGGTAAGAATGGCGTTGTTGAAAATGATAAAAACCAAGTAGAAGTACTTTATTTTAATTACAAAACTTACATGAATGAGGTTTATAAGGTTAAAAAAACAGGTAGTGGTGGTGATAAGGCTATAGCTAAAGACGACAATTTACCTCAAAATGATAGGTATGAAAAGTTATCAAGAAACCTAGAGTGTTTATATGAGGGCGCCTATGTGTTGGGTACAGACAAGCTTCTTAAGTGGGAAAGAGCCAGCAATATGATGAGACCAAAAAGTGATTATACTAAGGTTAAAATGAATTACGCTATAGTAGCTCCTAGAATGTATGAGGGTAGAATTGACTCTTTAGTAAACCGTATAACCGGTTTTGCTGACATGATTCAACTAACACATTTAAAAATACAACAAGTATTAGCGAGGATGACGCCTGATGGGATATTTTTAGATGTAGACGGTTTAGCTGAGGTTGACCTAGGTAACGGTACAAACTACAATCCACAAGAAGCTTTAAATATGTTCTTTCAGACAGGTAGTATTGTTGGTAGAAGCTTTACGTCTGAAGGTGATCAAAACCCAGGTAAAATACCTATTCAAGAAATACAAAGCGGTGGGGGTGGTCAAAAGATGCAAAGCTTAATACAAACATATAACTACTATCTACAGATGATTAGAGATGTAACCGGGCTTAATGAAGCTAGCGACGGGTCAACTCCAGCGGAAAGATCTTTAGTAGGTGTTCAAAAGATGGCGGCTGCAAACTCAAACACAGCAACTAGGCATATATTAAATAGTGGTATGTTTTTAACAGCTGAAGTGGCAGAACAATTGTCACTTAGAATATCAGATATCATAGAGTATTCACCAACTAAAAATGCTTTTATAGAATCCATAGGCGCTCACAACGTAGCTACACTACAGGAGATGTCTAGTTTACACCTTTATGACTTTGGTATATTTTTAGAGTTAGAGCCTGACGAGGAAGAAAAAGCAATGTTAGAAAACAATATTGGTGGAGCCTTGAGTCAAGGTAGTATTGAGTTAGAAGACGCTATTGATTTAAGAGCTATTAAAAACGTTAAGTTAGCCAACCAACTATTAAAGTTAAGAAGAAAAAAGAAAGGACAAGAGGATCAGCAAAAACAATTAGAACAAACAGCAGCTCAAGGTAAAGCACAAGCGGAAGCAGCCGCGGCGGCATCTGAGGCTGAAATCAAGAAAAACGAATCTTCTTTAAAAACTCAAAAGCAATTAGAGCAATTAAAGATAGATGGTAAGGCTCAGATATTACAGCAAGAATCTGCTATCAAAGAAAAACTAATGCAACTAGAGTTTCAATATGCAATGCAGTTAAAGCAACTAGAGGCAAAAACAAAAACAGAAACTCAGTTACTAGCTGAGAACAGGAAAGACAGTAGAACAAAAATGCAAGCAACACAACAAAGTGAGATGATAGATCAAAAGGAGAACTCAAAACCAGCTAAAAACTTTGAGTCTTCAGGTGATAATACTTTAGGTGGGTTTAGCTTGTAGAATTATTAACTATTATTATATTATATTATGGCAAAAAAGAAAAAAGAAGAGCCAGTTGTAGACAACGAAACTGGTTCGTTAAAAGTAAAGGAAAAAGTAGAAAAACAACCGGATGGTAACGAAACTAAAGGTGATGTTACTAAGGTTAAAGACAAAATAAAAATGAAACCTCAAGTTGTAGAGCAAACTGTAACTAAGGTTGATTTAAATAAACCACCAGAAGAAAAGCCAGTTGAAGAGGTTAAAACTGAAACTCAGGAGGTGGAAAAACAAGATATACCGGTAGTAGAAGAGATTACTAATGAAACCGTAGAGCAAGTTGAGGAGGTGGCTAACGTAGCTGCTGAAGCTATAAAAGATTCTATGGAGACTGGTGAGCCTTTACCTGAAAACATCCAGAAGTTGGTTAACTTTATGGATGAAACTGGTGGTGATTTAAATGACTATGTTAAGCTTAATAAAGACTACAGTGAGATGGATAATCAAGACGTACTGTACGAGCATTACAAGCAAACTAAACCTCATTTAAACGCAGAAGAAATTAACTTCCTTTTGGAAGATCAATTCTCTTACGACGAAGATGTAGATGACGATAAAGAGATAAAAAGAAAAAAACTAGCCTTAAAAGAGCACGTTGCTCAGGCAAGGCAACACTTGGACAGTGAAAAGTCTAAATACTACGAAGACATCAAAGCTGGAAGCAAACTCACTACAGAGCAGCAGAACGCTATTGATTACTTCAACAAACACTCGAAAGAGGCAGAGCAGACACGAAGTTACGAAGAAAAAGCTAAAGCTAATTTTCTAAACAAGACTAACAAGTTTTTTGGAGATCAATTCAAAGGTTTTGAATTTGAGACCGGTGAGAAGAAGTTTAGGTTTAACGTTAACGATGTAAATAAGGTAAAAGATACTCAGAGCGACATTAACAATTTTATCGGAAAGTTTCTTGATAATAATGGTCAAATGAGCGATGAAGCAGGTTATCACAAAGCCCTATACGCTGCAATGAATCCTGATGCTGTTGCGAAACATTTTTATGAACAAGGAAAAGCCGATGCTTTAAAAACAAGTATCGATGAATCTAAGAACATAAATATGAAACCAAGACAAGAATTAAATAGTAATTTTGATTCTGGAGGTTTTAAAGCAAGAGTAATAGGTGAAAGTACTGCTGATTTCAAATTTAAAATTAAAAACAAAAAATAATTAAAATTTACAAATTATGGCAATTACAAATGGCGCAAGCCTAAATAGTGTACCTGCTCCAATACAGCAAACACTAGTAACAAACTATTTAGATTTCAACACAGATATGGGTTGGGCTCAACAATATTTACCAGATCTTATGGAAAAAGAAGCTGAAGTTTTCGGACCGAGAACTATTTCAGGTTTCTTATCACAAGTAGGAGCTGAAGAAGCGATGCAAGCTGATCAAGTTATTTGGTCTGAGCAAGGTCGTTTACATTTATCTTATAAGTGTGATATCGACGCTGATGATGTTATTACTATTCAATCTGATATTGATGGTAATGGTTTTGCGGCTGCTGGTTTATTAACTCACGGTGTTAGATTAAATGACACGGTTATCGTAGCTGCACCTACTGGTGTTTACAAAGGTTTGGTAACGGCTATTGGAACTGGTGCAACTGGTGCTGATATTACTGTTAAAACTTATGATGCGGTTACAATACCAACTTCAGGAAACACTGCTGACTCAGCAACTACTCTTTTAGTTTATGGTTCTGAATATGCTAAAGGTGTTGGTTACAACCAAAAAGGTGGTACGCACTCTGATACTAGAGGTGCTAACGAACCAGACTTTAAAACTTTTAGTAACAAACCAATCATCTTAAAAGATTACTACGAAGTATCAGGTTCTGATACAGCTAGAATTGGATGGGTTGAAACTGCTTCTGAAGCGGGTGGATCAGGTTACTTATGGTACTTAAAAGCTGAAGCTGACACAAGAGCTAGATTTACTGATTACTTAGAGATGGCAATGTTAGAAGGTGAGATTGATCGTCTTGATGCCGCTGGTAATGTTATTGAGGACTTCTTATATGGAGCTGATGGTACAAACACTGTTGGTACTGAAGGTTTATTCGCTGCTATCGAAGCAAGAGGTAACATGACTTCTGGTATCACTGGAGTTAATGCTGCGACTGATTTAGCTGAATTTGACGCTATCTTAGCTGAGTTTGACAAGCAAGGAGCTATTGAAGAAAACATGATGTTTGTAAACAGAGCTACTTCGTTAGCAATGGATGACATGTTAGCCTCTATGAATTCTTACGGAGCTGGTGGTACGTCTTACGGTGTATTCAACAACTCAGAAGACATGGCATTAAATTTAGGTTTCTCTGGTTTCAGAAGAGGTTCTTATGACTTCTACAAGTCTGACTTCAGATACTTGAACGACTTAGCGACAAGAGGTGGTATCAACGCTGCTTACGCTGCTGGTGCTATTAGAGGGGTTATTATCCCAGCTGGAACTTCTACTGTTTATGACCAACAGTTAGGAAAGAATCTTAAGAGACCTTTCTTACACGTTCGTTATAGAGCTTCTCAAACTGATGACAGAAAAATGAAAACTTGGGTTACTGGTTCTGTTGGTGCTGCTACATCTGCACTTGACGCAATGCAAATCCACATGCTTTCTGAAAGATGTTTAGTTACACAAGGTGCTAACAATTTCATGTTAATGAAATAAGCATTTATTATATTAAGGATCGAGGCTTCGGCCTCGACCCTTTATTTTTATTAATTTTATTATATATTATATTATGGCAAAAAAACAAAAAACAGAAAAGGTCGTAGAACCTTTAATAGAAAAAGACTTCGAAGAAGTTATGGTAGAAACACCAGTGGTTGAAGAACCAAAAGCAAGAGAAAGAAAAGTACCAGCTAATGAGTGGGAAATAAAAGATAGAGCCTACTACTTAAAAGGTAATAAAAAACCTTTATCTAGATCGATCAAGGCTGCAAACATTTATTATTTTGACGAAGAAAAAGGATACGAAAGAGAGCTTAAGTATTGTCAAAATCAAAAAACTCCATTTGTAGACGAAATGAAAGGCGATCAAAGATTAGAACATATAGTTTTTAGATCCGGTAGTTTGTTTGTTCCAAGAAACCAACAAACTTTACAAAAGCTACTAAGCTTGTACCATCCTCATAGAGATCAACTTTACTACGAATACAAACCAGCTGCGTTAGCCGCTCAAGAAATAGATATATTAGAAATGCAGGTTGATGCTTTGGTAGCCGCTAAAAATATCGATATAGATATGGCAGAAGCTATCATGCGTGTAGAGAAAGGATCTGAGGTATCTAACTTGAGTTCTAAGGAACTTAGAAGAGATTTACTAGTATTTGCTCGTAACAATCCTAAACTATTCTTAGAGTTAGCGGATGATGAAAATGTAATGCTAAGAAACTTTGGTATTAGAGCTGTTGAAGAAGGTATACTAAGATTATCTTCTGATCAAAGAAACTTTTTGTGGGGTAGTAATGGAAGAAAGTTGATGGTTATACCATTTGACGAACACCCATACACTGCTTTAGCACATTGGTTTAAAACAGATGAAGGTATGGATATTTACTCTAATATAGAGAAAAGATTGAATGAATAACAAAATAATATGGTTGCCCTTCGGGGCGACCATTTATTAAAATCCAATCAAATGAAAAAAAAGAAATCAATAGGTTTGGGTGACACGATACACAAAGTCACTAAAGCTTTAGGGATAAAAAAAGTAGTAGACAAAGTTAGTAAGGCTACCGGTAAAGATTGTGGTTGTAACAAAAGACAAGAAACTTTAAATAGATTTTTCCCTTATAATAAATAAAAAAACATGGCAATAAATATAGATACAGTATATCAAACCGTTCAAGCTCTAGCAAATAAAGAGCAACGAGGTTATATAACACCCCAAGAATTTAATTTATTTGCCAACCAAGCGCAGCAAGATATATTTGAACAATATATCTACGATATTCAAGCATACAAAAGACAGGGGCCAAAAGTGTTTTCGCTAGGTGATTCTGTAAGCACAATTCACACAAAACTAAATAGCTTTCTGGTTTTGTCTAATGTCGCAGGTGGTACAGGTTTACCATCATCAAATTACTATGGCGAAATATACTTAAATCAAGGTGGTACCCGTAGGGCTTTGAAACAAGTTGACCCAGATACCGTGACCGACTTAAACTCGTCAACCTTTCACAAAAAAGGTTTTACAGATGCTGTTTACTTTATGGACGGTCCACAAAGCATACAGGTTTGGGATGGTACGGGTCAAATAACATCTGGTGTTAAAGTTGAGAGATTAAACATCAAATCACCACCCACTTGTTATTGGGGTTATGTTGTTATAAACGAACAAGCTGTATATGACCCTGATTCTAGTTCTAATTTTGTACTACACGACTCAGAGCAATCTGATTTAGTAATAAAAATATTAAAACTAGCAGGTATATCAACGGAAGACCAACAGTTGTACTCAGCGGCTTCGGCAGAAGACGGATTAAATACTCAAGAACAAAATAAATAATTATGACTATAGCAATAGGAGGAGCAGGTGCACAAGACGCTGGCACTTATTATGGTGATCCAGTTAATTTTGGTAATTATCAATATATAAGTTTAGATGATGTTATAAATAATTTTACAGCAGCTTACACTGGTGAGGGTAAAATATTGCCAAACATATTAGCAGGAGATATAAGTTTTCACGCTCATAGAGCTTTGCAAGAATTAAACTATGATACGTTAAGGTCTGTAAAGTCATTAGAAATAGAAGTTTGTCCAAGTTTAGTGGTACCATTACCGCATGATTTTGTCAACCACGTTAAGCTCGTTTGGTCTGATTCTAGTGGTATAGAGCATGTTATATACCCAGCAAGACACACTAGCAACCCATTTGCTGTCAAGCAAGATGAAGACGAGTGTGATGATTGTGGAGACACTTCTGATTCTTACGTTATAGACCCTGGAGATGAAGCTGGAACAGGAACACTAACGCAACAAGAAGATCCTGATTGCGATAATGAGGTGTCGTCAGACACTTGGGATAAGTACAAGGGTGGAAGTGGTGCTGCCGCGGATCACACGGTAGAGACTACTTTTTTGGGTAAAAGATATGGGCTTGATCCTCAGTTTGCCCAAGTTAACGGCTCTTACTACATTGACTATGCAAACGGCACAATTCACTTCGGCGGTTCTTTAAGTGGAAAGACAATAATAATAAAATACATTAGTGATGGCGTTGACAGCGAGGGTACTTCTATACTGCCTAAACTAGCAGAAGAAGCTATTTACAAATGGATAGCCTATGGTTGCGCTAGCGCTAGAACTGATGTTCCAGAAGGCGTTATACAAAGATTAAAAAGAGAGAGGTTTGCTGAAACAAGAAAAGCTAAATTAAGATTATCTAACATAAAAATTGAAGAGATAACTCAAATTATGAGAGGTAAATCAAAAATGATAGATCACTAAAATATGCCAGAATTAAAACACACTTTTCAAGGTGGTAAGATGGAGAAGGATAAGGACGAAAGAATCGTTCCTAACGGTCAATATAGAGAGGCCTTAAATATATCCGTATCAACATCAGAAGATTCAGACGTAGGCGCTGCTCAAAACATACTAGGTAATATATGTGTAACCCAAGCAATTAAAGGTAGAACACAAACAAACACTACGCTAACCGGTTTAGTAAACTCTGAGTATGATCAAGAAAACTTCCACATAACACAAATAGTAGACCCACAATCAGACATGCTTTATAGATTCGTTCATACACCTAGTCCTAGCAATGGTGTTTGGATGGATAGAATAGTAGAGTATGACACAACAAAATCTATTGATACTCCGTGGCAAGAAAAAGAAAATGCTGTGGTTGTTGATATATTTAAAGTGCAGGCTAATGTTACAAGCACTAATGATGTTGGTAATAAAACTTGGATTAAAGTTGATAAAAATACAAATCAATTAAGATGGGGTATGAGAGTGAAAGACTCTTATGGGGCTGTTATTGAGGATATAAACTATGCAACTGGTGAAATCTGGTTAGATAAACTTTGGGCTGGAAGTGGGGATATTGTATTTGAAGGTGATAGAAGTCTTAATTTTGATCCAGATAGAAATATAACAGGTTTAAATATAATTGATGGTATGTTGTTTTGGACAGACAATTACTCTGAACCTAAAAAAATAGATATTGAAAGAGCTAAAATGGGTAGTAATACTGCTTTGTGGTCAACAAAAACTGGTTTAATAGGTAGATATACTGGTTTTCCTATACCAAAAATAGATGACTTTAATCAACACACTGTATTAGTTGTTAAAGAAGATGTTAGATACGATTGTATTACTGAAGACATACTTGGTGGCGATAGGTCTTATAAACAAGATACTATTATAGATGATACTTTAATTGTTGAGCCACCAGAAGAAGAACCATCATTATACGAAGAATCAGAAACATCTAGTTTTAACCTGGAAGAATTTCAAGCCGACAACTACTCAAGTGATGATCCAAAATAATAAAGAGGATAACTAATGCAAAGTATATTAAATAACATAGTAAACACTGTTACTAACACTTTAACAGCAGCGGCAAACACTTACGCCGACAAAGTAAACGAGTTAGGTAAACCTAGGGATCAAATAAATAACCTCTGTGATACTGAAGTTATTTGTAGACCTCACTTTTTGCTAGAAAAAAACATGACGGTGCTAAGAAAAGGCCCTACAATGCCACTTACACTAGAGATGTATCAGTATGAGGATCAGTTAGCAGCTGTTAATACGGTCACAGAGGGTACAGCGGTTAGCGCTACTTTCTCTGGGCTTTACATGGACCAGTCTTCTAATTTTGTTGAAGATCCGTCAACCAATGTGTTTAATACTCTGCTTCATAACGTCAAAGGTACATCTGCTGATGGAGCAGATATAAGTATTTTTTACACTAAAGGTAAAGTTCAAAAAGTAGCTGGAGATAAAATTGTTATACCAATGAACATAGAGTCATCTGGTGAAGATTGGAAAAACCAGGATCAACTAACAATAACACATGAGTGGGTTGATATTTTTGGCAAAAAACGATCAGCTACCTGTAGGTGTGAAATAATAAATGCTAAACAAACAAGGTGGATTGATGATGGTTCTGGTGGTGAAGATTGGGTGACTCCGGAGTGGAGCCCTTACAGTGTACACGGGCCAGCTGATGCAAATGGTGATTATAGATTTCCTAATAACACTGTTATTCCTGGTGACAAAGCGACTTATGGTGCTTATAATTTAGCTGGGTCTGGAGTTGATAAATTTGTACTTGCTAGAGTCGTTAGTATGGCTGGTAACTTTCCAATAGGAGCAACATCAGGAAATGATATATACTCTGTTGAGCTAGTACAAAGTGAACCAATCTTTAGAGTTAAATTTCCCAAGTTTGGTTATAGATATAAATACGAAGATGGTGAATACTCTGTATTCTCACCATGGTCAGAAGTAGCGTTTATACCTGGTGAATTTGATTACTCACCGAAAAAAGGCTATAATCTTGGTATGCAAAACAATTTAAGACTGTTGAAGGTCTTGAATTGGAGGCCAAAAAATTGCCCACCAGACGTTGTTCAAATAGACATACTTTACAAAGAGTCCAACTCACCTAACGTGTACACAGTGGAATCATTTAAAAAAGAAGATCCACCAGAACTTGGTAGTTCTGAAAACTATTGGAATACCGCTGCTAATGGTGGTCACTACGGTAAATACACTATAAAAACAGAAATGATACACAAGGTTGTTGCTTCCAACCAAATGCTTAGACCTTGGGATAATGTTCCAAGAAAAGCTTTAGGTCAAGAGATAACGGCTAATAGACTTATATACGCGAACTACCTACAACAATACAATATTGAAAAAATAGATCCTATCACTGACGATAGGACGTCTATTAAGCCAGAGTTTGACGTTTCCATCACCTCGCTTAACCCTTGGAACGATGATGATACAGAGTTAGGTTTTCCAGCAAAATCATTAAAATCACAAAGAACATACCAACTTGGAGTTGTGTACAGGGATAAGTATGGTAGAGAAACACCTATACTAACATCTCAATCTGGATCTGTTGATATTCAAAAGCCTTTCGCTAGCTTACAAAATAGATTAAGTGTAGAACTTAAAAACGAAGCTCCTTATTGGGCTGAGTCTTATACTTTTTACGTTAAAGAGACTTCAAACGAATACTACAACATAGCTATGGACCGTTGGTATGACGCTGAAGATGGTGGTGTTTGGTTGTCTTTTCCTTCTTCTGAAAGAAACAAGATAAATGAAGACACTAATTTAATACTAAAAAAGAAACATGATTCATACGAATTTACAGATTTAGATGTTTCTTACAAGGTTTTAGCTATAGATAATAATGCTCCTAATTTTATAAAAACACAATCTAAGTATTGGGGATCAGTACCTATCATGCTTCCACCTCCTGGTTGGGGTGATGTTGGTAGTTGGGATACCGGTATGTTACATCCATCTGGCCTACCACTACCTAGCAGAATGAATATAGATGTCATAGCTGAGTATTTCGACGCTACAGTATTAAAGGGTTTGACCGAGGCTCCAGGTGGTCAGATAAGAATAACACAAACAGGCGGTTTGCCATCAGCATATAATAGTGTTGTATCTCAAAACGTTAATAACACAGATTGGTATGAAATAGCCAACATAAGTTATATTGGAGCACCAGCGCAAACATATTTTGATGATAATGGTAACGAGCAAGAGGTAGAGGGTTTACCTGTTAGAATAGCTAGAATCTCTTTAGAAAGAGCTTTTGGTGAAGACGCTTTGTTTTGCGAGTCAGATTCAGTTATACAACCAACAAATATAAACAATCCTAGTTTTAACCTATCAATGTCTAGAGGGTTGTCAATAGAAGCTAGAACAATTGAAAAGCGAGATAGCTCTAAATTTGAAGGAAGGTTTTTTGTTAAAATACTAAGAGATGCCAATGTTGAGGTAAACATCGTGGATGCTCAAGCAGAGGTTAATGACGATTGGCAAGTAATACACACTAAAGATATAAAGTACATAGCGGCTGCGCATCCTGGAAAACAAGATTGGAACTTTAGTAAATATATTGATCCATTTATAGATTGGGATACTAACAGTCCAGCTTCAAGAAATTATTTTGTTAGTTCGTTCTCAAAATCTGTAGGTAATATGAGTGCTACGTATGTAGACTCGAGTGGAGCAATTCAAGATGGCCCTAATTTAGCGGGTAAAGAATGGCCTTTCGGCCCACATGAAGATACTAATGGTGTTTTTCACACCCCAGGACCTGATGGTAATTTTTGGAACAACAAGTACAAAGAGTACCTAGATAGTAATAACGATTTTGAAGACTATCAAACGGCACCTGGTAATTGGCCTAGTATTGCTGTTACAGATTGGCATTACGCTAGTAACTATGGTATAGATCTCAATGATTATGATGATGCTATAGGTGGTATTGGGGTTTATGATTATATAGACGTTGGAATAGAAAAGCCAGGTATTTTAGATTTAACACTTGGTTGTGATGATAAAGGTTCGGATAATGGTCAAACTTCAGCACTTTGTGGAGACCCTATTTTTGAGTGGACAGTCAAAGGAAATGAATTTAAACCTGAAAATGGTCCTGGCACAAAACACCCGGGTTATGTTGCGCCAGCAAATCCGTACATGATACCTGCAGCGTGGGGTAATCAAGAAGATTTTGTTGTTGATGGTGTCAACTTTAATGCCACATGGCCACAACAAAAACAACCTGTGTTTACTTTAGGTACGATGGCAAAACTTAGACAGCATTGGTATAACTTATGGAGAGGTAGAGATGATATTAGTGATCAATGGCCATTAGGTCGTTTTCACCCTGATAGATGGTTCTTTGATAAAGCTGGTGCTGCTAGCGGTGGTAGTGGTAACGGTATATGGAACGACGGACAACAATCATACATACATCTATCTTTTTGGGGTATAGGTAGAGAAGGTACACAAGCACAGGGCAATACTTATTTAGCAAGTAGACATCAAGCTACAGAGCTTCTTTTTGCGCAGGAAATAAGTAAAATAGGTGCTACATTTAGATTTAAACAAGATCCAGACCAAACAATATACACAGTTACTAACGTTTCTACGGAAGACGTTTGGAACTACGAGGCACCCATGGGGTCTTGGGGTTGGTGGGATTACGATGCATATATAAATGGATCTACTCCTCCAGTAGCTATTGACGGTGTTAAAGGTGGAGGAGGAATAGGTGGTGGAATGTTACCTCCATACGGAAGTGTTGAAAAAGGAAACCACCTAGCTGGTGGATATGCTTTTTTATCTGACATCATGATGCGAAACCATACTCCACCTCAGGAAAGAGCTAAGTTGTCAGGTGGAGCTCCATATAACCGTAGAGTTAGATACACTTTGGTGTTAGACAAGATTATTGGCGCTGAGGGACCAAACTCATTTCACCCTATAACAAATCATGTAGATGCGGAGGGTAAGTCAAATGTTAAAAGAGGTAGACAACAGTATCTTACTTCTTTTAATAACGGTATAACTGCTGATGATGGTGGTACGCCTGATGATATAAACTTTTATAACTTAAATAGCTATTGGAACGCTAGTGACAATGCGGGTGATACCGAAAATGATCAACCAGAATATTTAGACGCTGGTTACAACGCTAAGTTCGCTGAAGAAATTACCGCTAGTACTCTTAGTGCGCAAACGTGGTACGCGGATAATCCAAATGCTTATATTGGTTTACACGAAAGAGCTTTAAACGAAACTACTATAGAGATAGTTGCTCAATACGTTGGTAACGATAAAAGTAACGAAATAAGTAACAACCCAGCTATATGGGAGACAGAACCTAAAGAAGACGTAGGTTTAGACTTGTATTACGCTGCTAGTCCATCTTTTCCCGTGCAAACAAAAAGACACAGATTTGACGCTAATAGCGTTGGTGCTGATGGCTTTACGGGTGCAGACGAAATTGACAGTTATGGCGCAAATTGGGATGATTACACTGCTAGAGGTGAAGAGATAGCTAGAGTGGGATCTTTAGTTGTAGTCGATGGTTTTCAAGATATGAAGGTGTGTGACGTGAAGGGCGATTTAGTCTTCATGGACAGGCTAGTACAACTAGACGATGGTACTTTTGCTGATTTACCTGTTGGTAAAACAGTAAGAATAGAATGGCGTGGTGAGGGTACTTACTACGGTGTGGCTCATGATAATGAGTGGGTGGAACTACAAGTTATAGAGGTTCTTGGCCAAGCTATATATAGACTTGGAGAATCAGGACCGACAAATGGTAAAACACATAGAGTGAGACACGGTTTAGGTTATTTTAACTGTTATTCTTTTGGTACTGGGGTTGAGTCTAACAGAATTAGAGATGACTTTAATGCTGTTACTATAGACAAAGGTGTAAAAGCATCTATGCCATTAGCCGAGCAATACGAGGAGGAAAGAAAAGGTAGTGGTTTAATATTCTCAGGTATATATAATTCAACTAGCGGTATTAATAGAACAAACCAATTTATACAAGCAGAGCCAATAACAAAAGATCTTAATCCAATAAATGGTAGTATTCAAAAATTATTCGCTAGGGACACAGATTTAGTTACATTCTGCGAAAACAAAGTATTTAAAATACTTGCTAAAAAAGATGCTTTATTTAATGCTGATGGAAATACCAACGTAACATCGAACCAAGCTGTTTTAGGTCAGTCTCTTCCTTTTAGTGGTGAGTATGGTATGTCTAGAAATCCAGAATCATTTGCGTCAGAATCTTATAGAGTTTACTTTACAGATAAAGACAGAGGAGCTGTGTTAAGATTATCAAAAGATGGTTTAACACCTATATCTGATGCTGGAATGAAAGATTGGTTTAGAGACAACCTTAGATACGCAACATCTTTAATAGGTAGTCATGATGATAGAGACAACCAATATAACTTAACAATAGAAACAACAGATCAAGATGGTAACGATAAAGCTTACACCGTTAGTTATGCGGAAAAAGTAAGAGGTTGGGTTAGTTTTAAAAGCTTTATACAGCAAGGTGGTGTTAGTCACAAAAACATTTATTATACTTTCCCTTCAAACAAATACAACTCACTAACAAAGTTAGATCCTTTTGGAGTATCTTACTTAGGTGATAATACCGCGGAAGCGCACCAACATAGCTTGGATATTAATATAAAAAGATTAGCAAATACAAATATTAATGGAGGTACCGTGTTACAGGTTAATGACGGCTTAGGTGTCATACTAGAAGGTATGAACGTTTTTGGTAACGGAATACCTACTGATACTAGGGTTTCCTCTGTGGCTTGTACTGCTGGCTTGTGCAACGTTGGCTTAACATCTCCTGGAACCAACTTTAATGCACAAGGCGTTTGGGTATCAGTTAATACTGAAATAAGATTTACTACTGCTAGAAACCAGTTTTACAGTAGAGATTCTTACTCTATGGTTAAGGTAATGTTTAATGGAGCACAGGGAAGTGTTAAAAGGTTTAAAACACTAAACTACGAAGGCACGCAAGCTAATATTACTGAAGAAACAACTGGCCCTGGTAATCTTTATAAAATAGATAATATTGTTATTGGACAAGATTATTACGATAACTACCCTAAACTAGGTTGGAAGGTACACAGTATATTTACGGATCTTCAAGATGGTGTTATGAGTGAATTTATAGACAAGGAGAACAAGTGGTTTAACTGGATAAAAGGTAATCAAAACCCCGGACAAGGCGATTTCTTAGATACTTCTGAGTTTTCAGTGCAAGGTTTAGGGTACTCAGAGAGTGATGTTAGTGTTATTGCTGGTTGTACCGACCCTCTAGATACAACTAACTACAACCCAGCGGCTACAGTAGATGACGGAAGTTGTTTCACCGGTACTTCTGGCTGTATGGACCCTACAATGTATAATTTTAATATATCAGCTACTATAGACGACGGATCATGCCTTCCTTATGTTTATGGATGTATGGATGATACGGCATATAATTACGATGGAAATGCTAATGTTGATGATGGCGGTTGTATACCTGTTATTACGGGCTGCATGGACCCATCAGCATTTAACTATATAGCTTTAACGGGTGATCCATTAATAGATGTTAACACGGACGACGTTCCAGACTCTTGTATAGATGTTGTAGATGGTTGTATGGATCCATTGGCTGATAACTACAACGTTTTAGCAAATACAGATGATGGTAGTTGTACGTACACGGTTGTTGTTTCTGGTTGCACTGATAGCACAGCTAATAATCACGATCCTTTAGCTACTGTGGACGATGGTAGTTGCTCTTTTGCAACTTGCATGGGCTGTGATTTATCTGGCGCAGACACGTCTGTTCCTGGTTGTTGTGACGGCACTCAAGTTAACTATGATGCTAACGCAACATGTAGTGATGGATCATGTATTCCTTACACTTATGGATGTATAGATGCTTCTGCTTCTAACTACAATGCTACTGTAAATACTGATGATGGTTCTTGTATTTGGTTAGGTTGTATAGATGATACAGCAAACAATTATAACGCAACAGCTACCGTAGATGATGGAAGTTGTACGTATGATATGGTTGGTTGTACTGATGATACCGCACTTAATTATGATGTTACAGCAACTGTAGATGATGGTTCTTGTACATATAATGTATATGGTTGCACAGCGATTACAGCAATTAACTATGACCCATTAGCTACTATAAATGATGGTTCATGTGTTGATAACGTGAAGGGTTGTACTGATGATACCGCGAGTAATTATAATCCTTTGGCAACCTTAGATGATGGTAGTTGCACAAAAGCGCCAGTTCCGGGTTGTACTGTTGAGTTTAGTCCAAGCGGAGTAACGGCTTCAAATTTTAACCCACTAGCAACCGTGGATGATGGATCTTGTGTTTATCTTGGAGAAGATCCGTGTACAAACCTTATAAGTCATCTTGAAGCTTGTGTTGATTTTAATTGTTTATATAACAATGCGGCAACTTCAGTTGCTAGCGGCCCAACAAGTGCGTCAGGAGGCTGTAGTTCGTCATTTTTAGATGTCAATTATCTTGTGTCTCATTGGACTGACATAATAAATCAAGGTGGGTATACAGATGTTGCTACTGGCAATGATATCGCACCTATCACAAAAACAGAGTTATACAATGCGTTTATAGATTGTTGCAAGCCGGAGGATAATTTAAAAAAACCATATTAAAAATATATGAAAAACTTAATACTTAGAGCGAATATAATAGACGAAAACGTTAATATCGAGCAAAAGGTTATTCCAATGCCTTTAGATAGTAGTATTATAGAATTATTACTATCACCCAAGCAAGGATATATACTAGAACCAGAACAGGTTACACACGGGTTTTTACCAACTCAAGTTTCTTCGATAGATTTTGTGAAATCAGGGCCAAACGTAATTGCTAGAATAGCAATGTCTGAATTTCTTAATAGCAATATTACGCAGAACGTTTCTTTACCGCTAATATCACAATCAAAACTTAACGTCGACTCTTTTAGTTTAGTAGATAAAACTAAAGAAAGCGGCGACAAGGTGTCTTCTGTTGGCGCATCTGCTTACCCTAAGTTTAAGGTTAATAGCGGTGAAAGTTACAGAGTTACTTGCAGACCTGGGGACACGAAGTTAGTTATGTCTAAATCAATTACAGCTGTTAGTGGTTTTTACTTTAGCTCAGGACCTAGTTATAAAATTACTAATAACAAGGAAAGATACTCTGTTAGGGAAAACGTTTTTAAAAACAACTCCAATAAAATTATAAAGAAAATATTCACTGTATACTACACCTCTCCTTTAGATTTAGAAGAAACTAGGTTGGAGGATAATATAGAGTTCACCTCTACAGTGTTAAAAATTGATTACGATAGAAAAATTAAACCTGCAACTAAAAAAGAAGAATATGAGATATATTCTTTTGATGAAGGTAGAACAATTGGGGCAGAGGGTGGTACTAAAGTAATGAGAGTTAGAGGTGTCCCAGGTACTGAATTTAAAATAACAGTGCAAGACAACAACTTGAAAACATATAACTTTACTACGGGTGTTTTTGAAAGTGGTGGTGGTATGTTTTTAGGCACGATACCTGTTTCTAGATCAGGTTATGGTTATGGTGAAAAAAAGGTTTTTGTTAAAATTCCAAAAACAGATAGCGAGGTTACATATCAAACAACATTTACAACAGATAAGCCTCTTGATCACGAGTTAATCCAGCTAGCAGCGAAATCAGCTCAGGTAAAAGCTAGCGGCGATGTAGCTGCCGTAGCGGCATTAGATGCCCCTAGACCTATAGCTATTACAGCGGCTGTTGAAGCACCAAAACCTGTTGAGCAAAAAATATACAGTATATTAAACTGGGAATTTGGTAACGGTGGTGCTTTTACAATAGAAGAATTAGATTGGGGGCCACACCCGTCTGATATATCATCAAGTGAACTTATTAAATCTAAAATATTTACCGGAAAAGGTAAGTCTGGAGATTCATCAGAAGACATAAAGTTTACGGTACTTGTCAGAGCAACAAACACGGAATCATTTTTATTCGCTGAAAGAAATCCATTGTCTGGCAAGCCTGGTGCTTTTGTAAACTGGGATAGTGGTAGCAACAAAGCTGAAGCCCTTACAAGTGGTGGCACGGCAATAACTAACGATTGGTCTATGGAGACTAGCGACGTGGAAACTGGAGCTAGCTTTAAAGCTAATGTAAAAGTAATTAATATTGGTAAATCCAAGGAAGCTGGCGGAAACACTGTTTTTCCAAGTGTAATGCTACAAGGAACTTTATCTGAAATTATTCACGGAAAAGCAGACGCAACAGCTAAATTAGATTTACTTAACTTCTTAACAATACAAGCTCTATAATATGGCATCATTAGTAATAAATTTCAATCACAACTTAAACGTGTCAGTGCAAAAAGGCGATACTATATACACATCAGTAATAGTTAATAATCAAGCTGGTGTTAACCAACCCAACGTGTCTGGAGCTAGTACTAAGCCTTTTCCAATTGGAATTGTTACGGCTGTTGGACCAGGTGATGCTATAACAATAGAAACTAGTGGTTATTTACCAACCCCAACTATAACCTCAAGCCACTACTTCTTTTTTAGTAAAGACCCAACTGTTAACACCTCTGGTATTATAGGTTACTTTGCAGAAACAGAGTATAGGAACTACAGTAGTAGTAAAGCAGAGATATTTGCTACGGCTGTGGATTATGTGGAAAGTAGTAAATAACTAGCAAAAAGTGTAACTATAATTATAATTAAATACAATAAAATGAATGAAAAAGAATTGCTAGAAGAAATAGGTAGGTTAGAAGCTAAGGTAGACGCTGACAAGTTGTTATGTAGAACGCTTAACGATAATGATTGGGAAACTTTGGTTTCTTGGTGGGAAGCTTGGCCAGATTGGCCTGTGCCACCTAGAGACTTTTTACCTGATAATGGTAAGGGTGGTTTAATGATTGAGAAAAATGGTCAACCTATAGTTGCTGGATTTTTATATCAAACAAACTCAAAGGGCATTTTGTTAGAGTGGATTGTTTCAAACCCAGATTACAGAGAGGAAGATAGAAACGAAGCTGTGGAAAAACTTATAGTAGAGGCTGAAAAATCATCTAAAGAAATGGGTTATATATACATGTTTACTATAGGTAGGCAGAAGAATTTAATAGCAAAGCACAAAAAACTAGGTTGGTTCGTCGATGAAAAACCATCTCACGAAATCACAAAGGTTATAACATCAAATATAAAAAAATAAACTATGGCAGCAGTAACAGCAATGGTAGTCGGAGGCGCGATGGTAGTCGCGGGTACTGTTAAAGCAATTTCAGGTGGTAAAGATAAAAAGGCAGCTAAGAACAAACAGAAAGCGGCAGAACAAGGTTTAAAAGATGCTCAAAATGCTTTAAAAGCTGTAGACACGTCAAACCCGTTTGAGGACGCTAAAAACGCATACGAAGGTCTAGATAATAAAATGGCTGGTCTTGATAACAAAATGTCAGGTCTTGACAATGTTTATGACGACGCTGAGAATAAGTTTGCTGACATGGAGAACAAGTTTAAAGGTCAGAAAAACGCAATGGAAGGTATGGAGAATGCGTTTGAAGATCTTACTGTTAACACACAACAAGCAGAGTTCGAAGCACAACAAAACGCACAAAACCAAGCAAACATTATGTCTAGTATGGCTGGTGCAGCTGGTGGTTCTGGTATTGCTGCTTTGGCCCAATCAATGGCAAACCAAGGTGCTTTACAAGCTCAAAAAGCTTCGGCATCTATTGGAGCTCAAGAATCTGCTAATCAAGCAAAAGCTGCTGGAGCAGAACAAGACATACAAAACAAAATTGCTAGTGAACAAAGTAGGTTAGATACTCAAGAGCGTCAAACTGACATGGATATTCAGAAAACTCAAATGAGTGCTGAGGATGCTATGCAATCAGCAAGACTTGGTGAAGAATCCAGATTACAAATGGCAGAGGCAACAGAAGCTTCTAAACTCCAAATGGCAGAAGCTCAAGAAGCCTCTAACTTACAAATGGCAGAAGCCCAAGGTGAAATGGAGGTTCAAAAACTTAAAGGCGACGGTCAGTTAGCGTCAGCTAGCCTTGAAATGGATAAGCAAAACTCACTAATGCAATCCAGTATGCAACAAGCTCAACAGGCTAGCGCTGAAAAACAAGCTGGTGATGAGAAGATGTGGGGAGGAATTGGAGACGGTATTAGTGGTATTGGAAAAATGTTTAGTGATAAAAGATTAAAAGAAAACATAGTAAAAATAAAATACTCAGACTCAGGAATACCAATATACCATTTCAATTATATAGGTGAAGAGCAAACGTGGAGCGGAACTATGGCTCAAGACTTGCTTGAATTAGGAAAAGAAAAAGCCGTTGGAAATAAAAACGGTTATTACACAGTAGACTACAATTTAATAGATATAAATATGAAAAAAGTAACACCATCACCATTAAAACAATTAGGAAAAACACCTCAAGAGGAAATGAAAAAGAAAAAGTCTATGACTGAAGCTGGTTTAGACATAATAGGTGGGGCTACTAAAAGAAAAAATTGGGAGGAGTTACAGCTTGATATAAAAGAGATTGAACCTCCTTCGATGAAACGGAGAAAACTATTGGACAAAGTGTTGAGGGAAAAAGATAAAAAAAGTTGGGATGCTGGTAGTCAAACTAACTTACCAAAAGGTTATGCTGATTGTGGTTTTGAATTAATAAAGATTTACAAGGAGGACATGAAAAATGCCCTTAAAAATGATGATGAACAAGCAAAGGGAGTTGTTAAGACGCAACTTGCAAAATTAAAGTCAGCAGTAGATGTTGTAAGAGAAGCTATTGCAGAGTTTTATGAGGACCAATTTGATACTGAAACTTTATTATCTAAAGGCGTGTCACAACAGCAAGTAAGTTTTGCAACACAAATGTATTGTCAAAATCCAGACTTAAAAGTTGTTTATGCCGTAGAAGCAGATGTTTTAGCTGGCATGACTGATTACTACGGCAACATAGTTGAAGAAGAAGGTATGTATTGTATTGTATATGATTTTTATAACAACCCTGTTATGATAAATGTTTTTGATGGTAACAAAGATATGTTTATAAGGAATAACCTAAAGGCTATGGAGTACATAAACTTTTTAAATGAAACCTTCCAACAAGCACAAGAGGCTAATGCTGGCAAGGAGGCTGTTAAGATTGACCTAGGTCGAATAGATTATTTTATAAATACTTTGTTTGGATTTAACGATGGAACAGCGTCTAAGGAGCAGGATGAGCTTATAATGATGTTCTGTCACGACAGTGAAGTGCTAAGAGATGGTAGTACGTTTAGAAGACACCTATACGAGCATCCAAACATTGACAACTTAAACTATGGTGGTTTTGATTGGGATAAGTTAGAGTTTGGTTTACCGCTTGGTCCTGGTGATAAAGACCATTGGGCTGATAACATAGATAAATTTGATAAGCTAATGTTAGTCGATGCTATAGTTAACGTTGATCATCCGTTTTTTAACATAAAACTATTGAGAACTTTAGTAAAAGAGTATTATACTTATAAGATAGAAAATGCTTGGTGGAAAGGTATGGGTTATCCAGAAGGTAAAATAGAGATAATGAGACTTAAGATAAAGGCATTAACAAAAGATAGGTTTAAAAAAGAAAAAGCTGAAGCTGCTAAAAATGGTATG
>UEXN01001045.1_pt1 | contig 23835 bp, 28 predicted proteins | sample 1796711 | NCBI WGS metagenome assembly UEXN01 (sample SAMEA4772470, study PRJEB27181) | metagenome | reverse complement strand
CATTCGGTAAGACAAGCGAGATGGAAGACGATCCTTGGGGTCCACCTAAGCTGAAGAAGAAAGACGATAAGCTCATTCGTTACCTAGCCAAGCACAAACATATCAGCCCCTTCGGACATTGCTTTGCATCGTTCCACGTTAAGGCTCCCGTCTATGTAGCACGACAGCTAGTGAAGCATAAGTTCTTGAGATGGAACGAAATATCTAGGCGCTACGTCAAGGATGAGCCTGAGTTCTACACACCAAAGCTACGTGCAGCTGCTAAGGACAAGAAGCAAGGCAGTGGTGATCCTCTGATACTTAGCATACAGCAGGATGAAGTTATACGTCATGCTCACATTGAGGCTGTTAAGCAGTACAGGTATTTACTACAGACAGGCGTTTGTGAAGAGCAAGCTAGAGGTATTTTACCTTTGAACCACATGACTGAGTGGTACTGGTCAGGTAGCCTTGATGCCTTCGCAGACATGTGTAACCTACGTTGCAAGAATGACACACAGGCAGAGACACGAGAGGTAGCACGACAGATTGACCACAAGATGATTGAACTATTCCCTGTGTCATGGGATGCACTAACGGAGGATGATGATGACTAAACTTTATAACTTAGAGCCAATGATACTGGACTGTTGGCGTGTATGTAATGATCTTGAGACAGTGTTCAAGCAGATAGGTGACGGTGAACGTGAGCCTACACATGATGAAATGATGAACACCTTGATGGGTATGCAACAACTATACGAGTGGAAGTTCGAGCAGCTGTTCTTTAAGTATGAGGAGTTATGCCGTGACAGACAATGAGTGGCCCTTAGAGGCAGACTTTACAGACGTTAGACCTATGACTCCAGAGGAACGTAAGGCTGCACAGGAACGTGACGCAAAGAACGGAGAGAGTGATGATAAAGAGTGAATGGAATCGCCTAATAAAAGAGCGTGAAGACTTTAAGGAGAGTGTATTGGCTGAACATACAGCAGACATCGTGAATGAGCCTAAGCACTACGCACGGTGGGACATTGAGCCAATCACATACATCATGCGTAATGGCTTTGAATTCTGGCGTGGTAACATCGTTAAGTATGCCAGTCGTGCAGGATACAAGATGTATGAGGGTAAGACGCAGGTAGAAAGTGAGATCATTGACTTAGAGAAAGTTCAACGCTATTGTCAGATGCGTATCAATCAACTTAATGGAGAGGAGAAGCTATGATACCTGTAGGTCAACTAAGATTGTTACTTACCAAGGCAGGGTTAGAGTATAAGATTACTCGTGTTGAAGGTAACGTAGCACACGTTAACATTATTGTAGCGGAGCAGCCAGATGTTCACAGTTGAGTTTGAATCTGATGCAGCTGTTATCACAACGTTAGATCAGAATGATTTACATGAGGATGTAGAGGTTATCTTTGGTGACGATGGTGATGTCTACATGAGACAGTTTGAACCAGAGATGGATTCCTATCAGATGTTAATCATGAGCGCCCAACAGTGGTTAGACATCATGGCTGCATACAAGAGCAGTGAAGGGTCATACTACTTGGAGGTGAAACATGAGTGATGAAGGAATGTATTTCCTGGGTGGTGCTTTCGCAATGTATGTGTTAGCACTGCCCTTACTATACCATATGGTAGAGCCAGAGGATGAGGAGATGGACAACTCTGGCCCTATCAAGTTTACTTTCCTGTGGCCTTTGATTGCACTGGAAGTAATATACCGTATCTTTGTAGGAGAGAAAAACAATGATGGAACTGGCCCTAATTAAAACATTACTTGACCGTGACTTTTATGAACAACACAAGGGCATCCGCTGCCCCGATAAGATCTTTAGTAAGGATGTACGCAAGATCAAGCAGGCACTAGATAGTGCAATGGAAACCTATGACGGTAACATGAATGTGCAGGACTTACAGGCTGTGTTCAACCGCATGAACCAGAGCATGACCACTGCCACACGTACAGCATACGATGCACTCTTCCGCCGCATTGATATTGCTGAGCCTATCAAGGAGGAGATAGCACAGGACACCCTGTCACACCTATTTCAGCAGCACGTTGGTGATGTGGTTGCTAACCTTGGCTTTGACTATGTTAATGGCACAGAGAATAGCCTTGAGCCTCTACGTCAGCTGCTTGAGGAATACAAGAATGACTTCACCCCTAACCTGCGTGTAGACTGGGAGGATGATGATCTTGATACAATCCTAGATGCTACCGCTCTTGAGTCTCGCTGGTCATTCAACATACCTAGCCTAGCTCGTAAGGTTGAGGGTGTCAGTGGTGGGCATCTTGTTGTGGTAGGCGCACGTCCCAACACAGGCAAGACATCCTTCCATGCCTCACTTATAGCAGCGGATGGTGGCTTTGCTCATCAGGGCGCACGTTGTATTGTGTTGTGTAATGAGGAGGCATACACACGGGTAGCATCACGCTACGTCAGCGCCTCTGCTAACATGACGATGAAGGAGGTACGAGAGAACCAAGCCCTAGCACGTATGCGCTATGAGCCTGTACGTAAGAACGTTATGTTCAAGGAGAGTACAGGTAAGGGCATGGCATGGGTTGAGTCTGTAGTTAAACAGGAGAAGCCTGACGTTGTAGTATTGGACATGGGTGACAAGTTCTCTGACATCAAGAGTGAGCGCAGTGACATCACCCTCAAGGCTGCAGCTATTCATGCCCGTAACATTGCCAAGCAGTATGACTGTTGTGTGATATGGATGTCACAGTTGAGTGCTGAGGCAGAAGGTAAGGCAGATCTTAATCAGTCTATGATGGAAGGCAGTAAGACAGGCAAGGCTGCTGAGGCTGACCTGATGCTACTTATTGGCAAGACTATGCAGGTAGAGGGAGAGGATGAAGATCCAGTACGCTATCTTAACCTTGCCAAGAACAAACTAAACGGGTATCAGGGTAAGATTACTTGTGTGCTAGATGGATCACGTTCTATCTACACAGCTTAGGAGATAGACATGAGACTAGTATTAGACGTTGAGAACAGTGTGACTTGGAGGGATGGCAAGATCTTTAACGATCCCTTTGAGCCTACCAACACACTGACTCAGGTTGGCATGGTAAATGCTGACAATCACGAAGAGTTACATATTGTAAACTTAGATCACAATGAAGCTAAGGATACGTCAGGTGCAGGCCGTGCATTGATACAGAGTGTGCTGGACATGACAACCCTGCTCATTATGCACAATGCTAGGCATGACTTGATGTGGCTGTGGGAGAGCGGCTTCACCTACGATGGCCCTATCTATGACACGATGCTGGCTGAGTACCTACTTCTGCGTGGACAGAAGGATGCTATATCCCTTAGCGCCTGTGCTATACGGCGTAACCTAGCTGAGCAGAAGGAGGATTACCTCTCTACCTGCATCAAGAAAGGTATCAACACCAATGAGACTGATCTCAGTAAGCTTAGCCTTTATACTAGGGCTGACCTGCTCACAACTAGTGAGTTGTTCCACAGTATCGAAGCAGACTACGCAACCCCAGAGAGTAAGTCCCTACACACCGTCAAAGAAGTTACCTTCGATACCTGTAAGACCCTCACCAGAATGTACATGTCAGGAATCAGGGTGGATCTTGAAGAACTAGAACGGGTGCGTGAACAGTTTGAAGATGAACGCTCTGAGTTAGAGACACGCCTGCAAAGCAAAGTGCGTGAACTAATGGGTGACACACCTATCAATATAGGCTCACCAGAGCAGATGTCACAGGTTGTGTTCAGTGTTCGTATGAATAACAAGAAGGAATGGGATGGACTATTTGAGTTCACTAATAACTCGGCGGAATTCCGCTCAGCAGTAAAGTCTAATAGTCATCCTATCTATCGCACCAAGGCATTCACCTGCCCTACATGCGAGGGTGAAGGCAAGACATACAAGACCAAGAAGGATGGCACTAGGTTTGCTAAGCCTAATAAGTGCAAGGACTGTGATGCACGTGGCTTTCAACTAACACATACAGATCAGATTGCTGGCTTACGTTTCTCTGCACCTAACAAAAAGTGGGTAAGTGCTAATGGTTTCAGCACAAGCAAGGACAAGATACAACAGCTAATAGGTACAGCAAAGACACACAACAAGGATGATGCTGTCTCCTTCCTGCAAGACTATCTGCGTTACTCAGCTATCCGCAGCTACCTGTCTACGTTTGTGGATGGCATAGGTATTTACTCAAAGGATGATGGCTTCCTACATGCTACGCTCACTCAGAGTGTCACAGCTACAGGACGTTTCAGTGGTAAGGAACCTAACATGCAGAACATGCCACGTGGAGGTACGTTCCCTGTTAAGCGTGTGTTTGTGTCACGCTGGAAGGGTGGTCAGATATGTGAGGCTGACTTTGCCCAGCTTGAGTTTAGAACGGCTGCATACCTAGCCCAGGATGAGATTGCTATGGAGGAGATTAACACAGGGTTCGATGTTCACAGCTACACAGCCAAGGTTATCTCTGATGCGGGTCAGCCTACGACACGGCAACAGGCAAAGGAGCATACGTTCGCACCCCTCTTTGGGGCTACAGGTTATGGCAGAAGTAAGGCAGAGGAGGCGTACTACATTCAGTTCATTGATAAGTATAAGGGGATTGCGGCATGGCATAAGAACTTAGGAGAGGAGGCAATGCGCTTCAATAAGATTACTAATGTGTCAGGCAGACAGTACGCTTTCCCTGACATATCTCGTAGGTCAAACGGGAGTGTGACACACTTCACAATGATCAAGAACTATCCAGTGCAGGGCTTTGCAACAGGTGATGTCGTACCTGTCGTACTCAATGAGATGTACAAGCGTCTTGAACCTATGCAGTCCTGTCTGGTGAATACTGTGCATGACTCAACAGTGATTGACATACACCCTGACGAAGTAGATCAGGTGCTAGGTATGGTAAATGATATGAATGAGGGCTTGACTGATCTAGTCGAGTCAGTGTATGGAATAAGAATGAATGTGCCTCTACTATTAGAAGCTAAAATCGGCCCCAACTGGCTTGACACAGTGGATGTTTGAGGTATAACTAGGTACTCTTTGACTCTATTAAAAGGATATAGAAATGAGCAATGAACTACAAATCGCAACAGATCGTGGGCAGTCTATGGCTGAGCTTATGGGTGTGTCTTCCGCACCAGCACAGCAGGCTACACCATCTATTGCACGTGTCGGTATGATCCACCAGCCTATCATGGGTGAGGTTGAGTTCAACGGCAAGACAATCAAGACAGAGGTTGTTCCCATAGGTGCATTCACTCTGGTGCAGGGTGAAGACAAGGTATACAGCAATGGCATTACCTTTCGTGTCTTTGCCCAGCGTCAACAGTGGCAGCGTTGGAACAGTGAGACAGAAGAGATGGAGAAGTCTGTCCTGTCTAACGCACTTAACGGTGACATGAAGGACAGCATTGGTGGCTTTAACCTTGGGCGTCCTACAGGGTACATCGAAGACTTCCAGTCACTACCTGAGGCTACCAAACAGATCATGCGTTCAGTCAAGCGTGTTAAGGTATTCTTTGGTACGGTAACACTAGACAACCCTATCAATGACAAGGGTGAACCAGTGACAGGCAACTACACTGATATACCTGTGGTCATGGATGTTAAGAACCGTGAATCACTCAAGAGTATTGATGCTGTACTGAACGGTTTGAACCGTAAGAACCTACTGCCTATCATGTCTACCATTAAAATGTCTGGTGTAGAGGATAGCATCCCTACTGGTGCTAAGTTTGGTAAGATTGAAGCCAAGCTAGGTAGCAGTGTTGATCTGTCAGACAGTGACAATGAGACACTCAAGGACTTCATTGAACTTGTTGAGTACATGAATGGTAAGGTGCTTGATCTACACAATGAGCGTAATGATAAGAGCATGTCAGCAGCTGATGAGGCTGTGGTCAAGGACATTCTTAACAACGACTTCATTGAGGTGGAGTAATGAATCATCCCGCTGAGTTAAAAGTCTTCAACTTCTTACAGAAGGCTATGGCTGGCGAGAGTACTATGACAGAGGAGGTGGCTAAACAAGTCGCCTCCGATGTTGAGGCTGCATTGTATAAGCAGTTTGATAGTGGCCCTCGTGATAAGTTTCGCTTACGCATGTCTAACATTGGCAAGCCTAAGTGCCAGCTGTGGTTTGAGAAGAATGATCCTGCAGATAAGACACCCTTTCCTCCAGCGTTCCTGATGAACATGATCCTTGGCGATATTGTTGAGGCTGTGTTCAAGGGAGTACTACGCTCTGCTGGTGTAGAGTTTAAGGACAACGATAAGGTCACACTCAAGTTACCTCACGGTCAGGAGATCAAGGGTGAGTATGACATGGAGATGGATGGGCGCATTGATGATGTTAAGTCTGCCTCACCTTGGTCATACGATAACAAGTTTGCTTCCTTTGAAACTCTTGCACATGGTGACAGCTTTGGCTACGTGGCACAGCTTGTGGGCTACGCAGAGGGCGCTGGAAAGGATGTAGGTGGCTGGTGGGTAGTCAACAAAGCAAATGGACAATTCAAGTATGTAGACGCCTCTGAGGGAGTGGACAAGGAAGCAGTACTCTCTGACATCCAAGCTCTCGTAGACTACATAGATAATGATGAACCCTTTGAGCGTTGCTTTGAGCCAGTAGAGGAAACATTCTACCGTAAGAAGACAGGCAACTGGGTACTACCATCAGGGTGTAAGTTCTGTAGCTTCAAGCACAAGTGTCACACTAACCTGCAGCCACGCCCTAGCATCCCTAGTAAGTCTAAGAACCCACAAGAGGTTGACTATACTTATGTAGCACCTGAGTATCTTGATGGTTAGGAAACACAACTCACGTTTGTATCGCAGTGGTCTTGAAGTTGAGGCTGCTGCGTACCTCAAGGATAGGCAGAAGATTGTAGCCTATGAAAAGCTAAAGATAGAATGGGAGGATCTAAAGTACCGTACTTACACGCCAGACTTTGAGTTAGACAATGGCATAATAATTGAGATGAAGGGGTTGTTTTCTGCTGCAGATAGACGTAAACATATAGAGATACAGCGGCAGCATCCTACACTAGATATTCGTTTTGTATTTAGTAACGCTAATTCAAGGCTTTACAAGGGAGCCAAGAGTAGGTACTGCGACTGGTGTGATCAGAAGGGCTTCAAGTGGGCGCATCGTGTGATACCTGAGGCTTGGCTCAAAGAGAAGGGCAAGCGAATGAAAGAGCAACGTGTCAAAGTTAAGAGGAGAGAGTAATGGCCTACGAGATTAAACCTGGTGATGTAGCTATTGTGTTGTCGCCTGTTATTGAGGAAGGCGAATGGAATGGTAGTATCAAGACAGGTATGGTGTTTGGTTCTGCTGGCTCTGAGGATGGCATGAGGGCTGCTCTTGATGAAGCACTAACTATGTCTGCAGCACAGAAGTTCTTAGAGATATACCCTGATGCTTGGGATGACTTCGCAGACTTAAGGGCTGACATAATGCAGGCCATGTTCCCTGAGGAGTTTCATGAAGCAGAAGTAGAGCTAGAAGAGTTAGAGGAAGTCAATGTAGAAGGTAACGTTTACACGCTAGGCCGCTGGACTAAGACAGAGGGCAGTGCATGAAGAAGTTTAGCGTGACGTTTGTTGCTAAGGTAGATGACAACAACAATATTCTTTCCTCATACGAGGACAACCATGAGCAGGACATACATGACTTGGTTACAGATATTGTCTATGACATAGATGATGTAGAGATAGAGAACTTAAACGTGAGAGAGAGACAATGATTACACAGGAAGACATAGATGCTTTTGCTGCTATGGCAGACGTTAACCCACAGGATTACTCCTACTGGGTTGAAGGTAAGATCGTAACAGAGGGAGAGACACGTCTAGTAGAGAACACACTAGGGTTAGTCGGTGAGGCAGGCGAGGTAGCTGAGAAGATCAAGAAGCTACTACGTGACTCAAGCAAGATTAACCCAGATGATATTATTAAGGAGCTAGGTGACGTTGTGTTCTACGCTACTGCCTTAGCTAATTACTTTCACAGTGACCTCACAGAGGTACTGCAGACTAACATGGATAAACTAAACAGCCGTGCAAGACGTGGCGTTATTAAAGGATCAGGGGACAACAGATGAGCAATCAATTACCAACAGACTACCAAGCATTCATTCACAAGTCACGTTACGCCAAGTACTTTGATGGCAAGGGCCGTGAGTCATGGGGTGAAACAGTAGGACGTTATATGGATAACGTAGTACGTAAGGCTCTAGGTGGCGTAGACAACAGCTACATCAAGGATATTGAGCAGGCTATCGTAGGCCAAGAGATCATGCCATCCATGAGAGCTATGATGACAGCAGGCCCAGCGCTTGATCGTGACAACACTGCAGGCTACAACTGTAGCTACCTACCCGTAGATGACCCTAAGTCCTTCGATGAGGCTATGTACATTCTCCTCTGCGGGACGGGGGTTGGCTTCTCCGTTGAGCGCCAGTTCATCAGCAAGCTCCCAGAAGTACCTGAGCTCTTCGAGAGTGAGTCTATCGTTGTCGTTAAGGACAGTAAGGAAGGCTGGGCTAAGGGGTTCCGTCAAGTTCTTGCACTCCTCTGGGCTGGTGAGATCCCTAAGTGGGACGTATCTCAGGTACGCCCTGCAGGTGCAAGGCTTAAAACGTTTGGCGGTAGAGCATCAGGCCCAGCGCCACTTGTAGAACTATTTAACTTTGCTGTAGCTACATTCAAGGCTGCACAAGGGCGTAAGCTATCCTCTATGGAATGTCATGACTTGATGTGCTTCATTGGTCAGATCGTAGTCGTAGGTGGTGTGAGACGTTCAGCTATGATCTCTCTGTCTAACCTGAGTGATGACCGTATGCGTCACGCTAAGTCAGGACAGTGGTGGGAAACAGCTGGGCATCGTGCCTTGGCTAACAACTCTGTATCATACACTGAGAAGCCAGACATGGAAACATTCATGCGTGAGTGGCTTGCACTGGTTGAGTCTAAGTCTGGTGAGCGTGGTATCTTCAATCGTGAAGCATCCAAGAAGCAAGCAGCTAAGTTTGGGCGGCGTGATCCTAACTATGAGTTTGGTACAAACCCTTGTTCTGAAATCATTTTACGTCCGTATCAGTTTTGTAACTTAACGGAGTGTGTAGTACGTGCAACGGATAGCATTGAAGACCTTGAGCGTAAGGTAAAGCTTGCTACCATCTTGGGTACTATCCAGTCTACCATGATTAAGTTTCCCTACCTACGTAAGGTATGGCAGAACAACACAGCAGAAGAACGGTTGCTTGGCGTGTCTATGACAGGCATCATGGACAACCCTCTTATGACAAACAAGAACGAAGGATTGGAGAAGACACTTGAGCATTTACGATCCATTGCTGTGGCTACTAACGCTGAGTGGGCTGAGTTGCTTGGCATCCCTGCTAGTGCTGCTATCAGCTGCGTTAAACCTTCGGGTACAGTATCACAACTGGTTGATTCTGCTAGTGGAATTCATGCTCGTCACAGCCCCTATTATATTCGTACTGTGCGTGGTGATAGCAAAGACCCACTAACAAAGTTTATGATTGATAAGGGCATCCCTAATGAGCCTTGCGTTATGAAGCCTGACTCTACTGTAGTGTTTAGCTTCCCTGTCAAGTCTCCTGAGCAGGCAGTCACACGTAACGATATGACAGCAGTAGAGCAGCTTGAGTTGTGGCTAACCTACCAGCGACACTGGTGTGAGCACAAGCCAAGCGTAACTATCTCAGTTCGAGATTCTGAATGGCTTTCTGTGGGTGCATTCGTGTACAAACACTTCGATGAAATGTCAGGTGTGTCTTTCTTGCCACACTCAGATCACTCCTACCAGCAAGCACCCTATCAGGACTGCACTAAGGAGCAGTATGAAGAGATGCTGGAGCTTATGCCTAGCAGTATTGACTGGGAAGAGCTTAACGATTACGAGAGTGAAGATAACACAGTGTCTATGCAGACTATGGCCTGCTCTGGTGACAGCTGTGAGATCGTGGATCTAGTATGAGTTACGTAGTAGTAGGCACAGACAAGTGTGAGTTCTGTACTAAGGCAAAACACTTGCTAAGAGAGAAAGGGGTAGGCTTCACGGCCTACTCACTAAGTTCACAAAGTAGCAAATGGCTATTGACACTAATTAAACAAGCAGGTATGACTACCGTACCACAAATCTGGGACAGTGAGGGTAAGCACATAGGTGGTTACACGGATCTAACCAAACACCTTGAAAGGAAATAAACAATGAACATACTCGCTATTTTTGTAATGTCTATCTTCTTATCACTGAGCATTGCTGAGGATAAGGCAGTTGAAGAAGTTGCTAAAGTTGAAGAGTCTGTCACTATCACAGTAACAGAGTAAGACAAAAGGCTCAGCGTTACGGCGCTGGGCTTTCCTTTAACATGGGTAACAAAGGAAACATTATGGTAAAAGATATAAATCCAAGAACAGGAAAACCTAAGTACTACGCAAAGGGCAATAGTGCAGAGATACAAAAAGAGAGAAACGTAAGAAGTAACCCAAGAAATAATCCGTTAGCTATGTATGTTAATGGTAAATACATCTCACGTAAGCACCCTCTGTACAAACCAGGTAGGTATAAGACGTTTAATGATGCAGCCTTTGAGGGTACTTACAAACTAAGTGATGTCAAAGAGGGTTACGTATACGTTATAACTAATAAGGCATGGCCTGGTTGGGTTAAGATAGGTATGGCTGTTGATGTAGATGAACGTTTAAACAGTTTTCAAACAAGTAGCCCACACCGTGACTACATACTAGAACATTCTGTTGCATCTAATGATAGGCGTAAGTCTGAGAAAGAGGCTCACACTAGGGCGCTACCTTTGTCTACTGACACCAAGGGTGAGTGGTTTAAACTATCAGTAGAACAAGCAATAACAATACTGGATAATCTGGATGAACAACATCGAACCGTTATCAAAGCCGACAAGAACCCGCAGGAAGACGAACTACAAGGGAGCCTCTTCTAAGCCTACCTCTGGCATAGTACCTAAGACTGACAATCAGGGTAAGCTAATCAATGCCATTGCCTCTAGTAAGCAGGTGCTAATACTTGGCCCTGCTGGTACTGGTAAGACTTACGTTACAGCTACATGTGCAGCAGACTTGTATACACTCAAAGAGATTGACAAGATTGTTATTACACGTCCTCACGTAGCTGTAGGTAAGGACATTGGGTTCCTGCCAGGTACACTAGAAGAGAAGGCACAACCATGGGCGTTGCCTGTGTTAGACGTACTAGTGAAACACTTAGGGCGTGGCGCTGTTGATACTGGTGTAAAGAACGGTAACATCGAAGTAGCTACACTAGCCTTGATGCGTGGGCGTAGCTTTGATGATGCTTTCATTATCGTTGATGAAGCGCAGAACATAGACATACCAGAGATCAAGATGTTGTTGACACGTGTGGGTGAAGGTAGTACTATTGTACTCAATGGTGACATACAGCAGTCTGACTTGAAGGGTACGTCTGGTCTAGCCAAGATCATACACCTAGCTAAGAAGCATATGCTTGATGTACCCGTGGTAGAGTTTGGCATTGATGACATTGTGCGTAGTGGTATCTGCGCTGAGTGGGTCAAAGTATTTATGAAGGAAGGTCTGTGAAGTTAGAACAAGAAGCGAAAGCACACGTAGAAGGTACACGCATTAAGTTCTATGATGAGTTAGCCCAACATGCAGAAGCACTAGAGCAACACATCAAGAATAATCTATGGCAGAGTGACGAGAGGAACAAAGCACTAGAGCATCTTATAGCTACAGTACTATGGGCAAGGCACTGTGTTAAGAAACACGGTACACAATAAAGAAAAAGGGGAGCTTAGTGGCTCCCCTCTCTCGTTTTATAACTTAGCTGACTCATCGTAGATCTCTTTGAGATACTCAGCGTACTCTATGAAGAGGTCTATCTCAGCGAAGTTGTAGTCCTCTAGTGATCCTGTTACACCATGCTGCTCTTTCATTATCCTAGCAGCCTCACGGCGGATCTCTTTATTGCCACCAGCCCTATTAGCTTTACTTGCTAGGCGTAGACGCATAGTCTCTGCACCACCATAGCCTTCTTCCATCAAGCCAGTGATCTCTTTCTTAGCATCCTTCATGACTTGCTTAAGCATACGGCGGCGTCCTGTTAGGTTCGCCTCCTTAAACATAGCGCTATTGATAAGCTGCTGTGTCTTACGCTCAAGTGCTGGTGCAAGCATACCATTGAGAGCCTTATCATATGCAGGTATCTTGCTACGCTCATTAGCCTGCCAAGGAAACATCTCAGCCATAGAGTATGCCTTCTCAGATGCTGTGCGTCCTGGCTTCACAGTGATACCAAAGATACGAGCAAAGGGGTTAGCATCATAGATCTCACCCTCACGTGTAGCAACACGAAGCTCCTCACCTGTGATACTATCTGTCTTATCAATGAATGCCTCAAGGATATTATCCACATACTTTGTAGCAGACTGGCTTAATACATTGATACCCTCTGCCTGACGTACATCCTTAGCAGTGTCTGTACCCATGGCAAAGCCAACGATCTTATTCACTGCATCTAGTGGACGTGTAGCACCAGCCAGTAAGTTACCCGCTATCTTATATCCACCCTCAAGTGATGCACCACGTGCGCCCTCATCAGCATTGAACATAATATCTAGTAGATTGTTAATGTCATTACCAAACTGTACGTCACGTGCAAGCTGGCCTACAGCTACCTGTGTGCCTAGCTCTTGGAGAAGTTCCCTTGGTACATCCTCGCCATTACGCTTCATATTAAAGATGCGCCCTGCTGCCAAGAACAGAGAGAATGGGAAGGTGTTACGAGCATCTACAATAGTGCCACCACCTACTTCAATCTCATTGTAGGCTAGACCCTTCTCACGCCGCTCTGTGTCATACTCTGCTGCTGCATAGATAGCTGCAGTACCCACAGTCATACGAGCAAAGGCTTCACGCTCTGTAAGGTCTGTACCTTCCTTCTTAATGGTACGCTTCATGAACTTACCAAGCTGCTCAGGTGCAGCCAAAGGTGACCACTGATATGCTGTAGCAAGTACGTTGTTAAAGAAGCGTCCAAAGGGTAGAATAGTACCTAAGCCAGGTGTGTTAGAGAACTTCTCTGCAAGACCAGCTGTTGTTTCAAGCAACTCACGTCCAACACCCTCTTGGTTCTTAGTATAGTCCTTAGAAAACACAGAACGTAGTGTACCATCAAGTGCAGCACCCAGTACATCCTCATCAATAGACTGACCTGATACAAGGGCTTCCTTGAGAGTAATGTTCTTCTCAACACGTAGATACTTATCAAGCTCTGTCATGAACATCTGAGACTTAGTAAAGCTATCCTGTACACGTACACCAGTGATCTGATTAGCTGCTGTAGTAACAGCCTCAACGTTTCTAAACAGCTTACTGTTAGGGTCAATACCATAACGCTTAGATGTACCCTCAACACCACCAGATAGTGTCTCAAATAAGATCTTCTGAATGTCACTGTTCTTATCCAAGAACTTCATGTACTCATCGTGAGTAGTGAAGGGGTCTAACAGGTTACGGATCTTCTGTCCCTGTATTGCAGTTAATGCACGTGCTTGGCGGAACGTTTCCTCTGCAGCCTTAGGGTTATACGCCATCTGCCCCAGCCCTTTAACAGCTAGTGTAGATGAGTTAAACAAGTCAGCCATAGTCTGACCAGCGTAATACTGAGAGAAGCCTGCAATGTTCAATGCTGTTGTAGCAGGGGATGAAACAAGCAAGCGCTTCCACACAGACTGACCATACTTATACTTGTCAGACTTGTTCATCTTCCGTAGTTCTTCACCTACAGCTTCTTTAGCATCAATGTCTTCTACAGCTGCATCAATCTTATCCTTAGAAGCAACGATACCAGCGTCCAGAGTCTTGCGTACCTGAGACATAACGTTCAGGGTCTTACCTGCCTCGTTAATTCTCTTGGCAAGCATGTCACCCATCTTAACTTTAGAGCTACCTAATTCACCAAACTGAATACCTGAGTACTTTAACATACCCTCATTGATACGGTTAAGCTCTTCCTCTGGGATGTAACGAACAACATTTGTGATCACATCTGAAATAGTCTTATTACGATCAATACCATAGCCAGAGTCTTTAAACACTTTAGCTAGACCGCCTGCACCATCTTCACCTAGCATAATGTTCTTGATAAGATCAGCTGGCATAGCATCTGCTGTGTAGGCACTACCCCTAGCCACCTTCTCATTCCATGAGTCAACACTCTCCATGATAGCCTTGGCTGCTTTACTTGACTGCTCCTTGTTAAGGGTAGGTGCAGCCTCTTCAATCACAGCATTAGAGATCTTCTCTAGGGAAGAGCTAGTGTCCTCTAAGCCAGATGCACCACGGAACTTACCAAAGCCTAACTGTGCAGCACCAGCAACACCACCAAGTAGTGATGCAAAGCCTGTCTGCAGAGCGCTGTACTCTTCCTGTGCGCCTACTTCAAGCATGACATTCTGTGCCATAACATCCTGTAGTACAGCAGCAGTAGCGTCTAGTGCAACAGTCTGCTTTAGAGCAGTCTTAGAGCCTGCAGCGAACAGTTCTTTCTGTTGCATAAGCATAGCATCTTTAGCTAAGGCACGGCGTCCCTCAGTAGCTACACGCTTGGATACTTCATTGTATGCCTTACCTGCCTGACGGGTAGTCATACCCTTCTCAACAGCTCTACGTGCAGCCTCAATACCAGCACGTTCACCAGCCTCTTTAGCTGCAGCCTTAGTAGCGCCACTCTTAAGCGCTTCCCTACCAGCCTGACGTACAGATGCCTTGATGAGTTGCTTACCAGTAACACTAAGACCAGCTGCACCAGCACGAGCAATACCACCAGTAGCTACACCAATGTAGTTTGTAGGATCAGATGCTGCAGCAAATACATAATCTTTAATACCATCTACTGCACCCATGATACCGTCATTGACAAATACGTTGCCTAGCTGGTCATACAGTTGGTATGCCTTAGCAGCCTTAGCCTTACGTCTATCATCTGCCTTACTAATGAAGCGTACCTCACCAGCTGTCGATACAGTGTTAGCGTTGAAGTAACGCATATGATCTACGAAGTCTTCTACAAGAGTATCTTCATCTGTCTCTTGGTAGTCCACACCCTTACGCTCTACCATGTAGTCACGAATAGCTGTGGTGTATGCGTAGTTCTTCTTAAGGTCATCCTTCTTTAGGGTAGTACCTGGGTCTAGTGAGAATGTACTAGGGGTTTGTGCCTCAGGTGTCAGTGGCGTAGAAGACTTAAAAGCATTAAGCCGTGCTAGGGATTCTTCGTAGCTCATTAGCCTGCTCCGAAAGTAGTTAAGTCTTTTTGGGATAAGCTTTTTCTTGCCTTATCCTCACCCTCATCATACTCCTCTATAGTAATCTGTGGATTGTCACCAATAAAGTTAGACTCATCCAACATCCTTAGTTGCTCAGCAGTTACATTGAATGTACCTAGCTTACCTCTAATCTTGACTTTGTAATTAGGTTTATCTGCGTTACGTACAATGTTCAGTGTCTTAACAGATGGTGCTATCAACTCATCAAGCTCATCACGGAAGTAGAAGTTTAGAAAGCCACCAGCAGGAGACTCAGGTAAGCCTCTCTCCCTACGTTCTGCCCTACTCATCTCATCCCATTGAGCACGGGTGTACTTATCTGAGTAGTTACCATCAAAGAACTGACCTTCCATAGCCTGTTCTACTAACTTGATACCTGTCTCATCAAAGGGAGCAGCAGTAGGGTACTTCTCATCTTGTTCTGCATCCTCAGGTTTAGGTTTAGTAAGCGTCACAGGTTTTGTAGTTGCTGGCTCTGTAGTTGCTGGCTCTGTAGTTGCTGGCCCTGTAGTTGCTGGCTCTACACCATCAGGTGCTTCAATATTATACTGCTTCCTTAGGATATCTACATACCCAGGACTAAGTGCTTCAATAGTCTGTACTGCAAGTCTGTTATCAAAGAACTTACCAGTGTGATACACGTCAGCATAGTAATCAATGAGAGGCTTAGCAGCTATTATCTGTAGATCTTTAATAGCTTGTTCTTCTGCTTTGTTTGCAGCAGCCATTTGTTCAGCGGAAGGTATACCCTTCATAGCTTCAATTCTAGCATTCTTAATATAAGCTTTTGCCTGATCTGTATCAATCGCATCCGCTGCAACCTTTGCGATCTTCTTAGAGAAGTCAAAGGCTTTGTCTGTGTCAAACATATTACGCTCAGTGAAAACCATAGTAGCACCAGGAATGAGTGAGGTGTACTCTTCCTGCCTAGCTAGTTGGTTGATCTCAGCTACAGTCATTCCACTACCAAAGTCCTGCTCAGCAAGTTGTTGCTTAACACGAGCCTTAGCACCAAAGCCAAACAGCTGTCCTACAGAGCTTGTATCATCTTCTGGTGCAGTATACTGTGTAGTAGGGCTAACACCGTATGTCTTCTTAGCGTACTCTTCTAAGCTCATGTCCATAAGAGACTGATCTACAGCTGGGATACTAGGCATATTAATGATAGCTTCAATATCATCTACACCCAACCTACCGTTCTGGCCTGGTGCATTAGCAGCCTTGTTTAACTTCTCATACAACTCCTGTACTGTACCCATACCAGATGCCATAGCCTGACGCACAAGAGCCTTACCCTGTGGGTATGTTGCCATCAATGTTTCAGCTTGGCGTCCGTACTGTGCAGCCTGCCTAGCCCTAGAGTTACGCTGTGTGATTAAACTCTGGTTACGCTCAGCTGCAGCTTCCTGCTGTTCTTTATACTTCTTAGCTTCTGCGCCACGCTCTTCAATACCTTCTGTGACTTCGCCTAAAAAGGCTGCACCAAATGCTTTCCAATCAAATGCCATGTCTTAGCCCCTTGCCATCAAACCCGTAGGTTCTTCTTCTACAGTTTCTACAGGAGCCATGTCATCCATAGACTCTTCTTCTACAGGCTCTTCCTGATCTATCAACTCACGTAACATTGCCTTACCGGGATCACTTGTATCGTCACCCTCTTCAAGCAGATACTTGTTAGCCAACAGAAGGAAGCGTTGCTTCTCTTTCTCCTCAGCCTTCTTCTTAGGATCAGCATTGGTATCCTTAGCTGTGATACCCATCGAACCAAGTGCTTGCTTTAGAAATGTGTGAATGACAGGTGCTACCAGCATACCTGCATCAACAGTGTGGAGACCACGAGTTACACCCTGTAAGTAGATACTCTCTACGATAGGGGCTAGGGGTACACCCGCCTCACACAATGCACCAAAGTCATCAAGTACTTCTTGGTTAGCAAGCTTGTTAATGTAAAACTTTGTAACATCCTCAATGTCTGCCATCTCTGGTGGCTGCTCCCACGGAACATTACCGGGTTCCATAGTTAGAGACTGTCCGGGAATAGGTCTATCGAAAAAGTCTTGTTCCATAATTATACCTTACTTAGTGAAACCTGCGCCAAAGTAGAGACCTACGATAGCGGATACGATGTGTGTGTCTAGGGGTGTGATAACAAAGCCACGTGCTGCCTGCCATTGTACTGTACCGTCACCGCCAAACAGCCAGTTAAATAGGCCACCATGTACCTCAGTGTAGCCTACGATAACGCTGACCTCAGGATACCACACAGCAACTAGCTTTGGCAAGACTATAATAGCAAAGATTGAGGATAAGGCTATGAGCCTACGTGTCCATGCGAAGTGTGTGTCAGTCTTGCCATGCTCTCTGGCTTGCTGCATACCACTGATCATCATCTCTTGCTGCTTAGCTTTGTTCTTAGTGTTCTGCCCCCAGATAGACATGACTGCGCCTAGCACGGTGGAGAAGAGCATTGTGATAAGTTCTAGGGGGAGGCCAAACATTAGTTACCACTTACCTTTTGAGTTCTTCTGTACTTTTACAGCCTTGTTAGCATAAAGAGAAGAAGCTCTATCTGTTTGCTCTGTATGTACGAGAGTACCTGCGCTATCATAATACTTAAAAGCTGTGTTAGTCCCTGAGTTGTCTGCTACTACTTTTGTTATTTCATTTACACCTAGTACATCTTTTAATGCATTCATAGCATCTGCTCTAGCTTTAGCTATGCCTATAGAAGCGCCTTGTACTGTACCATCTTTCTTAGGTGCTAAAGTGGAGCCTGTAAGTATCTTTGGATAAAGTGTAGTAGCAGATGGGTTGTCCTTTGCAAGCTCTTTATATGCTGACCCCGCTGTAGCCCCTTTTAACCAACCTGTTCCTTTATTCCAACCTACTTTAAGCATAGACTTTTTAGCTGCATCAGACATACTATCCCAGTCTGTACCTGCCTTATCTTTAGCTACATCCTCAAAGCCTTTTAGTACGGCTTTAGAAAACTCGACATCAGACGCATAATCACTACGTTTAATCTTGACGCCATTTACTTCCTTGTAAGCTCCAGATGTGTCAAGCTTTGTTATATCAAATGCAGAAGCCTTTATAGTATTAGATCCTTGATTTACAGTTTTGCCGTCATACTTTAAACCATCAGCAACTATACCAGCAGGTAAAGTTATATTCTGTTTATCCTGCCCTATGTGAGCTTCTGTACCCTCTTGTTCCCCTTCGGTGAAGTCTGTATATAAACTCTCAACAGTAGTACTATATGTTTCTGTAGTTTCTTCTTCCTCTGCAGAAGTGCCAACACTACCATAACCTTCTGCACCACCTAGCTTACGTGGATCAGACATAAGCCCTTCACCTGTACCTGCCTCTGCAGGAAAACGATCTTCTAAAGGTATACCTGACTGGTAGAACTCACGATCAGGATCTTCTGAGATAGGTGCAGGAGCTTCTGGGTCTGTAGCAGTCTTTAAGAGTTTACCTGCAGTTGAGAGCATACCAGGTAGAGTAACCTTCTCACCGGGGCGAATCAAGTCAGGGTTCTTGATCTGTGGATTAGCATCAATGACATCCTGTACAGGTAGACCCTTCTCTTCTGCAATAGCAGTTAGAGTGTCACCAGCCTTAACTTCAATCTCTTCTACAGTGATAGGCTCAGGCTGTAGTGCATCCTGCAGTACATCCATATCAAGGTTAGGCTCAGGTTCTTCCTCACCCATCTCACCTGTGTATACCTCTGGTACATCAACACCTAGAGCTTCATACAATGCACGATCTGCTGCTGTAGTCTCAAAGGGTAGACCTCCCTGTGGCGCAGTGTCATTGTCAGAGCCACCATCATAGGGTGTAAACATAGGGCTATCATAGAAAGATACACCTGAGTCACCATCATCATCACTTTTATCACTAGGTAAGTCTGCACCAGCACCAGAGAAGAGATTAGCTATACTCTCAAAGAAGCCTGGCTCATCATTATTATCATCGTTAGCTGTAGCATTAGAGGTACTACTCATAAGCCCTGATGAGCTAGAGGCACTGGGATTGCCGTAGCCCTCTGAGCCACCTAAGTTACGAGGATCAGCACTTGTAATACCTTGTGTGTTATAATTGGGCATGTCTTTATCCTTAAGAGAAGATGATGTCTGCAGCGTTAGAAGCAATAGCACCCATGAATGTACCTGCAGCAGCGCTAAGAGCCGAACCACTGTCATCCTCTGCGCCCTCGTTTATCTTAGCTACAGCAATCTTAGCATCTCTATCCTTGTCATTCTCTGCAGACTGCCAAGCCCAAGCCAGAGTATCACGCTCACGCTGAATAGCGTTGTTATACCCTGTCATGGTAAAGTTATTAGCAGCTGCAGCCGCATCACGGTTTGCTTGGTTTAGTGCAGCATTGTCCATGGTTGTAATAGCCTGTGACCACTGTGCATTAGCCTGTGCTACAACTAGCTGGTTCTGTGCATTGAATGTGTCACGAGTATTCTGCTGTACTGAATTGAACTGAGACAGTGCATTAGCCTCACCAGAGTTAAAACGCTCCATAGCATTATACTGTTCATTGTTAAACTGATTAATGTTATTCTGTAAGTTAGAGAAGAACATATCAACCTGATCAGAACTAGCAGCATTGAACTGTTTAGCTGCATTAACAGCTGCAGTATCAGAGGTATATACACTAGCTAGGCTCTGCGCTTTAAACATAGCCACTTGCTGTTGGTTACTCATGCTAGTCATATCAAAGTCTAGGAAAGCCTGAGCACGTTGTACATTAACCTGCTGCCTATTGTTTAGGTTAGCCATGTCTAACTGTGACATAGCTGCAGCATCTGCCATAACCTTAGCATTCCTAGCATCTAGGTTAGCAATGTCTACAGTCTGAGCCATACGAGCATTCTCTAGGGCTACCTGCTGTTCAGCTGTGAAGTTAATCTTAGCTACATCAGCGATACGTGCAGCATTCTGTACACGTGACTGAAACGCTTGGTCAAACTCCATTCCTAAGAAGTTAGCACGTTGCTCAGCAGCAAACATAGCAGCCTGTTGCTTGTTAGATAAGTTCTGCGCCTCAAAGCTTGCACGTGTCTGAGCATCAGCCATAGCGATAGGTAGTGCAGACTCCATAGCAGCCTGTACAATAGCCTGACCAGCCATAGACGAAGCACCTAGACCACGTGAAGCTAGAGTAGATGTAGCAGCCCTCATAGCTCCTGCAGCCCATGCTGGTGTGTCACCACCCTCAAACTGTTCTAGCAGACCTGTAAGTTGTCCCTGTACAGTAGCCTCAGTAGATGGAACACCTGTAGCTGCAGCAAAGTTAGTCTCTACTTTAGCACGTTCAAAGTCTACAGCACTAGTTACCTGCATCTCAGGTGTAACTTCTAGGGGTACTACAGCCTCTACACGTTGAGCACGATCAAGTTGCTCAGCTGTTAAGCCTAGCTGTGCTAACTCAGAGGGAGCCATAGTAGCTGCATCAGCTAATGCCTCAGCACTAGGCTTTCCAGTTACAGCAGTAAGCTTAGACATGACACTAGCTACTTCTGCAGCAGCCTCCTTAGGTGTCATACCTGCAGCTTCAAACTCTTTTGCTAGGGGTGCATTAGCTGCAATGTCAGCCTCTGTCTGAGTAGCAGTATCAGCCACTGCAGCAGCCTGACCCATACCCTCAGCAATCATACCCTCAGCCTTCTGTGCCTCAGAAGTAAGGGCTACATCAGCCTTAGTAGTCATGGACATAGGATCTGTAAGAGCAGCAGCCTGTAGCTCTGTTGTGCTTGGTGTACCTATACGTGCTACGTTTGCACTAGCCTGTGCTAGGTTAGCCTTAGCTACAGTAACCTTGATCTGCTGATCATCTACAAGCTTCTGCATTACCTCTCGTTGAGGGTCATCAGCAGGAAGGCTAGACAGTTGTTGAGATAGAGAGTTTAGTGTACCTTGCTCTTGAGATACAGCAGTCTGTGCCGTGTCTAAGGAAGCCCCTACATCAGTAAGTGCTTCTCCTGCTTGAGTGTACTGGTTCTGTCTGTACATGTCTAGCTGTTGAGTATACTGCTCCTGAGCAGCGACACTGGCTTTGTAAGGGTCAGACTCTTTATACTGCTGTAAGACATTAGCTATATTAGAGGCTTCGTTCTCTATGCTTGCACGTTTTCTATAGGGAGACTTTAGTGTAGTCCCATCAGCATACGTGATAGTCCAGTTTCTACTACTACCAGTTATCTCATAGTCTGTAGGATCTGCTGGTAAGTTACCTGAGGATAGCATTTTAGTAATGCCCGGTATGTTATTCTCAGCACCTGCACCTGTTGATCCACCAGCTATCTGTTCTAGGAAGGGTGCGTAATCAGCTTCTGTTAAACCCTCAGGTGCAGTAGGTAGACCTTCTATAGGTGTGGAGCTAGTAAGGGACTGCGTAATAGTAGGCTGAACGGTAGTAGCAGTCTGGACATCATCAAACCCACCAGTAGTATTAGGTGTGTTAAGAGGGGGATTACCAGGCTTGTCATTGTCAGTAGGGTGTGAACCCTTTGCTTCCACACCGCCTGAGTATGTGTTTTTATAGGTTTGACCTGTCTTAAGAGTAAGGCCACCAGGAGCATAACCCTGCTTCTTAGCCATACCACCAGCAGCCATACCAATGCGTTGCTGTGCTAGTTCAGCCATACGGCCTACACGTGCAGCTGCACCTGGTTGTGAAGCTAAGAACTTAGCCTGTTCATCAGCCTGCATACCCTGCATTTCAGGTATAATCTTACCCATCTGTTCAGGTGTAAACCCACCAAACTTCTTAGCCATTATAATAGTCCTTATTAATTACCTAGCTTCATCCAGATTGCAGCAGCAATGAAGGTAAACACAGTAACAGTAGTTATCTTTACAAATGTATTCCATATACTCTGACGTGTGTGACGCCATGTATCAAGCAAGCCACGTATCTCACGTATATCTACAGCAGCTGATTCATCCTGTAAGCCAAGCTCACGCAGGACTAACTTAGCCCCACGCTTAGCTGCACGATCCAGCATCTCTTCTAGTTCATCTGAGGAGAGTTTGATTTCACTCATAGTTTAACTCATTTTAGCTGGAATGTCAAGTGTTATTACGGCTTAGTGGGCCAATCAGCATCAACTAAGTTAGGCCAGTTAGCGTGGCTTGTAATATCACGCAGTGCTTGGCGATACGTAGTCATCTCAGCAGTGAGTGTGTTATCAGACAGAGCTAAGTAGTCTGTCTCAGCAATAAGCTCATCACGTGTCTTACGATTAGCCGTAGCAGTCTTGGCATCCAGTGTAGCCTGATATGCAGCTTCATGTTGAGCTTTGGTTGTAGTAGTCTCTACACCATCATCGTCTGTCTCTGTAGTATCAGCAAACATATCTACAGCAGTGTAGTTAATCATCCAGTAACCAGCGATAATGTCTTCGCCTACCATGTCAGGCATAGGTGCATCATCTTCTGTGTACTGACCAGTGACAGGACGTGTAGGCAGAGCATTACGCTGTACTGTCTGGTAGGCTGTAGGTGTAGGCTTTGGCCCTTCTAGGACACCTACCATGCCATACTTCTGCATGACACCCTGTGTGATGTTCTTAGGGAATGATACGTTAGGGTGTTCCTTGCGTAGATCACCGAATGTGTATGGGAACTTTACTACTGTTCCACCATTGATTTTAGCATACATGTTGTGTTCTCCTTTATGTGTGCTTTGTGTTATGCGATTGCGTAAAAGATGTAAGTGTTACCCGTTTTATTGTTACCGGGATCACTACCACTAACAGAAAAACCTGATGATGCAGGGTCAATAAAGTCTTCTGACTGCTCTGCTAAAGTAAGGTTCAACCTCAAGTAAGGGTCTGCGCCAGAAACAATTCCACGCTCAGTATCAAATACATACCAGTTGTCACTTTCACTTGCGTTCTTAATCAACACAAATCTAGCCCCACTCGTAAAGCCACAGTCAATGGTCTGGCTTGTGCCATTGCCCGTATAACTCCCCACCTTAGATATACCGGGGAGGCTTGCGAAGAGGTAGGCTATGTAGTCGTTACCAGATTGATTAACAACTGCATTATTCCCCAACGTAAAAACAGAAGAGGTAGGCGCAGTATCATTCCAACGAGTAGAGGCCTCGATAGGAGTACCCGTGGTATCTAATGTAAGGAACTTAGTAGGCCCAACTGCTGAGTGATAAACAGCCCAGCTGTTTGTTGCATCCCTTACTTTTACCCACATCATCTCAGGTGCAACACCAAGATTATGGCTTACATCGCTACTACCTGCCTGACCTAAAGGGATTGAACCGCTGTAAGCAACCGCATCGAAATAGCCCGGCGCACGCTTCCACATCCAGCCATAACGAGATGAATCAGTGCTAGTATTATCTAAACACCCATCGTTAAAATCAAACTGAGCAACACTATCTGTTTGCTCTGAGCTAGTAGCGTTTGCAAAGAGGGCTTTGCCT
>UEXN01000480.1_pt2 | contig 23898 bp, 50 predicted proteins | sample 1796711 | NCBI WGS metagenome assembly UEXN01 (sample SAMEA4772470, study PRJEB27181) | metagenome | reverse complement strand
GGTGGTGGAACTACTGTTATTGATAATTCTCAAAGAACCACAAACCAAAATGGTGGTGCAAGAATGGCAATGCCAATTCCTATATCAAATAACCAAGCTTGGGAAGCATACGGTTATTAATCTTCGTCTGGTATTAACCAACCTGTTTCAGTAACAACAAATCTATCGCCGGGCTTGTAAAGATAATGTTCTTTTTCAGAACCGTCTTTACCTACACCCATAACTTCACCTTCCCAATCACCTTTTACTTTAAATGCTCTACCAGCTTGATCTATACTATAGTCAACCCACATCATTGGGATATCTCCTCTTTTTCAAATCTGTTCATAAGTTTAATTGGATTACCAATCTTTTCAAAGTAACCGTTTGGGCCAACTCTAAATTCATCTCCAATTTCAAGTTGACATTCATCTAATACAAAGAACTTTTCATCTTCTTTGTTATCTGGCATAATACGAAAACCATTTTCAAATTTCATTAATAGTAAGTTTTTCCACAACATTTCATAGTTCCTTTCCTATTTTGTAGTTGCTATGAAAACACCATTCCAATCATCTGGTAAGTCTTGTGTTTTCATATATTCACATCTCTCAATCCACATCTCATAATACTTAGTCATTTGACCATCAAACTCTTCAAACAATTCTTTACATAATTTTATGCATTTGTCGAATTTTTTTTCAGTGTAACATTGATGCATCAGTTCATGTTTCTTTTGAGCATCTAAATCACAGTATCTATTAAGTACTGTGTAAATTCTTATTCCTACAGTCTTACCTTTAACTGCAAGTTCATCTACTTTGAGGTAGAAGAAATTGTTCTTTGTTTCATCATATGTCTTTTCTCCAACAAGTAGTAGACATCCGTACTCTTTACATTTGGATTCAATTCTAGCCGCTGTACTAACGGAGTCTCCAAGGACATCATAACTGTGTCTTTGCGTACTTCCCATTTCGCCCAGATAACCAAGCCCAGTATTAATACCAGCCCCCATACCAATGGGTGGCCTACCTTCTGAAGTAATTTTCTCATTGAACTTCTCCACTGCATTAAGCATTTCTAATCCACACTCCACTGCTGTTCGTGGATGATATGGGTCATCGTTAGGTGCATTGTGTATGTGCATAGATGCATCACCAATATATTTAATTACCATACCGTCACTATCAAGTATCGGTTGCGTAATTGCATCCATGTATCCATTCATAATTTTTGTAAGTCCTTTTACATCGTCACCGAATGACTCACCTAATGGAGTAAACCCTCTAAGGTCACTGAATACAATGCTAATTTCACGTTTCATACCTTCTTTAATTAATGCTGGATTCTCCTGTAACATACGAACAACTGTTGGGGATGCGTATCCAGCGAACTGTTTCTTGATTGCTTGTTTCTCGAAAAACTCTTTTGTAAATCTATTGAATATTGCATGGAATCCAACCAGAGTTGTTACGATAACAATCCAACTCCAATCCCATAACTGTGAATATGTCATAAAGTAATGATATGAACCATAAACCGTTCCCACTGGAATTGCAATAATCATAATACCAGATAACCAGTATGGTGTTTTTGCAGCAAGTAATATTAATAGTAGTCCAAGTCCAATTGCAGATACCCATTCTAAGAATGTTGCTTCTGGTAATCTTACTAATGACTCACCATCCAGTATTCCTTGTAAAGATACTGCAATAGGAATATATGAGTATTGTTCACCCTTTGGTGTTGCAACAATTGAACTGAGTCCTTCAGCAGTTGGTGCAATAATAACTGTCTTACCTTCAAGTGTCCAGAGGAAGTCCTCATCTGTTAAACTCATCGTATCGAATTCTTTATTATATCTTAACCAGATTCTACCGAATGAATCTGTTTTGATTGTAGAGAATGACGGTACACGCATTGCAGTGATACCACCTTCTTGTGTTTTTACTTGATATGATGGGTCGCCTGCAGCGACACGAATAGTTTCCATTGCAATAGATGGATATACTTCTTCACCTATTTTCATTAATAGTGGTAAACGTCTTACAACACCATCTATTTCTGGAACAGTTGAGATAACTCCAACACCATCTGCATTTAATCCTAATAGTTCTATTGGGCCCAACATTCCATTCCATTCAAACAGCCAAGGCAAAGGGTCACCTATCTTAGCGACTCCACGAGGCACTGCATTCTTGATTTGCGATGTTTCTTGTGAAGTACCTGTTTGTGCAATAATGACACCATTTTGAACAAGTGCTTCTGCTAAGTCCATATCTCCACCAAGTCTATCCTGTTCTGAGAACAAGACAGGAAGAATAATTACTCCAGCACCAGCTTCTCTAAGTTTCCAGATTAAGTCTGCAATGACAGTTCTTTTCCAAGGCCACTGTCCATACTGCTCAATTGCTCTTTCGTCTATCTCGACAATTGCAATATCTCTTGATTGTGTGGGGGTATCGTATTGTTGAATTAAGTCAAATGACTTTAGGCGTAGAGTTTCCTTAACAAAGGGGTCACTCCAACCAATATAAGATATAATAATGAGGGTTATCAGGGCGGTTGCCCAGTGCGTAATCCATTTCATACACCTATTTATGTGTTAGTTTTGTGTTACTGAAACAGCACACCCAGAACCACTTGTACAGATACCAGTAAGAGAATATGTTCTAGCAGAACTGCCTGTTTGGTCTAAATCTAAAGTGTAAGAACCACCACCATTTGTTATGTCTATGTTTGCAGTGTGGTCGCCATAACGCTGGTATACATCAATGGTGTGTCCATCACCACCTATTTCAATGTCTGCAAATTGTTCATCAGTATTACCACGTTGTAATACTTCAACATCATTATTGTCACCATCTATTTCAATGAAACCATCATGGTCACCAGAACCACGTTGTGTGTGTTTTACACTATTACTATCACCAGTGATATAGTTTGCAATATGTTGTCCACCATTACCATTATCATCTGTTTGATAACTTGCAAGGTTATTACTATCACCATTTACAATCCAATAAACATCATTATCACCAGTTTCATCTGTATCTATATTACCATCTTCATGTTTACCTTGCCATGCTTTAACATTATTACTATTACCATTAACCATTACATATGCATAACTATTATCCTGTTTATGGATTTGCACATCTATATTATTATAATCTCCGTTAGCTTCTGAATATACAACATTACTATTTCCATCAATGGTAAGACTCATGTTGTTATCATTATCTCCACCATTACCTATTTCAGTATGTGTAATATTACTATTACCGTCAATATTAACAGACATATTATTATTGTTTCCATGATTGTCCATATTGCTTATATTAGAATTACCATCTTGTATAAGACTCATTTGTTGATTTCCACCATGAGTCCATACTCTTGCCTGATTATTGTCACCTGTTTGATTCAATGTAAATGTCTTGTTATTTCCAGAAATCTGAGCATCTCCAGAACCCGATAAACCTTCAATCTGATTATTAGAACCGTCTTGGGTGATAGTTGTATTCATAACATCACCAACTTGATTAACATAAATCTCATTTGCAAAACATGGCAATGTTATAAGAACAAGACTAATTGATTTGAATAATAGTGACTTCATTTCTACCACTTTCTCCTATACGAACATCGTAAAGTTCTATTTCATCCTGCTTTAGATTAATATTGTATGTGTTATTTTTGTTTAAATATATTTGGAATATGTGATTACCACTATCCCTTCTGAATAACCAGTTTGATGACCTATCATATATTTCAATGCCTGTTTCTGGGTCTCTGCCCAACTTAATACCATCTGCACTCTTCTCAAACTCACCTCGCATTTGTAGTGCAAGTTGTCTATTCAATACATCTAGAACATCCAACAAAAATGAGTTTGCAAGGAAATCTATCTCTAATCCTGTTGCCCAAATTTTTCTTTCATCTATGTCTAATTCGTCTTTTTCTAGTGTATCAAATGATAAGTAATCAATACCCAAAAAGTCTGCAAGTTGTTGAGCTCTTTCTGTCTCTGCGAATTCGTCAATCTCTACTGGTACTCTTCTTATCAATAGATTAAGAATACTTTTTTCATCTAAATCTAAGATTACAGGTTTCATAGGTATGTCATATGGACTTGCAACAACTGTTGCTTGAAATGCCTGATTCATAACAACCTGTCCAACTGCTGAATCTACTGTTATCTCACCAACAACACAATCGAAATTTGTATTACAAGATGGTAATAAAACAATAGTAGAAGACCCCAACTCATCAACTGTCATTGAAAAGTCTGTTCCTCTAACACCAATCACTGCTGTTGGTGTTTTTATCTTTACATTCTGTCTTGAATTTTTTGCAATCTGTCCAGAAGCGTATCGTACTGTTCCGAATGCAGCCTTTAATGATAATGACCCTGTCTGTGTATTAGGGTCATATACAAATGAATCAATAACTAGTTTAGAGTGTTCAGTAACATCTACTCTAGTTTCATCAATAAATTCTATTGAAGTTCTACCAGCTTTGGTACGAACCGTATCCATAGAATTTACACCGAATCCCTCATCAACTTTAAAGGTATCCGTATCTCTTTCGATATTAGTATTACCCTTTTGCTCAATAACATCCCCTACCCTTGCTAGGGCAGGAGTTGTTAAAATTAATAAAGCAACAAGTAGTACATTAATCTGTTTGTGAAATATCAATGTCAAAGCTATCACCTACTATGGTCATATCAACCACGTTATCATTAACACCACTTTGTGTAATATCAACAGTTCCACCACCACCTGTGATGTTTAAGTCAACGGTGTGTCCGTTTATATCTCCATCGCCAGTTTGTGATGTTGTGATTTTATTACCTTCATCTGAAGCAGTACTTGTTGTTACAGTGCTGGAAGCATTGTTCATAACAACAGTTAACGCTGCAGATTTACCATTGATGGTAGAAGCAATAATATTATGATCACCTGTCATAGTAAAGTTAACCACCGCATTATCTGAATCAGCTGATTCACCGATATCAAATGTATATGCGTTATCATCACCAGTAGTAGCAATATTTAAAGTTACAGTATCACAATTACCAGCTGAACTGGAACTACAATCTAAGTCTACAGTGTTATCATCACCAGTAAACACCCAAGTACCTGTATAGGTTGCTCCTTTGATTTGTGCTACAATAGTATTAGTACTACCTGTTTGCGTAATACTAAAAGTCATATCATCACCATTAATTGTTGCATCTGTTGTCGAGTTACCAACTTTGTTGTTAGCACCATCTTGGGTAATATCTAAATCAAGTGAATCGCCTGCCTGTGTAATATAAATGTCATTCGCATATGCCTGCGAAAATCCCATAAGTGTTAACAAAAAGATAGAACTTATTATTATATTTCTCATATTTGCGCTCTCTCTAGGTTTATTTGACGCTAGAGTTCTCTTCTGTTAAATAAAGGTCTTGTTCAAAGTCCCACAATCCCTTTTCTTCTCCCTTATAAATCATATCAATAATCGCTTGGTCGATAGCAGTTTTAACTGCGACAGATGTTGGTTCGTTTGCCGCTGCACCACTTTCCAGTTCAAATGCTCGTGTTCCCATTTCAAAGAACCTAAACACATTGAAGTCATCTTTCACACTGGCAATTGTTTTCGTAACATTTACTGTTAACAAAACCTTTCCAGAATTGACTGATACAAGTCTCATTGAAACAGAAACTTGGTCAGTTCTATATGATGTGTCACCACCAATGCCAAAATAACGTAAACCATTACCACCACTAACGACATTAGCATCATAACCTATAATACCACCCTCTAGTATTAAACCTGCCAACTTTAAGGGTTTAAGTTGCGGTTTAGTTTCACCCTGTTCATATTGTTCGTATGTAGACTTTGCTAGTTGTCTTTCTTTAACTAGATTATTAAGTCCACCTCTTTCTATAACAGTAAACCAATCTCCTTTGCCTGCATTCTGTAGTGCATCAATAACCCATGAATCTGCACCTTGAGTTACGGCAGTTGATAGTTGAGAAAATCTTTGACTAGGTTTTCTCTGTCCTGTATAATCTTTAAACTCATACACTGCAATAGTCATTACAGGTGCATCAAGTAGAGGAATATCTTCTAATTTTTGTTGTATACCACTTTCAAATGTAACTGGTGGTTTTTTGCTCGAATCTAAATTGTGTTGTACTGAAGTACTGGTGCAACCGCCCATCATTATACATGCAAGTATTAAAATCAAAATCTGTTCCATACCTAAAATCCAAATCCATCTAAAGGAACAGTTATTTCTGTAAATGTTCCATCTTCTTCAGTTATTTGTACTGTGATTGTATTCGCAGTTACATCCTTTACCCAATAGATAGTTGCACCCTCTAATTCAGCAGTACCAGTAAGAGCGCCACCATCCTCAAACATACCATCCACAAGATTCTTGGATATTTGAGCATAGATACGAGACTCTACGTTATTAATAAACTTATTGATAGTCTCGTTTTCTTCTTCTCGTTTTAATCTTCGTTCTTCTGCTTCTGCATCATCTTTAATTTTTTGTGTACGTTGATGTTGCAATTGTTCTATAGATAAAAAATGTTGTGATTGCCCAATCCCACTAAATGAGGGACTACCAAATTCGTGTACTAACTCCTGTGCCTGACTAAGAGTCGGACTTATCAGAAGCATTCCTACCAATAGGTTTCTGCACAAACTGTTCACTGTTACTACCATATTTCTTCACTATCTCCTCAAGGTCACCATCAATAGGTTTACCTTCTTTTTCGTAATGTTCTAATAACATTGCGAGTTTTGTGTTTAATCTAATCATATCATTATCTAACATTCTTACCCTGTCTACCAATGCAATAAGCGTACCTTGTGCTTGTGCGATTACAGGGTCAATAGTTTTTGTCACCCACTGCCATATAAAGTATATGAAGTAGGCCATTCCACATGCGGCTACTAAGGGAAACCCATACTGACTAATTACGTTCGCTAATTCTTCCAACCATCTTCCCCCTTAATCACGCCTTGCGTCATCTTTACCTTCGTTTGCAGCAATCCTATCAATATTAGGTTTTACTCCAAATGCATAACTCATCAACGCATCTATCTTTACCAAATCGTTATTCATAGTTTGAACACGATTGTCTAATGCACCAATAATATTTTTAAGGGTAGTTACACTTGAGGTAACACCATCAAGTATGAAACCGATTGTGAGAAAGACGAAATAACCAGCTGCCAATGCTCCCGCTATTGGAGCTCCGACTTCACCAATGAATTGAAATACGTCCATATTTATACTCTCTCTAATATACTATTTAATAACCCTAACTTAGAATTCTCTCATTGCATCTATTTATCAGCGCTTTATAATCCAAAACTCTGATGGTGTTGTAAAGGTTCTATCCCATTCTGCGTTTACTCTATCATATTTCCATGCAATATGTGTTACCCATACTGCACATGCTACAATTATTAATCCACAGATTAACATATAAATCTTCTGTCCTTTAGTGAAAAAGTGATCTTCATTCCAATTGCTCATTTGACTAACCTCTCATAATAGTACTTTTTTCTCCATTCTATTTAGGTTTTGTCATTGTTTTGACAGCAATGAATATTTGACACAAAAAAAAGGGACACCCGATGTTCTGGGTGTCCCTTTCCTAGTCTTACTTCTTCTATCTGGCCCTTTCAGTGTGAATCCAATTCAACCACCAAGGATACTTCGTCCAGTATACCTTATTCCACTTTACTCGTTTGCTAACTTCTCAAAGTACGACATTGCATCGTCATCATTATCACTTGAAGCAACGAATGGTGCGGTTTGTGGTTCTGGTGTTGGAGTAGACGCTGGTGGAGTAAAATCCACTGTATCTTCTTCAACCATCGCTGCAGCTGTTTTCGCAGTTGCAACTGTACCAGACAAAACGGCATCTAGTCTTGCTTTCAACTCATCATATGATTTGAAGTTACTAGGAGCAGTGAAATCAGCGAGCGAATGAGCTTTACCATAGATAGTCTCTAGTTCCTCATCCGTTGGTTTTAGTTGTACCGGCGTGTCAAACTCTGACTTATCATAGTTCCAATATCCGTCAACCTTACGAATTTTTAGTTTGAAGTTCGCACCTTCCCATAAATCAAATGGGTTGATAGGAGTTTCATCTGCAAATTCTGGTTGCATTGATTCCATGATTTTGTCATAGATTTTCTTACCGTAACGGTACAGCATAACCTTACCATTATTTTCTGGATTCATAGAATCCTCTACAACGTAGATATTAGAGTAGTATTGCAACTTACGTTTCTGTTTCCTTGCAATCTCTTTATCTGACTCTACACCAGAATTCCATAATGCAGAGTTATACTCTGACACTGGGTCGTTCTGATTCATAGTAGTTAAAGAGTTCTCAATATACCACTGTCCAGTTGGGCCTTGGAATGCATGATTCCATAAACGTACCCAAGGAAGTTCTTCACCAGTTGGTGCAGGCAAGAATCTGATTACGGCATAACCGTTACCCGACTTGTCCACAACAGGTTTCCACAGTCTGTCATCTGTATAAGATTTCTTTTCTGTGTTAGGTGCTGCGTCCTTTTGGACTTGTTGCAGTAGTTTGTCCAGACTATTCTGGTTTCTTAGTGCTGAAATTGACATATATTTTCTCCGTATGTTTTTCGTATGTTAAAGTATTTCACGTTATTCATTATATAACATTATTTATAATACATTAAAAGGGCCCCAAAGTCAATAGCTTTTTCAAACTATAATGACTTTAATAATGGAAAGACTTTTGCAATCTCTAATGCACATTTATGTGCAACTTCCATATGCTCTTTTTGTGTTCCGTTCTCAGAACGTAACTCAATATAATGTACCCATGAACGTAATGTACCATTCATGTAAAGTCGTGTCTTAGTCAAACCTTCTGGTAAGACAGCACGTGCTTGTTCTTTTGCGATACCATTCTCAATTGCCCATTCATAGCATGCTTTCGCTTGATTAATGATACCGTGTTGTCTACGACCCCACTCTGTAATCAAGTCTTGCATATCTGCACGTTCTTGAATAGATGGGTCTTTTTCAATATCAATTGAATTTTGACGGTTCTTCGGGTCTTGTAAGCGACACTCTCGTATCACCATTTCATTACCCATTGCAGATGGTTCTGCATATCGTTGACTAAACTCTTGAAAAGAGAATGAACGATGCCTAACAATCTGGTGTGCAATATCTCTAGTTGTCTCGATTTCTAAGCAGACGCTAACCATCTCCAATGGCGACCAATGCTTGTGTTTACATAGATATCGTATGAGTTTTTCACTCGTTTTGTGTGAGGCTTGATTCGATGGATTGGATACACGGGCGCAATACGCAACGAGCTCCTGTAAGTTGTCACCGACATAAAGTTCTCCTTTTTGTACTTGACTGTATGATATAAGTCTTGCTGTAGTCAGCATTCTATTTATTCCTTGTTCTTCAGTCACCATCATTATCCTTCTGTTTTCCAAAATCCCAACCCACTTGGTTGAGTACTAAAGGAAAGTCATAAATCACTTCTTTAATCTTGCCATTAACTATTGTTTCAATTTTCCATTTAGTGTGTGACAGTCTTGTTGTTTTCATAACATCTCCGTTTCAATAAGCAGTTTGATATCTTGCTTAGGATATTTTCCTAGTTACCACGAGGGCGGTAACGAGGACGATATGATGTTGGTTTTACGTTTGCAATTTCTTGTAAACGATTAGTAACATCTGCATCACGCTTTTGCAATTCTGCATTGTCACCTTCCAACACCTTCACACGGTCGGTGAGTTCTTCGTTCTTTGCTCGAAAGAAGTCTCGTTCCCGAATGAGTTCGTCTGACATTAGAATGTCTCCTTTATCAGCTTGAGTAGTTGCGATTTACATTTCTCCTTATTATAAGAGAGAAACACTCCATACTTAACGATTGCTCGTCTTACATCTGGCCAAATCAAATCATCTTTCATATCCTCATCATGCTGTTTGACATATGATACTAACCCTTGTAGGATTACCATCGTTTCTAACCGTATCCTCTTTGCGAGGAAGTTCTTTAATAATACACTATGTTGCCCGTTATTGCAAGAGAAAATTGAATTAAAATCTTCAACTTGTGAAAATAATAGCGACATATCATTCAAAAAATTATATGACAAAGACTGTTTATTCTTACTCCATTCCATATAGTTCTCCTCTGAAAATTCACCTATATATCCTTTTGGTGATTTCACGAAATTCGCTATGAAATAGTCTAGTGTTTTGTCATCGTATTTTCTTGCCGTCTTGGCGAAAAAGTTTCTGTCCCTTCTTTTTAGGAATGATGCTTTTGTTGCTGAGGTTTTACCCCCATATTTTTTGTAGTCGTAATCTGTTGTGAAATGAAGTTTTAGACCAAGATACATTCGGTAACACTCCCACGCTTCCATTAGATTGCTCCTAAACTGGTAGGGTTGCTACTCTAGGCAAAAAATTTAAATTTCTTGCATCTGCTTCTATTTTTTCCTTGAGTGGTTTGGAGATTAAAGGTGCGACTGCATCTGGCTCCATTTGGTGTTTTTCACAGTAGTCTAGTATGGCATCCATATAAGTTGTTTGCCCCAAACCAGCACTTACCATCTTTTCAATTTTCAGTGCAAACTTTTTAGGTGTCATCACTGCAAGTTCTTCGATATTATTTTTCATTACAAACTCCATATTAAGGTGAATGGGAAGAGCGAAAGGATACTCTTCCCACCCATTAAATTAAGCAGAGCCCTTATATATCAGTAGGGTTGCAAGAATAGTCTAACCGTTGGACTATACGGATGTATTAAGGCATCACCCTTTCAATCTGATTCTGAAATACATCAAAATCTTTTGTCTACGTCTATACTCCTTTTGTGCTTTGAGATAACACCATTGCTGATATAAGGTCATAACACTCTCCCCATTAAGGTTAAGTGCGTTCCTTCGCATAATGCTACTTCCGTCCCAAAGGGATGAACGTCTATAAGGTGAGGATGTTTCTGTTTACAAGTACACCCTCAAAACTCAGTGCGATTAGGCTGCTAGAGCGTAATCCACAGGAACATAATTGTCGTTTGCAATTATAGTTTTTGACCTATTAGGCAGTCAACCCACAATTCTAAACTTTCCTATTCCTACCTGTCGAACCTAGTTCGCCCCCATCATAAACACTTCGTGTTCCCGATAGATACTTTGGAATTTTAGCATCTGCTTTACGGTTTCTTTCTCTGAAATAGTCTCTTGTAATCACAACAAGTCTAGTCTTTGATAACCATTTAAACATATACTTCTCCAAGTGTTTATGGTGGAGGCGATGGGTACTGCCCCCATGTCCAGATTAGTATTCAGTCTGCGTCAAGCAAATTGTAATATATTTATACCACAAAGACATTTGAATGTCAAGAGGCAATTGAACCAACTGGCTTACAAATATATGAAACTTCATCCCAACTACCATCTACTGGTAATTCTGAATGTAAAGCTAAATGTTCTTCACATAAACTTCTTGTTTCAAACCATTGTACATCTTGTTCAAGACAAGTTGAACCAGAACACACTGTTAAAAATAAATGCCAAATAATTGGAATTATTTCTGTCATGTAGATTCCCCCTGTTGAAGAAGTCTTACAAATCCAGTACCTTTACCAAGAATACACCCAACATCACTACCTTCTGGAAATTCTATTAACGTCCAAGTTTGAGCTTCTTCATTGGTTGCGATGATAAACTTAGAACCTACAAACTCACCAGATGGAGTTCTAGATACACCTTCAAAAACTACTGATGGCATTTCCTTATAGATTCTAGAAGAGTCTATAATCTCTTGTAGAGTTCCACACTGTACAGGTTTCGCTGTCCAATATGGTTCTGCTGTTGCGACTGTTGTATTAAACAGTAGCGCTGGTAGAACTGATAGCATTGCTTTCTTCATTTTCTTTAACCCATTCTTCTGTGAATTGGTCAATTGTATCAACCAAATCTTGAAGATAGTCATTCTTGTCTTTTACAAATTCTTGGACAAGTCCATCTTCTGTTACTACAAGGATAACAATCTGATTGATTTCAATCCCTGTTCTTTCTTGAAACATTTCTGCATAAGCAGATGCTTGCATATAATACTCAAAGTTATAATCGTCTTTACGTTCTGAACGAGAAGTCTTAAAGTCAATAATGGATGGTACACCATTCCATTCTGCAATACAATCTACTCTTCCAGCAACACGATACTTCTCACTCCATAGTCCACACTCTTGAGCGTATATATTATTTATTGACTTTTCAAGAGTTGGTTTTAGTTGTGAGAACAAACACCAAGGTAAGAACTTTTGTTCTTCTTTGATAACTTCTTTGTTATTTAAGAAGTCCTCACACATGTGGTGAACAGCAGTTCCTCGCCCTGCAGCAGTTCGCATGATATGATTAGCAACATCCTCACCTACACGATTTCGCCATGCTTGGAGTCCTGCTTTCTTTTCCTTACGAACACCCAACACCGTTGTGATTGATGGGTATGTTCCAGTAGGGGTCATGTAGAACCGTTTTCGATTCACATTTGTAGTCCCAACTTCTGGGATTTCTACAGCATTATGTATAAACATATTATATCCTCATTATTTAATCTTATAGTGTATTATACACCATATTCACTTCAAAGTAAAGAGATTTATTTCCCTTGGCCTCGATACTTTTTAAAACTACGTCTTTTTGATTTATTCATTGTAGACGTAATCGGTTTCTTTCCAAGAGATGTACCTTTGTATGTTTTCTCGTGAGCAATCCCACTACCATACATTGACTTTGCCATTATTCAACTCCTAATCGGATTTTGTTGATTAGATACTCCTTCACAAAACCAGAACGTACAATGTCTCCGATTGTAAATTCGATATTATCGAACTGTTCCATTGCATCTAGGATTTTCATAAAGTTTACCATTCCCTGTTTGTCACTATGCTTCATCAAGTCTGTCTGGAAGAAATCACCACAGAAAATAATTTTTGAATCTTGTCCAACACGAGTAATGATTGTATCAAGTTCGTGGAACGTCAAGTTCTGACATTCATCCACAATGATAACTGCATTGTCTAGTGTGATACCTCTAAGAAAAGAAGTAGTAAGAAACATCAAAGAACCTTGGTTTTTAAGTCTATCATACAATCCAGAGAATGCAGCTGCATTCGGTTGTTCAAACATAAACTTAACCATGTTCTGATAAGGTACTTGGAATAGTGCTGTCTTATCTTCTTCATCGCCTGGCAAGAATCCAATCTCACGAGTTGGTACTGCACTACGAACCATGTACACTGTATCGTATGGTGTTTCATTTCTTAGAACATCTTGTAGTCCATTGTATAATGATACAAATGTTTTACCTGTTCCAGCCGCACCATAAAGGAATAAATTCTTTCCTGCTTTATACGACTCAAACGCTTTCTTTTGATTGTCCGTGATTGGTTTAATTGAAACCATCTGGTCAATTCTAATGTCTTTTACTTTAGCCATTAATTGGTACTCCATTTATGTCGATGTTTGGCTAACACCGCATCAGTTTTAATTTGTTTTGCAGATTTTTTACCATACCGTTGTCCTAACTGACTATCGGGATGTGCCTCTGCTCCTTTTGCAAGAACCTCTTTCCAACCATCATCAGTCTTAGCGTCAATGTTGTCACCAGTAGAACCAGCGATAGAGAACATTGATGGCATCTGTTTAATGTGTGGGTTCTTTTTTAAGAGTTCTTCTCTTTTTGAATTTGATAAAAAGTCATCAAACTCCTCACCTGTTTCCGTATTTTTAAATGTAAATGTTGGCATTATATACTCTTTTTATTCTGTTTATCTCTTATATTATCCATAAGTTTCCACTCACGTTCTTCTTCAGGCGACATAACTTGTATTACTGAAGAACTATCTGGTTTCCAATAAGTGCCTTTATCCATAGCAATAGATAAACAGTCTGATTGAATATTCTCAATCAATTCATTAATTTCATGTGTTGGACGTTTAGGTTCAGAATATTTTGCTACTCTGAGTTTATCACTCATCATTTTAATTGAATCAATTTTATCACACATATCACTTATTTTATGTAACACTATTTATCTCCATCCAAGTAGGCATACCCCTTTTCTTCCACGATGCCAAATGTTGTTTATACTTTATATAGTAATCCCGATATGCCGTAATTGAAGAATCGTTCTTTACATCATCAGGCATTGCTTGTAAGGGTTCTGTAAACTCGCCTTCAGGCATATTCTCTGGTGGACTGAATAATGCCCACTTTAGTTTACGATAACTTTCATGTGGTACATTTTTGTCATACCTGTACATGAATTCTGTATTCAGTTCTGTCCACATTTCATACAACCATCTGTAGTTTTTCTTGGACTGTCGTACCCAAATACCACTAGGATGATTGACATGACAAGATTTGTACAAAGTATGGTCTAGTTGTGGGTCTGGATGGTCATAAGTTGTAAGCAAACGATTCTTTTTACTTAATCGTTTTACTTGTTTACCATCCAATACACGATGTGCAGTAGACATGAGTTGAGCATATTCAATAATCATTTTACTTGCATGGGAATCTACATGCATCATTGCACTTGTCTTTGCATCTTCATCTAGATAAAATATATTCACTTCTTCTCCCATCTGTAAAATATGTGGTCTTCGATTTCCACTGTTTTAGTTTTAGTCTTTGCCCAAGACGGTGATACATAATCTGCATGATAATGTGTTGCACCATCTGTTATATCTAATAGGGTTATTCTACCAGAAACTAGTCCAGTTGTAAAGACATAAATTGAATTATATGTATCTTTATCATGTGCTGAGTCTGACTTACCATCACAATACCAACTGAACTGACATCTGTGACGAACTGGTATCAACTCACCAGTGCCTTTCCAACTAGGACGATGAGGCCCCTGTTTTACAACTCCACAAATAGTATTTGGAAATCTAGAATCCTTCACACGATTAAGTGTTACTGACATCACTGCCATCTGTCCTGCCTGTGGTTGATTCCTTGCTTCGTGATACACATTCTGTGTAAGACATACTGCTTCTTTATTTAAAAACTCGTTTATAACAAGTTTATCATCCATCTCTACTGGTGAAACAGTTACCAAAAGAGAGATTAATAGTTCATTAATTGACATCACATACCGTCCCAGCGTTGTGCCATGTTGCTTTACATCTAGGTTGACTAGGGTCAGTAAATGGCACTGGTTTTGGGTCAAATAATTGACCCCACAAATTACCGTAATAAATTACTTGCACTTTATCTGTAGTTCCATCAATGATAATTGGATTACCATTTGGGTCTTTTGTTTCCACAACAACTCCATCAACAGACAGAGTTGTTCCTTGGATAACATCATTCCCATAAACAGTTGTACATCCAACTGAAAGAAAAAGTGCAAGCGTTAGAATGAACTTATTCATTCGTAAACTCAAACCCGACTAGGTTTTTAGATACAGACTTTTCAAAGTCCCAACTCGCTCCGTTTTCTTCCTCAGATTTGTCGATAACCTCTGCGGCATAACATCCAAAAGAATAACCGAATTTCTCGATTGCCTTCTGAATAATATTTTTTGGAGATTCGGTCAATTGACCTTCTTTAGTGTAGAAGTCGTAAACAAAATCTTCTACATCCATCATTAAACTTTTCACAGCACTCATAATTAAACGTCCTTTCCGTCTATTGTTTTAAATCCAACACCAGCAACCACATACTTTTGATTACCGATTAACATCTGGTCACCTACTGAAGTAGAACGCATTCCATATGTCTTACCATCATAAACTGGTAGGTCTGATACGACTTTCACATTCTTATTGTAATCACCATTGTTAATAGTCTCGCCGTTGTCACCAGTAAGGATTTCACCTTTACTCCATGAACCAGCAATATTGTTAGTCCATCTGTAACAGTACTCTAAAGTCTCAGTCACAGTTGGAAATTCTGGAACATCCACAAACGCAACGGTTCGTGGAGTATCCTCAAATGCAGTATGAATAACAGCAACTTGTGTCATTACGCAGCCTCCAACATTGAAAATGGAACATTGTAACCAGACACAGCACCAGAGATAGGGTTCGTCACCATATCAACAATCGCTCTTGTCTTGTTAATTTTTCTAATAGTGCCTGGAGTCTTTTTTGTTTTCTGAACAACATAAACTCTTTGGCCTACTTCCAAACCAGTTTTATTTTTCATCACTTTGAGGTCTGAACAAAACTTTTGAAGTTCTGTCAATTCACCAACTGTCATACCCATTAGGGTTTTTTGCATTTCATTACTAATCATAATTATTTCCTCTTTCTCATTATCAACATAGCTATTGTATCAAGCATTAAGCTCAATGTCAAGGCTTATTTTACAAAATATCTGCATCCCAAACTGACTGTGCATATTTGTCTTGCAGACGGTAAGCTTCCTTTTCCCAAGGAAGGTCGTAGTAACCAGTACCCTCAACAACGAAACATCTTTTCCAAGTTTTACCTTCGACATCCATTTCTTTTCTTGCGTACTGTTTAACGTGTATCATCTCGTGAACCACGGTTGTTACTAATTCTTTTAGAGTTAACCCCTTCTGAATTTCCAGAGTGAATTCTCTATTGGTATCTTGCATATCACAATAACCAATTGCAGAGCCTGGAATGTTTTTTATCTCAACCTCAATATCTAAGGTTTTCATTCTAGGCATTAGTTTGTCAATCATATGAGCAACACATTTTTCTGCAATATGTCTCTCATGTTTAACACCACCAACAACTGATATAACATTTCTATTTTTCATTATTGTGCCATCTTCTGTGCAATGTAACCAAAGAAATGCATTACATCACCGTTTTTAAAATCAATCTCAACTAACCTACTTTTTGTCATCTGTTGAGTTTTTGGGTGGAACGCTTTAATCTGTTCAATTACTGCACCCAAAGGAATCATATTCATACCCCACACTGGGCCTTTGTATTCAAATACATGTTCTATATCTAGGTTCTTTTCTTCGACTAGAGTATCTAACCATTTTTCAAACTTCATAATTTCTTCCTTTCTCATTAACTATACCTATAGTATACATGTTATCATAACAAATGTCAAGGCATTTCTTCACTTTATTTGGCACATTCTGTCGCACCCAATTAGCACCCATATAACTTAGTTTCTTCATCCCATGAATCTCTCATGTTCTCTAGTTGTTCTAGCATGTTATATAGATTACCAGTACCGGCTCTATCACCATTGTCCATTAACTTTTTACCCCAATCTGACCTTTGATTGACTGCTATCTTTAATTGCCCTATTGCATTCTCTAATTGCAGTTTTGCATGTTCTATTTGACTCTGGTCTAAATCTCTGTAGTACTGTTTATCTCTTTTCATAGTTCCTCTATCATTGTTAATATACTTATATTATACATGTTATTAGAACAAAAGTCAAGGCCTAAAGGCATCTTTTTGGCCAAAAAAAATCCCTGTAAAAACAGGGATTTGAGAGTAACGGATGAGGATTCTGAGAGAGAAAGTCGAGAGAGAGGTGAATCCCCATCCATTGTTTATATCATACCATTAAGGTACAGATAAGTCAACACATTTTTAAAGCTTCTGCTGTAGTTTCTGTAACTCTACGAGTCCATCCTCTACCGAATGTTTCAAATGTTTTTAGTTTTTCATAGTAAGATTGACGTGCTTCTTGAAAATTCTTGATAGATGTTTCAAGACCATGTTCATCAATATACTCACCAAGTTTCCTTAGTGTATTGGGCCCAATGCCACCATCGGCAACAGTTCCAATCATTGTTTGCAAATATTTTGCACTTCGTCCTGTACCAGCGTTTACTCCGAAATCGAATACGCAAAGGTCTAGCCCGTTTGGAATGTCATTACATTTTAGACGATTCCAATAATTTTTTTCGTAGATAGGTGCGGCATCCTCTACAAGTAAGTCTTTCATGTCTTTTGTACCACCGAAATCTTCATAAACTCTCTTGGTAATGCCAAGATTAGTTTCACCGCCTGGGTCTTTTGGATGGTTGACATAACCACCCTCGTGATGGAGAATCATCTCCAAACAATGTTGATAGTTATCTTTCATAGTTTTATTCCTTGTTGTAACTGTCGTTCCATTGGAACGCTTCTTTAACGACATTCTCAGAGAGTCCTTTGAATGCTTGATGTAGTTTTTTATCTTTTGCAGAGATAACAATTTCAGCTTCACTTTTGTGTAGTCCTTCTAGTAATTGAATGAACATGTTTTCACGTTTAAATCCAACCAACTGGTCATCACCACCTTTAATAAAACGATAAAGTTTTTTGTACTCTCTTCGTAGTACAGTGTGTTCAGTTCCTTCTTCAGCATCATTTGCTTTAAAGGGAACTTCACCTTCGGGAATTACCCATTCGATATTAGGGTCGAATGAGGATTTAATGATTGCTCGTAATGAATCACAATCATATTTCTGCAAGAGTTCAACCTTCTTGGCCTTCGTCTTTGCATTATGTACTTTCTTCAATACCTCAGAAAGTAGAGGTGTATAGGTATCTTGAACCATATTAAAAGTCTCCAATGTCGTTCATAAGATTTTTCAATCTTTTGTTAATAAAATAATTTAGTAGTTTAGACCTATCACCGTGTTCAGCATTCTGGTATTCTTCCAGAATTCTTACCTTCAAGTCACTAGGTATACATTCTAAATCAATTAGTGTTTTATTCCGTTGATAATTTCTTAGCATCTCATCTGAACAATAGTCAGTTGGTTCTAAGTCAATCCACGTTTCTAACTTTTTCTTAGTTAGTGGTTTTTGTCGTAACTCATCAACGAAAGTATTATCGGGCGAAAGGAAATTAGGTACACCATCACTCCTGTCACCTTTTAGTACATGTTCTCTTATATATATGTCGGGATTAATGTCCTTTATAAATTTCTTCACTGTAGGAGAATATTGCTGCACATTGTTATATTTGTGCAACTGTATAAAATCTTTATCACCAGACAATATAAGGATATGCTCAAACTCACTTGGAGTTTCAGCGACATGTTGGACGATGGCTGCAATGCAATCATCTGCTTCTGCACCTTCGACTTCTAATACTTTATAAGGGAATGTTTCTTTGATTTCATCTCTGATGTTATTCAGAGTTTCAAAGATGGTGTTCCAATCAAGTCCAGAGTTTGCTCTGTCCTTCTTTCGATTAGATTTGTAGTTGGGGAAGTAATCCCTTCTCCAATACTTTTTGCTATCATAACAAAGAACCATTTCACCAAAGGCGTCATGGAATCTACTACGGTATCCTCTTATAGAGTTTAACACCATATGCCTAACTAGATTTTCGTCTAGTTCATTGTCACGCTTAGAACCTAGTTGCATCATTAGATTACTAATGGTAACTTGGTTCATATCAACTAATATCATAACTTACTCACTTTTATTTTCATTAATATATAGTACCCTAAAATAAGGTAAAAGTCAATAGCTTTTACTCTTCATCTTCTTCATGCTTCTGTGCTTTATTATTAAACATATCCACAGGAATTGTTTCATCATCATCTTCAATTAATGCATCTTTGATTTCATAACAATCTAAGTATACACTTGTCTTTCCATTCTCTTTTGTTGTCGTAACAAATTCATCTGTAACGAACTGCATAGGATGTGGAATACCACAACTTCTATAGAGTGTTGATTTTACCATTTCTATCATCATTGAGATATCAGCAATAAATTCTGAATCCTCAGTATCAACACCGTTTTCACTCATGTTGTGTATCATATTAACAACTAGTCCCTCAGTAAGATGGTCTGCAAATGTCATATCTTGTTGCATCTGTAAAGCATAACTATCTACTTTAATATTGGGATTGGGCGTTGCCTTCAAAGGGAACTCAATAATATTACCCTTTTTCTTTTCCATCGAAATTTTCCTCTTCCATTTCTTTTGTCCACTCACATTGAATGTCTGGATACCATGTTCCAATATTTCTCTTGGGCGTACCGTCTGGATGGTATGCCATCACTAAACACACTTGTTTACATTTATTCTGTTGGTATTCACCCCAAAACAAATCTAACCATTCGCCTGTTCTAAGATATGTTTCCATGTTACGAATGTAACCACGATGACTTTCGTAACGTGCTTCTGCACCTTTTACTTTTGCTCTCATCGCAGAGCGTTCGGCAGACATCAAACTCTTTTGTGTTTTAATCCACTGTTTGACTTTGATATGACTCCATGCATCGTCATCACCTCTTGCGAGTACAGACGGATGAATGGATTTATATTCGGGGGGATTTTCTTTTAGACGTTTCTCTCTCGCTTTTGCAAGTCTCTCACTTGCCGCTGCCTTCTGTTCAGCAGTCATAGGTTTACGAGGTTTACGTTTCTTCGGTAGAGTAGAGTCGTTCTCTACGTTCAAATTCCTTTTCATAGGTCACCTTTTTAATAGCCACGTTCAAGTTTTTGTTTTTCCAAGTTTCTTTTAAATCTTCGTGTAGCAGCATCCTTTGCTTTTCTACGCTTAGTTCCCTTGGACTCATAAAAGGTTCTATCTCTCATTTCTTGAAAGAACCCATCACGCAAGAGTTTTTTCTTTAAAACCCTTAACGCTTTGTTAACATCATTATCACGAACAATCACAGTCATCCCAGCAGGACGCTCTTCTTGTTTAAAATTACGTTTCTTACTATTATACTTATTAAATTTATTATACCTCATTAAATCCTCATTTTGGCCTGCCCGGCAAGACTCGAACTTGCGACCCACAGCTTAGAAGGCTGTTGCTCTAATCCAACTGAGCTACGGGCAGTATTCTTGGTTGTCTATTTACTAAACTGTACTCTATATTGTTTACCGTTATGCATAAAGGTAACAACACTGTGTGAATAAACAGTTGTCACTTCCTCATCGTAACGTGTTTCAATACTACATACTCGTCTAGTAGACGCTGTTGCATTTGAATTATCATGTCCGATAATTCCACCAAGTACTGCCCCTGCGGCCGCACCGTTATCTTTCTTAGTAATAACCTTACCCAAGATTCCACCAAATAGTGCGCCCTTGAGTGTATCACCAGTTTTGTCTCCACCAGAAGTAACATTCGTACACACTTCTACATTGTAGGGTACACGATTAATTACGTTCTTGTTTACATCTGTAACTTGTGAGTCATGGGCATATGCCGTACTAGACAATGCCATCATGGCACAAAGTCCATAAGTTAGTTTTTTCATTATTTACTCCTTCACGGTTTCTACTACAGCACCAGTTCCGAATAACTCGTAACCACCTTTTGCTTTAGTAATCTTTACATAGGTATCCAATACCGCACACATTTCTTTCGCAGCGATAATTGCGTCACCTAAAGTTTTATAAATCATCCATAATTCTCCACATCAATATACACTATACATCATTTAGATAGCTTTGTCAAGAGGTATTAACTCTTTTTCTCCAGTTTTTTCATCTTTTTCTACTTTGATGAAATTACCACGTTCTAACTTATCCAACATAGTTGACACTATATCTTCAATCTTTTCCTTCTTTCCCACATGGACACCAACATAATAGAAAATGGCGAGTAGTCCTGTGGCAAGAAGTGAATGTTCAATTCCTGTCATTTAACGCTCCAATACAATGATATGTCCGAAATATTTATCGAACACTGAAATAAGGTTTTCGTAATCACCAGAAGTCATTTCGTTACAAATTTTAGTAGCATCCAATTCCAACTGTCTTGCAAGGTCTTTTGCTTTACCCAACAACACATATGCATTTCCATCTGGCCCTGTTAAATCAATTATGATTTCACTCTTTGTAGTTTTGTTCCTAATCATTTGGTGCGAACTCCTTTTCAAACTCAGTTATGATTTGCTTCTTTTTATTTAGAAGCGACTCAACAGAGTTAAGTGCCATCCTCTTTTCATCAGACGCACCCTCATTCATTGCAATCAACAAAGTTTCAAGAACACTAATATCTTCTAATACATCAACCATTACGCAATCTCCCATGATTTAAATTTCACAATTTTTTCTAACTTCTTGACTAGTTCTCTACCATAGTCACAGAAGAGAATTCCCTTATTCCATACCCAAGACTCTACATCTTGTGAATGGTAGAACTCTTCACTTTGAGTCAACCACCTTAATGCGGTTTCTTCATCACCAGCACCCAAGTCAATAGTTTCTTTGACAAGAGTTTTGAATTCAATAATCGCAAGTTCTTCTGCTTTCTTTTCTGCAATAAAGTTTTCTTCATTAATCTTAGAAGCAGATGCGATTTCAGCATCCAACTCTGCATCTGTCATAGATGCAAAATCAACAGAACGAGCATATGATTTACTGTATGCATCAGCAACACAGTAGTAAGCAGTCTCTTCAAGTTCAGTTCTTTTGAACTCTGCAAGAGTACCAGATGGAACTCTTTCATTCCAATACTTGGTATCTTCTGGTTCAACCATAGAACCCATCCAACAACCGTCTTTTTTAGAAAATTCTTCTGCCTCTTTTCTTTGGGCATTGATATAATCTTTAAGTGCTTTTTCCATAATCAAACCTCTTTTCTCATCATTACTAGCATAGTATACATGTTTTTAGAACAAATGTCAAGGCCTAAATTGAACCTTTTATTCCTTGTTCTTTTGCAGCCTTGAACATCATTTCAGTTAGGATTGGCTCCATCTCATCTTCAATCTGATTCCATCTTTCACCAAATATACGATACTGTGCGCCATTTCCAGGCAGGGGCATAAACCCAAAGAACTGTCTAAACTCTGCTCTACGGTTTCCTAGTGCATTATTGAATAAATCATACGTCAGATTTGATGCAATCCTAAATCTTTCCAAATGTTTGTTCTTAGAACGTGGAAAGTCACATTTCCCTTGTAAGGGAACTAATTCAGACAATGCCTCATTAAGTTTCTCAAAACCAGAATTAAGACCCCATGAATTTGTAAACAGTTCTTGTTGTGTCATATTATCCCTCTACTCTATCGTGAATTGGAACAGCACCATAAAATGATGAACCCATCATTTCTTCAACTTTTTCACTGAACCTTGAATCAGAAGTTGCACCGTAGTTTCCACCGAACATAGTCCATGAACCCTTTTCGATTTCTTTCACTGGAACGATATTGACAATTGTTCTGCCCATAACATTCCTTGAAACTAATTGTGCTTCGGGATATTCTTCACTAGGATTGAAAGGCCCACTCACATTTGAAATGCAAAGTCCTTTACAATTTGCAGACACCCCACCATTTGTGCAATCACCTAGATTGCTCTTATATACGTTAATATGTAAACCCATATTATATCTCCTTTATGATTGATTTGACAAAAGAACTGAATGGTAAACTTACTTCCCAATCTTTATTCTCATAGTCGATTATTAATATATCTTCACCACCATCAGGGCCACAACAGTGTCCAATGATTTCTGCGATTTGTGAACCCATCTCACCAAGTTTTTCATTGAACGAATGAACCTCAAATTTTCTACCAACTGTATCCATAATTATTTCCACTCCAAGTTATTATCTTCAATCAAAATGTCTCTAACTCTTTCTCTGTCGAGACTGTCTCCACCACCCCATGTAACTTTGTCGTTTAGGGATTTGATGTACTTACTAGTTGCAGCAATAATCATTTTGGGACTCGCACCAATCGGATAAATCGCATTGGGAACATTACCGTAGAAAGACTCTACATAAGCACAAAAGTCTACCAAATCAGAAACTATCACTTCAACTTTATCATTATTAATCATATTTTTAACGTCCTTTTTCATTGTTTATAAGTATATTATACATGTTTTAAGAACAAAAGTCAAGGCCTAAATGCATCTTTTTTTGCATTATTTTGACAGATTGTCGCACC
>UEXN01001037.1_pt1 | contig 23985 bp, 37 predicted proteins | sample 1796711 | NCBI WGS metagenome assembly UEXN01 (sample SAMEA4772470, study PRJEB27181) | metagenome | reverse complement strand
TTAACGCATTGGAAAATCCTGCCAAATCAGTGACTGTTGATTGAGACATTGTAAAACGGCCTGCTGATGCAGCACCAAATGCAACTTTAAATCTGTCTAAAGTAAAATACCCATCAGTCGCTCCTAGTCCAGCAACTGATGTACTTCGCTGTGCCACGTTCTGTGCGCCATTGATGACAAGGTTGCGACCCGTAATACCACCAGCATCGGCACTACCAGCTAGGTCTGCGAAATCTCTTGCTCTGCTCATTACGACCACTCCTCTGCTGGGGCGTCAGGCCACGTTGGACTGGCTGGGTTTGTTTTGCGAATAGTGCGGATGGCTGTGCGATAGGTGACAAACAAAGCTACACATGCGTCTGTCAAACCACTGTCTGGTAGCTGTGTCCAGTCAGTAGCTTTAAGAAGTTCCTCTGCTGTAGGTACAGTAATCACATCTTTGTTAACATTAATTGAAGAAATATTTTTGTAATTTGTCATACTTTTTATCCTACCAAGTATCCACTAAACTGCGGGTCATAAAGAGGGTCAGTACCTGCAAAAACAAAAGCATCAGTACAAATCACTCTTACACGGTCATTTGCTGACAAAAGAATACTTCCTGACATATTCAACGTAGGGTAACTTGTAGAAGATTGCACAAATCCATACGCACTGGCGAAAGTATATAGTCCAGTGCTAAAATTATCAGCAGTTGCCTTTTGCAAATGTGCAGAAACAATGGTTGCAGCCGGAACCTGAGCACCAGTAGCGTTTCCCGCACTTAATGCAGTAAAATCAAAATGATATACCCCAGCGATAGGGGCTTTAAAAAATCCGGCAGTGTTGTAGTTACTACCTATGTCTGTAACAACTGTGTCAAACGCTAGTTGTCCAGTTATTCCCACAAAACCAGTGTTGTTGCTTTCACTAACGTGGAAAAAAGGTTTAGCTGGTTGAAGTACACGCCCAGTGCTATCAATGGTCATAGCCGTTGTAGTGCCAGTAACCTCTTTGATTGTGCCTACGTTCAAGCCACCAGTAGCTGTAACACCACCAGTAGCTGTAACACCACCAGTAAACGTGCCGCCGGATGTGGCAGATACAGTGTCGGCTACGTTAAACACATCGTAGACCAAGATCTCAATGATATCCCCCGCCGACAACGCAGATAGGCCAGCTATCGTGTTGGCAGTCGTGGTGTTGTAATCCGTGCCCGCAACTAACGTAACGCCGTTAAGCGCAACGTCTACATACGCCCCATCGGTAAAACTAAGACTTTTCCCGGCATCATCGTTACCAGATATAGAGGTGGCTCCACCGCTGGCTTGTGTGTAATAGAAGCGGTTTCTAACACCAAATTTTTCGGATCGACCTATGTATGGCATTACGCTATCCTCACTACATTCAAATATGTGTTGTGTGCTGTAGCAGTAGAAAATGTATTACTTTGCATATTACTGTTTACTTTTCCCCTAACCTCGTAAGTTGCACCGCCATTGGTATCCGCAATAACCGCCAATCTAATCTTTGTTGTTGCTGTTGTTGCTTTGTAAATGTAAGTGCCAGAAAAATGTACTGAGCCTCGCATACTATTATCGCTTTGTTGCGTTCGTTGGCTCCCACCAAACAACCCTGTGAAAGTCGAACCATCAGTTGCAACTTCTATTTGGCACCCAGCATCCTCAAGTTCTTCAGTGGCAATTGCATCTGAAGAAATACCACAACCAAAGGAGATTAAATAAACTCCATCACTACTATCTAACAGATACACGTCATTACTTGTGTCAAAGTTTGATTTGCTATCGTGTATAACTGTACCGCCACCTCCAAAATCAACAGTTGCTTGCGTTGCGTCAGCAATACCTGTCTGGTTTGATGTAAGGTCAACAAGAAAGTATTCTTTATCTGCAAGGTCAACTGACGTTACTGGGTCTATTTTACTTATTGCCATATCTCTACTCCGGCCAGTCGTTTATCGGTGCATTAGCGGTTGGGTTACCGTCACTATCAACTGGTGTATCCCATAATGCCACAAAAGCAGCCATATCGCTAGCCCCATCAATCGAAGCCTCAATCGCGTTGCTCGCAGCGCGGATCGCGGCACGAGCTTTAGCGGTGTCACTAGGCAAAGTGTAGTCAGAAACTTCAGATGCCTTGATCACCATCCAGTCCGTAGGAGCTAGCAGTGATGCGGCTTGATTCTTAGTGTTTTGCTTCCATTGAGACTTGAGGCCAAGCGTTACAAGCTGATTGCCATCCTCATCGTTTACAGCGTTACCGTCCTCATCGACCTCGTTAACGTCCACGAGGGAACGCTCAATCAGGGTGCCGTCAGCTTGGCGTCCCCAATAAAACTTGTCATCAAAAGGAGCTTCACTTGCTGGAGCATCCTCCCAAACAAGGCCAAAACCTGCTTTTTCTGCGTCAGACCAAATTGTCCAATTGCGTGGGTGCGTCCAACCGTTGTCATCTGTCCACGCCTTGCCAGCGCGAATGATAGTATTGTTATATTTCCAAGGCATTTCTATCTCCTATCGTGCATTAGCAAATTTGAATGGGTTTTCTGCGAAGGCTAAGTAGATGTAGTTTCCACCAGATGCGTTTGTGCTTGCATTTGTAGTAGCAGCAGCGATAAAGCCGTTAGATAAAAAATCTACAGTCTTGGCTGCGTTTGTTTCTTCATCGGCATTACTTTCTGGAAAAAGAACATCTTGTGCAGAATTGTAACCTTCACGCTTGTTGTCCAACAACAGCCAATTTGTGCTACTTGATGAACTACATTTTATCATAACCCAAGCTGGCCTGAATCCTGTGTAAACAAACGACCCGCTGCTGGTGCTGCCGTTGCCTGTGTAGGAACCGACCTTGCTGTAGCCTTCGACATTAGCAAAACAATAAGCAATGTATGTAATTGAGCCTTGATTTAAGTCAACAAATGTGCCTAGAGAAAATGTGGTTGTGGTAGCCGCGGTGTCATTAAAAGCCCCCGCTTCATCTTCTGCCCGCCCTGTGCCATTAAGCAATAAGTAATCTGTTTCATCTACAGTGCCAGCTTTTGCGTATACAAGCCAGTTACCATCTCCAGTGGTATCAGCTCTCGATTTGATTATAACCATTGAAGGAGCCACACCTAGACCATGTGCTACAGTTGCATTTGACCCACTTCCGGTATAACTAACAATACTAAATCCAGCCTTTGTGTTGACCTGACCAGACGATGCTATGGATGCGCCGTTTGCACCAGCAGAGTTGCTAAACGCTGTGCCAGCCAGCCAGTTCCAAGCAACAAATGTACTGTTATTTTGGTTTAACCCATCAGCAGTAGAATAGTCGGATGCGTTTTGGTTAAATGTAAATCCAGTTGAACTAACTGAATTAATAACGCCTCGGTTTTGATAAGTTGTTTCTGCGGCAGTCAGGCTTGTATAAAGATTATTGTTTGTATTAAAGCCACGAACCACATCTTGTATAGCGTGGTGATCCATTGAGGCAGATGAACGTGCTTTGTGCCAAATAAAGTCAGCCGCAAAATCCAAGCCACTTAGTGTTCTTGGGTTTGAACCATCACCAGTCCACAATAAAGTATTGAAATACTCAGTGCCATCAATAATCTCTGGTTCTGGAAGGTTAGACGAACAAACCGCAAGATGTCCTGACGGTGGCGAATAAAAGAAATCACCTACACCATTGCCATCTGCCGCACTAGCAGAGCCGCTTGTTTTTGTGCCAGCAAAACTACTGTCTTGACCAAAGTTGGCTACGATTGCACCGGTGGGATAAACGGCGCAACCAATAGCAAAAGTACCACTAAGACTGCTGGCGGCGGCGGTTCCAGAGTTTTGGACTGTGTTATTTTTATAAAATTTAACTGTGCCAGCATCAAGATCTAACGCTACACCAATAATATCACCCAGCCCCCAAGTATTTCCATAGGCACTATTGGATCCATTTGCATATTTAGTACCATTTGAACCATAATAACTGACTGAATTTGTCTCTACACCTATAAAATAACTGCTGGTATCCATAGGATTACCCGCACCAATATCTAGTATCCCTATAGCAGCTACAGCAGCAGGGCTAGCACCAGTAGTTACGAGAAACTCAGCATACCATTTTCCTGAGGATACTCCTATAGTTCCAAGAGTGGTTGCCCACTGGGGGCTTGCAGTGTAAGTTTTTAAATTTCCTTCGCTTATAGTTGGCGGATAGGAAGGGTTCCAATATGTATGAAGGGGATTTAACGTAGCAAAGTTATTGGTTGGGCTGTCTGGTACGACATCGCTTGAGACTAAATTATTAACAGCCCAATTATTGCCATTACCAGATTGGTCATCACCAATGTTTGTCTGCGCTGTTGTACCTTGAGAAGTGGTAGCGGTTCCTGTCCCTTGAAAAGTTAGATGAAACCCTTCATTGCCGTATGAGCCGCTGTATTTTTTTGGTATCCAGACACCATCTTTAAACTCGCCTAGACCAAGAGTTGTTGGGTCATTTGCTATGCCGTCTAAAAAATTAATCTCAGCCATGTAGCCGTCATATTCACCAGCGCTTGTCGCATATGACAAAGCTCCAATCATGTGAGCAGTGGTTGAATTGATTAATAAATCAGTATTTTGTGATGGTCGTGTTGTTGAGGAAAAATCAGTAACTAGACTACCATTGACATACAGCTTTGTTCTGTCTGCGGCAGTTGATTGAGTTGTATCCATAACAAGTACAAGATGATACCAAGCAGATGTATCACGAAATTTTTGTGTGGTTTTAAGATTTAAAACTAATGATGGCTGTTCAGAACTCATAAGAATTTCGTGATTGGTATCAAATCGAAACTGAAAATATGAAGAACCGCTTGTCCCTGCGGTAAATATTCGTTGTATGCTTAAATTTCCACGCTTAACCCAGCCACTCCAAGTCCAAGTCTTGCGGTTGCCAGCACTAGGGGGTGTGTGGCTTAGATACGCAGTATCGCCATCCTCAAACCGCAACGACTGGTCAATAGTGTGGGAATAAAAATCCCCGCCGGGGTTGTAACCCCAAGGACTTGATCCAAAAGGTCCTGACATAAACTTTTCCTACGCTAACGCTGCAAAAGCGAGTTGAGGAGTACCTAGTAAAATTTTATCGGTGTCCTGAACCATGTACGGCACAACATCAATTGCGCTTGCGGCAGTGGATATGGTTATAGCACCTCCGGGAGCAAAGAACTGGTTACCCGTGGACAACCCCCTGTTACCTGAACTGTCTTGAATTAAAATAATAAAACCTGTCTGACCTACGGCTTCCGTAGTCGGATTAACCAGTACCACGGCTCCTGTCATGGTAAGAACAAAGTTTTGATAAGTGTCAAAATCAAGGGTGATGTTGCCTGAATTGGTGGTGTCAACAAAAGTTGTCCCCTGAACCGCTTTAGCTAATGTAAGATCTCCGCTCACGGTCAGATCCGTAATCGACATATTAGTGCTTGCCGCAGGACTTACCGTCTGCTTTGCCATGCCTTGAAAAACAACGTAGAAGTCATCGGTTGTCTCAACATCGCCAGTCATTGTCAAAGTTGTACCCCCGGCGGTATACGCTACCGAAGGCTCTTGACGCACATTATTGACAAAAACTTCTATCTCGTTTGCATTTAGCACAGCGTTACTAAGAGTAAAGCCACGCTTTGCTGGGCTTCCTGTAACTCCGGTCAAATCTTGATAGCTTACCGCGCTGTAAGCAAAGGCTAAAGGATTACCCAGATATGGCATTAGGTGATCTCCATAATTGACAACGCTACATCCGTTGCACCAGTAGCTGTGACGCTTATTGTGTCAGTTTGTTCTAAAACAACCTTGTTACCGGCTAACATCTCCAACGAGGATCCTGCGGGTATTGGAGCATTTGTTACAAGCTCAACCGCTTGGTTTGCCTCGTTATTAGCTCCGGCTCGATTTGCCGTATCTGACGTTAAAGTAACGGTAGCTGTTTGTTGCGTGGTAGTGGTGTTTCCTAGAATAATACCAAGAACTACTGTAGTAGTAGCAGGTGAGTCGTTTACCGTATATATAACATCTACCGAGGTAACCCCCGCTTTTGTTACAACTTTAAATGTGTTTGCCATTTCCTTATCCTAACGCGATTGCCAAAGCGGTAGCATCACCTGCCGCTGTGTTGTTGATGAAGGTGGTACTTGCCGCCATTGTTGAGGTGAAATCAGTCACCGCAGCACCGCCACCCGCACCATCGGCGCGAATTATCCGACTTTCGCCTGTCGCCACGGTTACGTTAGCACCACTTCCTTGAGAAAAGACCACTGACTGATTGGTGTCATTGGTTACAAAGTAGATTTTCTCTGCGTCATTAGGGGCAATCGTTATCGTATGTGTTCCGGAAGGAGATCCGCCACAAACAATTAACTTGTTCATGCCATCTGAAACAGTGCCATCTGAAGTGGTTAAAGAAGAACTTGTACCTGATAAGCTTAATGTTACTACCCCATTAAGGGCCGTATCAATTATATCGAAGTTCAGGTTTGTAGTATCACCCCAAGTTCCCGATTGTTCGCCAGTAGCGGGTTTTTCAATACCGGTTCTAGTAGTATATGAGCTAGCCATTTATGCGACCTCTTTCCAATTCGCTGATTGACTCGGCACTAGGTCAGTCCATGTTCCTGCACCAGCAGGAGTTAAATCTGTCCAATTTGCCTGTTGATCCGGCGTTATGACGATTTGACTCCAGATAAAGACAATACCAACATTTCCTGTTGCTGACAATCCTGTAACGCCAAAAGCCATATCGTCTACTATCGGAGATCCGATAGCACCCGTAACAGCGTTTCCAGTTACACCGACAGTTACTGGAATTACAAGAGTAAGTGTTCCAACCGAAGCTGCCGCGGAAGTGCCCGTCAAAGTAACGGCGGCAGGGGCTTCTGGTGTAGATGTGGCCGAAGTTGCACTTACTCCCGTTACAGCTACAACGGCAGTACCAACAACCTGTTCATCGCCAAACCCTATGGTGCCAACCGCGCCAACAGGCCCGACTAAGCTACCGCCTCCGGCTAAAGGGGTGCCAAGACCCGTAGTAGCGGCTACTCCCGTTAATACTACGGGTACAGGTTGGCCCCACGCGCCGTCACCCCACGCGCCTCTACCCCATCCGCCAATATTGGACATAGGCTACCTCATTAGGCTATTCGTATAATGGCATTGTTTAAATCCGCTGTAGGGAATTGAATGGTAAAGGTGCCTGAACTTGAACTCTTATTTGACCCAAAATCAAGCACACAAACCGCTTTATCAGAGTTTGTGTCATTGTAGATCAACGCGCCACGAGCAGTAATTGTTGCTGTAGTAAAGCTTAAATCAGCAAAATCTGTTATAGCAGTTGTTCCAGAGGCTGACGGCGTCACATTTGTTAATGCGCTGCCACCAGAGGCATAAGAACCACTGTTTGCTACCTCACCTGTTGTGGTGAAAGCTGTGGTTGCCGCGCCAAGTGTAGCGGTTGTGCTGGATTTCCCCCCACCCCCGATTGCATACAAGGCCAGTTTGAAAGAGTTTCCAGAGCTATTTGTGAAATTATGTGTACCCGTTAGGAGCTCTGTTTTAAATGAGGTACACATTGCTTGAGTGATTGCCATTATAGTCTCCTAATAAAGTCCGCAATGTCGTCGTGACCTGCCTTACGCAAAGTCTGGCATATAGTACCACGCTCCTCACGTTTAGCCAAGTCTATGTAAAAACGTAGCACGTCTTCGACCCTTCCTGCAAACGCTTGAGCCTGATCTTTTATAGCAGGCGGGGCCTCTTCTGACACATAAACTATCTTTTTACGAGCCATTTCAGCTATTTGATCGGACGAAAGGCCGCCCTCATTTGACGTAGTAACGTCAATCGTACCTACATCTATTCCTGTTTGTACACTAATCATTATACGATACTCCCGGCACATCATGTCGCCCAATAAGAACTGGATTATCTAACGGCTCTGGCGGTGACAAAGTTTCTTTTTCTTCTTTGGTATACTCAGATTGAGGAACAATAATCAGATTTCCGTCTTTTATTGTCTGAACAAGAGGATCCGCTAAACGATGGTAGCCGTACAGTTTTTCATTCTCTGGCACGTTAGTGTCCATAAACCCTGAATTTTGAGCTATCTCTATCTGTATACCCTTTGAAAGAGCTATAGCGCACCAAAACTCACAACAAGCCCGTCCCGCTTCCGCAAAATTTATATTCTGCTTGTAGCTGAAGTCTACCCCGTACAAGTGAATTTTAGAAACTTTTTCGCTGTAAATAGCGTAGGCTAGGGCGTAAGCCACCGTGTTGTTAAAATACGCAAAGCCTAACGAGCCAACAACCTCCTTTAAGGGATATAGCTCTATTTCAGGCACTCTTTCATCTAAACAACAAGAATATATAGGCCCTTTTTTAGGGGTCTTTAATAAAAATTCTTGCGCTATTCCGGTCTGTTTTCCAGCTTTTATACCATCTAAAAAACGAGAGGCGGGATCCATCATAAAGGTCTTATCTACATGAAATATGGCCCCTATGCTGTTTATACCCCACACTTCGTCAAAGTTCTGCGAGTTTATGCGCGACATGACGTACTCGGAAAACGAGCCGCCAAACGCCACTATTGCTACATTCATGTCTTCTGAGTCCTCACTAACCCGTCGCGATAAGCTTCGGTATTTTCTACGCCTTCGCCATAATTTTTAAGACGAAGTGCTGCTTCTTCAAACTGCTGCCTATACACCTGAAGGAGGTTAGGATCCCCTTTCATAAATATATAAGCCTCAACTAAAGAGCCGTATAAAAGCGCATCTGGTGCGTTTTCCCCAAGCCACGACGTTCCCGTTGCCCCTGTAATAGAAGCGGGTCGGTAGTAATAATGTAATTCAACAGCGTAATCCTGATTTGGAGTAGGGGCTATAAGAAAATTGCTTACATCAAAAACAGAATAGTAACGCGGCGCACCTGTGGTGGTAGGTGTAGTCCAATAAGTTTGTAAGAAGTTCACGTCCTTTTGTTCTAAAAAAACATGACTTGTGCCGGAGCCGTTGTTGTAAGATAGCGAAAAAGTAGCCAAATAGTCTGTCGGCTGACTCAAGAACCTGTTACCCGTAGTCATGGCGGCGTTCACGTTTTTACGAAAAACGTCCAGATCCACTACTTTTAACAGTTTTTCTTCAGCATTCTTTATAAAGTTATCAAGATTATTAACGAAAGTTGTTTCGTCATTTTCAGCATAATCTTGTATAGCTTGTTTCAAAGTTGTTTTTGTGTAGCTCATGGTGTATTCGCCTGTCCGCCCATGCCACTGTGATTAGTGCAGTAATAATACAGGGTTGGAGCCCCCACAGCAACTGTGATTTGAGTGTAAGAAGAAGTGGTTGTTACGCCCGTAGTGTATTGCGACCCACCGCTATGTGTTCCATCCGAGGTGGTGGACAAACGTAAGGGATGTCCAGAGTTAGTACCGTCTGACTGATCGAAGCGATAAGTGTTACCTTCGGTGAGATTAACAGTGGCTTGCTGAACACCATCTATATAGTATTTGTTGCCAGAACCCGGATTTGCGACAGTTACAGCAAATGTCTGCGTTATAGTCACTCCTGTTGTAGTCACCGTGCCTACACTTGCTGTTGCGCTAAGACCCGTAGGAGTGGCCGTAGACGGCGTTATCGTAGGTAAATCAACTATTACCTGACCAACTTGCGCTGAAGCCTTTATAAACGCCATATTAGGGTCTTCCAAAGGCGGATTACCCACTAAAACAGTAAAAGTTTCGGGCTCTGGTGGGCGGGCGTCTTTTAAAGCTTGAGCGTCAAAGACTTTACGGAAAGGTCCCAATTGCGGTTGTTTTGCCTCAAACTCATCTTTTCCGACAAGTAATCCGTTCCACTCTTTCCGCATGTCGCGGTATTTATACCTAAAACCAGATCTATCTGAAATAGCATAAGAGTCTTTTCCAGAGGCAAAACGTGACATTATGTTGTCCTAAAATATTGGAACTGCGGCACAACATTAAAGGATGCTCTATCCCGGTCTTCAGCCATAGCCCTTTCAAACTCTTCTTCATACATTGCTTTTAAGAGTTGTGCTCTATTCGGGGCTCTTTTGATGGATATATAATATGCTAATCCCGCAGCTAAACAAGGATACAGCCTAAACGGAACATCTAAAGTGTTAGTGTACTCGTCCGCGTCATCCATTCTAGTTAAGGCATCATATATAAGAACATCCGTGCTGTTCTCTGGAACGGGCCAAACTTTTAAAACCGGCGTGACCTGCCTGTCTAAGAAAAACTGATTAGGTCTACCCGTAGTCGTTTTTGTTGGGATAGTTAGATAATCGTCCCGACTCATCCTAGTTAAGGCAAAATCCGTTCCATCTCTCCGCACCACAACAGATAAGATATCAATGATGTTTGCACCTAAAGTGTAGTCGCCTGTACCAGAAGTGACCGCCTGAGTGCTTTGAGCGATAGTCCACTGATTTAGACCCCGATTAGCCCATTCTGCCAACATCAGGTTTAACGATCGTCTAGCTGTCTTTAAATCATACCCCGTGCGAACTTGCAGCCCGCATCGCTCAAACGCCTCTTCAACGTAATCGGTTACATCTAACTCAAAATTTGTGCTACCAGAAAGGGTCATTTCTTATCTTCCGCATACAGGTTGTCGAAGATCTGATTTACATCCATTGTATAGTCTAAATCCGATTTTGAATAGTGTATATGCTGCGAAGGTAGAAAATCAGGAGGACCTTCTCCTGTTTCAAACCATGCTGGATGCGTAACACGAACACGATTGTTAGGCAACGCAACAATATTTCCCGTGTAAGGACCCGCATCCAAAAGTTCTAGAACGTGACTTTGTTTGTGCTGGGCGGGGTCATCCGCTATCTCACTTTCGGTATAATCTACCGTGAAATAGTATTTAGCCGGAAAAAAATTAGGTCCTATCTTAGCAAGCCACGGGCAAGGATGAGCTCTATCTAAACGATAAACTGCGTGTGTATGGGACATACAGTCCCAAGGTTGCGCCAAATGTACAGGCATAGGTTCGGGCCATTCTTCAAATGGAGTATCGCCCACAAGAGCCGTAATAGGCATTCTAGCCCACATTGCTCCCCCGTGGACATTGGGATCATCCGTCCCATCTGCCTCGCAGCCGGTGAATATCATCTGAAAACTCAAACACCGGCTGGGCATTGTGGTAACGGCAATCGCCATAGCATGAAGAAATTCACCGTGATATTTCAAATGATTGCAGGTGTATTCTCTTCGCACCCAACATTTAAAATGCGGTATATTACTCTGAAGATAAGACAAATTACTTTACCTTACCGCCCTTTGAGTAACCTTTTTTCTTCATTCCTACTGCGCCGCCTTTAGCATAACCTTTTTTCATCATGCCGCCGCCAGCCATTTTCTGGACTTTACCGCCTTTAGCGTAGCCCTTCTTTTTCATGCCAACAGCGCCGCCTTTAGCCATACCTTTAGACCGCATGTTTCCGCCAACAAGGTCCGCTGAATACTCTTCCATAGTCATAAATTCTTTTGCCATTTTAAGCTCCTATGCTTGACTTACAGAACCTTTTGTTCTCTTTCTACGATTAGCCATAACTGCCCCGCAACCCCGTGCTACTGCCGTTCCCGGAACAGACCTACCGTTAAAAGGACGTTTTGGAGTGGTTGCGCCACCCCTGCTCATCTTCTTAACTTTTGCAGCTTTTGTATTAGGGACAACAGTTTTTCCTTTAGAGCCTGCCCGCTTCTTCTTACGAGCCGTTGTAGCTCGTTCGCTTTTCGATAAACTGTTAGCTTTAGCTCTAGGCAAGCAACGATCAGGGTTACTCTTATCTTTTGAAGTACCACATTTACCTTTGATAGAGCCATCTGATCCAATCCTAACCCAGTCTTGTTTCACCCATTCTTTTAACTGACCCATTACTTACCCTTTGATTTTTTAGCGTAGTTGGGGTCTTTACAATACTTTGAAGCGGCCATGTTTGCATACGCTGACGGGTATGTGTCAAATGTGCGCTTGGCCCACGCTTTCCCTTTGGGACAGATCTTACCACCACTTTTTACCTTGCCCCCTTTTTTCATGCGGACAACGCTACTTTTACCAGTAGGACACTGCCCTGCACCTAAATTCACTGCACTACCCATACCTAACCACCCTTCGTTTTAAAAGCAATGTTGTCTTCATAGGTCCGGCCCGTAAACTCTTCCCACATAGGTTTAAGCATTATGTGAACTTCATCTATTTTTTGACTATTAGCCTCGGTCTTTACGGCCATAACGGCTATGTTTTTGTCTACTTCTATCAGAGTAGCCGAGATCCAAGTAACACCTGTAACGCAAACGCCTACTAAAGCTACAAAAAGCGTTCCCGCTATGAACTGCTGACCTAACATTTCCATCTCCTACGAGCGGCGCAAATACGCTTTTTAGGCGTCTTTTTGCAACTTATGTTATGCATTTTCATCTGGCCTTTTGATCTACTGCAATAAGAAGAACGGCGTTTAGCCGCAGCACTCCCCTTCTTCACCTTGCCAGTAACAGCCGTTTTTAACTTAGAACCGGGGTTTGCGCGTTTGTATGCCGCAACACCAGCTTTAGTCATTCCCGCCCCTTTTTCGGTGGGGCGGAAATTTTTCTTGTTTTTCTTCGGCATTTCAGCTTTACGAGGAGCCATAACCTACCTCAATTAAAGAATACCGTTACCGCGGTCAGGTTAGTGGCAGTCGATATAAAGATATCACTTACACGAATACCATTTGACGGGATATTGACCGAATGCGTTGTAGATTCGTTGAAATCAAGATCAAGCACAACGGCCCCGCCTGTACCATCGGTAATGGTAAGGCGAGGTGTACCTGCGGCTGTTTTCAACTGTATCTGACGAATTCGTGCGGGCCCTACAGCAAGCGAGCCTGTTGCAGTCACCCGTTTTGATCTTACATCAGAGTCAGACATTGCAGCCTCCTGTTAGGCTGTTGGTGAGTCGGATGAAATACCGAAGAACTTCAGTGATAGCTGACCGCCAGCACCGGCTGTTCCAGAAATAACAACTTCTACCTCATCCGCAGTCTCGGTTGCCGCAGTAGTTGTTCCACCAGACATGCCCAAAACACCGTTACAAGGGAAAAAGCCCTTAAAACCAGCCGCGTTAATAGCTAGAGAAACACCGTCTACGAAACCGTCTGTGTCAGCATCTGTACCAATATCCACAAGGTTAACGGCGTTTGCTGCCGCAGTAACCACAGTGATAGCTACGCCCATAGGAATAAAGTTAGATGGAATTCCAATAGCCGCTTCTTTATGCGAAGTGCCTGTGGCAGCGATATCAATGGTGGCGTTGTATGTAGAAAGAACCATCTCATTAGTAAGTGCGCCGGTTGTCGCATTCTTGATGATGGATTTAAAACCGTTTTCTGAACGGACGGGACCGTTAAAAGTTGTGTTCGCCATTTCAAACTCCTGTCGTGGCTAGTGTCAGCCACAGGATGCGGCTGTCAGGGATATAAAAACTATACAATAAAAAAGAGCGACTGTGAAGCCGCTCTTTCTAATCTCTACGGGAGGAGAGATTTTTTATTAAGCACCTTCTGTGCCGAAGACAGAACGCCAATCTGAAACACCGAAGCTGTAACGCTCACGGGCTTTAAACCGCATGTTTCCGGTGTCAAAGTCACCTTCCATAGCAGTTTTGATTGGTGCCCGGTTGAAGTACTTAAAGCCGTTTGGCGCATCTGTTTTGATGAAGAAGGCATCAGTGTCCGTCAGGAAGTGGTTAACCACTGCACCCTCTGGAATCATACCCATGTTCTTCATCGCATTTGCGTCATTGTCGGCAGTACCCGGACGAAGGTTTGAGTTGAGAACCCGCTCTGCAATAAATTGCAACTCTTTCGGGATGATCAACTTTGTGCCACGAACTGCAATCTTCAGACCACGCTCATCAGTTAATCCGGCAATATCAATCAACATTTGCTCAAGAGAAGTCTCGTTGAGATCTGCTGCGGTTGAAAGAATATTGCGCTGATTGCCTGACAAAGACGGGTGTGCGGTTGAACAAAGTGCTGCACCGTCACCAATAGCAGAAGCACCGGCTGTGAACGCATTGTTCAAGATAGATGCCGCTTTGATCTGCTTTGTCTGAGCCATTGAACGGGCCAGAGCTTTGGTGTAACGAGACGCCAGACGATCGTAAAGATTGTCTTCGATAGCTTCTTCTGTGATAGAGAAAGCCAGAGCGATTGTCTCGTGTGTGTAACGAGCAGTGTATGTCTCTTGTGCATCGTCAAAGTTGATGGACGCGCCTTCACCCTTGACTGGAGCCGTTGAGAAACCACCGAGCATCACCTCTTCTTCAAATGCACGATCTGAAGACTCTTCATCGAAGATCTCAGCATGTTCATTTTCGTAGCGATCGTACTCAAGACCGAACAAGGCATTCAGGCCGGGCTCAAGCTCTTTCGCTAATTGTGCGCGAGAAATAGCCATTATCTATTCCCTCCTTAAATGCCGGTTGACAACGACGTGGTCTGTGAAGCCGAAGCTGCCACAGGCGCGTTGTGATGGAAATTAAACCGAACTACAAAGTTCACACCAGCAGAGGCGTAATCTAGATTGGCTTCATCTTGCGATAAACCAACAATACGCATCAATAGTGTTGCAGTGGTAGCTGCGGTAGAAATGTCTAGTTCAGCAGTGGAACGACCGGTTGCAGTAGAACCAGATGTACCGTTTGCAAGAGAGCAGTTGGAGAACACATCAGCAAGAGCGGTGGCTCTGTCTGTAGTTGTGGTATCCGCAGCTATCATAAACAACTGGTTTGGGTTATCCGCAACAAAAGCTTTGACAGGATGATTTGTGTCAACGCTAGCGTTGTTTGAACCGGGCCAGTAATTTTTGAAAACGGGCTTCTTTGTAGAACTATCTACGTACTCTACGCCCATCAAGACTCCAAGAGCAGGAACTGTACCACCGGCTGCCGCACCAACAATGTCAATTACACCAGCAGCCAACGGAATAACCGGGGAGTTCTGGAAAATTGCATTAGTATTGTTGGATGCGATCTCATATTGAGTTACACCAGTAGTGTTGGCACCTGCGCCATTAATCCCGATAGGACGAAGGCCAAAGGCAGTATCTTGATTTGCCATTTGATTTTTCTCCTAATCAGGGCGGCCCCTATTTTTGTGGACCGCCAAAGGTTACACGAGATTGACGATCGGGTTTATTGATCGTCATAGTTGAATGAGCGTTCTCTCTCATCATATCGTGATCCACTGCTTGCATTTGATCAGAATTTCTCTTATCGAAATATGCTTTTCTTTCTGCAACAGTTTCTAACGGTATACGAGCAAGAACAAGACCACCTACTCCAAACACACCTTCATATTTACCTGTATCAAGTACCGGGGCCTCAAAGTCTGGATACTCGTCCTTACGAACCAGTTCCCAACCCTCGCGCATTTTTGCGCTGACGTTTTTAGTATCGTCAAAACCACGGGTTTCAGCCCGGATCCAACGATGCTTATAACCATCCGGTGCAGGCGGTGCATCTAACATAGACGGGGGAGCCCACGGCTTACGCTGCGCCGTCTTTTCCCTAGTCTGGTTTGCGCGAGCAGTACGTTTCACTGTACCTTCAAACATTTCGTTTTGTTCTTCAGACATTTAACCTACTCCTTCACGTATTTCGCGTATTCTTCAAGCGGCACACCCAATTTCTTTGCTATCGCAACTTGGCTAGGGGTGAGTCTAACCTTTTTCCCACTACTGCGCCCAGAACTTGATCGGGATACGGAAGCAACCGTCTGAGCGGGCCGTTTGCTACCACCGTTTAGCTTATGAGGGAACTCTTCCTTCATTCGCTGATCTAACTCAGTATAGTACTCATCGGACTGCGGGTCAAACCCTTCGTTCTCAACAAGTTTTTTATGTACACCAAAAGCCGCATAAGTCATGGCTTCATCTGATCCGAACCACTCGTTCCGCTCCGCCCAACTGGCGGCCTTGGGGTCGGGTCTTCGGGGCTGCTGCTGCGGCATAGGCTGTTGAACCTGCTGCTGCTGTTGAGCCGCGGCCTGTTGAGCGTATCGCTCCTGCTGCATTTTGGCTTGTCTGGCGCGATCGTTTTCAATAGCCAAACCGGTAATCTTACGTTGCGCTTCAACCACGCCGTTCGTATCACCAATCTCAATCGCCCTAGCTAGCTCTTGCTCCGCAGTGCCCATTTGAGTTTCAACACGAGTGCTATACTCATTAACATAGCTAGTATCTAGAGTGTTCATGCGTTCCTGAAGTTTTTGAGCTTCGGACTGAACACCTTGAGCGTACCGTAGAGCCTCGTCTTTCTGACGCTCCGCTTCACGCATTTTCTTGGTCAAACGATCAATACGTTTTTGCGTATTCGTTTCCGCTTTTTCAAACTGATCCTCAGTCTGAGCCTCTACCGGAGACGACTCTTCATCTTTCTGAGCTTCTAGCTCAACCTCGGTATCCAGATCTTCTTCCAGATCTAGCTCAATTTGTTGTTTATCCTCTGCCATTTTCAACTCCTAGAAATGAAGAATATCTTCAGGTTCTTGTATTTTTGCCAATATTTCGTCGTCGTTCAAAATACGAACTTCGCCGCCGTCTATCTTAAAACGTGAACCTGAGTAACGCGCAAACATCACCCAGTCCCCCTGATCACACCAAGGTCCCATAGGAAACTTTTCCGCATCCTTATAAGCTAGATCACCAACTTTAAGAACGTAACCAACCTGTGTAGAAACGGTCTGTTCCTGAACAACGGCATCCGGAAGATAAATACCTCCGTCTGTTTTGCCCTTACCTCGATATGGGAGAACCAGAATGCGCCACCCCGTAGGCGCAGGCATTCTTTCTAGAAGAGACTCCCCAATAGCACTGGGGTCTAATACCTTGTCAGTAGGCTCTTTATAAGCCTCTGCAATAGTTGCAACACCTTCAGATGCCGCAGCTAAGTCAACTGCTTTAGTCATTGCTTCGCTCCTGTTTATCTAGCAGGCCCTTGAGTTCCTGTTCCACGTGATTTAGAGCGGTTAAATTGCCCATAAGCTCACGATACTGCTCCATGTTCTTGACATTGTCATAAAGTAACAAGTCTTGAACTGCTCCCCGCCGTTCTTTAATTATCCGAAAAACGGCTTCGGCAAAATGTATTTCATCCAATCGTATATCTCCGCATTAAATCCTATGTGTTCTTATAACACACTATTCGGATTCTGCAAGAGCTCTCATACGATCTACCAAACGTCTGGCCCGATTTGGGACCTGTGTATACCATCGGGAGTCTACCATCTCGTCGGCTGCGGCGTTCCAATCACGAGCGTCCACACCAGCCTTCATACCTTTGAACTTGCTTAGTCGAGGCCGACCCATGTTAAACATCATGTTACAAATAATATGTTGCGCCTCTTCCGGCAAGTCCTCAAAGTCTGAGTACAAAACTTTGCACTCATCAATCGTTACTGCAATGTCTAAAGAAAACAGGTTTCTAACTCGTTCCTGTTCGACAACGGTGCCAACGGGCTTGCCATATTCTTCGTCATGCTCAGTGATTAAATGACCCACACCACACGTCGGCAGTGCTAAATGGTCTAAATACACCTCGTACTTGCAGCCCTCGTCTTCGGCTATTTCTTCGCGTAATCTATCTTTGTTCATTTCTTAAATCCTTTTAAGCCGCGTATACCAAAGGATGCGCCAATGCTGGCGTACATCGCCCATTGAAACCATTCTGGTGTACGAGACAACGCGGCAAAACCATCTTCAACATACTGTTGCGTAAACGGAATGAAGCACATAGCAATTATAGCTATAAACAAAATTGTCCACGCTTCGTCCTTCCAACTGTTATCAGAGGATTGCGCCATTATTTTTTCCCAGCCCGCCTCATGCGTAGCTGCGGTGACCATAACCTGCGCTTCTGCTTCGGCTCGTGCTTTAGCTACAGCGCCTTTGGCTTTAGTCTGTTCAATCTTTGACTCCATAAAAGAGCCCGCTAAATTTGCTATAGGACCTATGAGAGCCTGCAACATCACTTCATCTCCATCATTGTTTCGATCCTAGCAAGGCGTAACTCAAGTTCTCGCACTCGCTGGATGTTGGCTTCTACACTCGCTGGCGGTTTCCATTCATCTATCCAACTATCGTTCTCTTGGATTTCTTCCCAGTGCATTTCTTGCTCATGCTCTAAGAAAGCCAGCCTTTCAATAATCCCAAAATATCCCCAAACAGATACACCTGTAAAAACAATCAAGCCTATTAAATTTTTTAGAGGGATAGTAAATTCGCTACCTTCATTTAACTTTGAAGCCATCAATACAACTCCTTACTCGCAGCTACCTTAACCGGTTTACAATAAGCCGTGGCTTTATGCTTTGCAGGAACACCACTTATGCTGCCGTAGTTCCCATACCGTTTTGTTATCTGACTAGCATAAAAATTACAATCTACCACCGACCTGAAATACATGTCTTGGCTTTGAACCTTACCACCTAACACAAAAACAAGCAAAAAGGCGTGTATCATTTCCGGTTCATCCAAGCTGTCGTACCCATATAAGCACCGACAATACCAGCACCGCTGATGTAGAAGAGGTTAGATATATCAGACAAAGCTGTGACTCGGTCCAACGGAATAAAGAACATAGCCAAAGTAAATACACCCATTGAAATCAAAGTGTAACGAGCCATTCTAAGTTGAGCTAAATGTTTACGAAGATTATCTTCGGTTGCTTTTATTTCTTTAACATGCATTAGCTCCGCATCGCTAACGATGCCGTCACCGTCCTCATCATACTCCGCAAACCTAGACTGTTTCTGTAATTTTTTCTGAGCCATACTACCTTACTCCCATTCTACAATCTTGTTACTGCTATTAGGGTCATACAAGCACATATACATCCTTGGGCAGAATTCTCCAATAATCATAGATGTTCGGGTTTTATTCGCCCCCTCATAGTTACAGTGCCATTCTTTATCTATTTTCTTGTATTTGACAAGCCTGCACGGGACGTAGTTATCAACATCCGCTCGTGCCATCATTACAATCATCACGGTAAAGAACGCCGCAGCCGCTACGACGGCTCCCGCAACCATAAAGAACTGCTTCAAATTTTCCTCAAACTCTTTGGCCTCTTGGATCTTCTTGCGTCTCTCCGCAGCCGCCGCCTCTCTAGCCGCCTGTATACGTCGCGCCCGTTCCTCTGTAATAGACTTCCACGTGCCGGGTCCAAACCTCAAATCCACCATCTGCGCGATTTCCCGCATCTGCTCTTGTGCAAGGCGAGCGTCAATAATCTCAGAGGCAACCGATTTTACGCCAAACTGATCCCCTACGCCAACGCCAGACTTGGCGTTACGTCTCTTCTGGACTTGTTGCTCACCCTCAAAAAGGTTGTCAATAAATCCTGCAATTTCGGATACATCGTTGGCAGTCCCAATAGCGGATTTTATCCCGTCCACTGCACTTTTAAACAACGCTATGCCCGCTAGCGTTTCTGCTATCATTATGCCCCCAAGCTAATGTCTATAGGTCACTCACAGGCAATATAGCTTCCGCCTTTGGTTGCGGCACCCATACCACGAACTGTCTTACGGCTCATGCCAGAAGGTATCTTTACATCGGCGGTCTTGCCATACGGAATACGGCCCTGACCTTTAATGTCTGCAAACGTGTCGGCTTTCTGAGCCGCACCCGGTGTGTTCGTTACAATCTTTACTACGCTTTTCATTCTAATCTCCTCGCTGTTTAAGCATTTCACGTTCCATAGCAGACTGAATGCGCTTGTCTGTCTGCCGCTCTTGCGACGCCAACCGCTGCTGGAACTGATCCGCCCGCAACCTTTGGTTCTGTGCATCCAAGTTGAGCTTGGCTTGGTCGTTCTGTGCGTCCGCCTGCTCGGCTTGCGCCTTGATCTGAAGCTCCTGCTCCTTGAGTTGTACCAGAGGATCCGGCCCTTGACCCGATACCTGCTGAGACATCTGCTTGACCATCTGCATACCCTCGGCAATGAACTGAGCGGTCAAACCCTCTATCTGCAACATCTCCTCTTCAGTCGCAGCCTCACCACCAACAGCCTGCCTAGACTGAATAAACTGAACCGCCGCCCGTTCCCGCGCTGCAATCTTTACATGCTCCATAATGTGCTTCTGCAAAGCCATCGCCATCGCAGGCATACTACCAACTAGCGGCGTTGAACCAAAGACCATGTGAGCCATGATATGAGCCTCATGCTCCTGACCCTCAAACGCCTGCAACGGTATCATATCCATTACGTCAATGTTTTCCTGTGCAGGATCCTTTGGTACAGGCTCCTCATCCGGTATACGACGCATGATCCGGTCAACATCTTTAACACCCAGAGCCGCATACATGTCCTGATACACCTCATACATGTTGTGCATCTCAGGAGCCGCACCAGCTAGCTGCAACTTAGTCTGAGCCAAAGCAATACGCTGCGCCTGACTAAATATATTAGGATCAGATACAGGAACCACGTCAATCCGATCATCAAAATCAGTCGCCATGACACTGGTATCCGCGCCCTCAACAGAATACGGATACTCCTGCGGTAAAAACTCCGCCATCACCTTCGCAAGTAACTTGAACTCTAACTTCATGGCGTAGTGCAAACGCTTATGCACCGCACTCATTACACGAGAGCCCTGCTCCAACAACGCAATAGTCGTACCAACAGCCGCGCCCTGATTTCCGTCGCCAACCTTCATATCAGTAATGGTCGCGAACCGCTGACCAGCATCAACTACAAAACCTAACAAGTTAAATAACGTCTGGTCAGGTCCTTTGAAGGGCAGCGGCATCAGGCTGTCACGAATAGCCCCTCCGGGAGCATCCACATCGCGAAACTCACCGGGCTGCAACGGGTCATCATCGTCCCTGATCCGTAGTCCGCGGGCTTTGAAACCCGCAGGGAGGTTGGACAACGTACCAGCGTCAATCAACTGTCGCAGCGCCGCTGTAGCGGTTCGTGACAAACCGCCAATCGTGTGAATGAGCCCTAATCCGTAAAAACCAAACCCCGGAAGGAACTTATAATGCACAAAATACTGTATTTTCTTCCGGTTTTCGTCATCTTCGCGGTAATTTCTACGAATTGACAGTATCTGGCCGTTGTCCTGACTGATTGTGACAACATATGGTATCTTAATACCGGTTAACTCACCGTCCTCGTCCGTATCCTCGTACCCCTCAAGGTCCAAATCAACGTGACACTCCAAAATCGTGCAGTCATAGTCGATCTGAGACGACGAAACACCGTCAATGCTGTCAATCTCGTCACTAACAGAGTTACTATCGCCCTGTGCGGGTATCACAGGTATGTCCAAATAGAACCCAGCTACCTGTTTCTTCCGCAAATCGTTCAACGACATGCGAATACTCTGGGTTATGTTAGGACAAGTCTCTAAATCTGACGTTTCATACGGTACGACAAGCTGTTCAGCCGGTATAAACTTACTAACTGCCCGGTTTAACGTCTCGTCAAAGTACACCTTCTTGAAGGTAGACCCCGCAAGCGGTAAATAAAACAGCATCTGATCCAGTTCAGGCGTATATTCCTCCATCACATTCGTGATGTAGTAGTTCATAAACTGCCTTACGCGCTGTGACTGCTGCTGCTTGTCCCTTGTTTCGCCTCCCATAATAGTAGTTCGCACGGGGCCGCTGGCAGGCAACAACTCATTGAACGCCTGCGCCTGAAACTGCGTAGCCGCCTCGGCAAGCAACGGGTGCGTAACCCCAGAAGCCCCTCTGAACGGCTGGGTCCTCTCTTCGTAGTTGAACCCAAGCAGTTCAAGACCGTTTGCATAAGCATCTTCCCAATCCTGCCTTCCTGCTTTATTAGCGTCGTACTCACCCAATAACTCGCCAGAAATACGCCCAAGCTCACGCTCCGGCATCTCCTCTGCCAAGTTCATATAGAAATCATCACCCTCACCGCGCTGATCCTGCGGATCGAAATCCACAGTCATGCCGCCGTCCTCGTCAGGCGTGATCTCAATGTCCATGCCCTCCGCCATACCCTCAAAGGATACGACGTTGTCGTCCATGCTGCCGGGAACCTCTAGTTCAACTTCAGCAGCTAAGTCCTCCATGTCCAACTGAGACGGGACGTTTTTGTCCATCATGCCTGCAATAGGTTCTCTAGCCATTAAATGTCTCCTTTAAAGACCTAACTTACCATAGGCCGGTTCATATTCCTAGCTGTTGACACAAGAGATGCAATGCCCCGTGGGCCGCGGCCCGTGTTCCGCGCTACGTCTAGCAGACTTACTATGCCGCCTTTTGCTTTCTTGGCAACACCGGGAACGATGTTGTTTACGTCAAACACGGCATAGTTTTTGCCATCCTGTTCATACGTGCTAAAACCATCAAAACCTTGAGACTTGATCCAATCCGGAAGCCCGCTGTCTTCAATAGTCCCGTAATCACCTGCTTCTACCAAATCTAAAAAAGTCCGGTCGTTCTCTCCGAAATTCTTTTCTAAACTTTTTCCGTACTGCGCGTACCAATCAGACTCCAAAAGCTGGTTTAAGTGGTCAGAGTTATCTACGTCAAAAAAGTTTACGTCCTTTAGATATACCGGTCGTATGTTGGGTGTTCCGTCTAAAACATCCCCCGCAAAATATTCAGCAGAACTTGGAGTATCCGCCACAAAAGTATACGGTGCGTCTGGATCAAACTCTTTATACGCTGCATTTGTGCCGTGATAAAAGCGTTGCGGTTTGTCGCCGCCTAACAGCCCAGTTGACTTAGGGGCGTCAGTCAAAGACGCTTGGAATTTTGGACCTGCCCCGAACTGCTCCGGATAAACCTCCTCATAACCAACATCGCCATACTCAAGCTCTTCTCTAATGGCGTCTTCTAAAACGTCCACAGCGTCTCTTTCGTTCTCGGTCATGTCAGTATCGGCGGCCTCTCTTTTACGAGTGGCAAGGGGTGTTTCTTTTTTTAACTCCGGGTTTAAAAATCTTTGTTGAACAATCCGTGCTTCTACCTCCCCGTATAGCGACTCATAGGCATCTATGGCTCTTGCCATCACGTAGTCGCTATCACCCTCTACTCCCAGACGGTCTTTTACCTCGTCATAAATACTCCGAAACTCGCCTCCACCGGGGGTGTGCTCAATGGCTTGAACAGCATGTTGTATCTCGTGCAATAACGAAGATTGAAAATCACGCGCACTTGTAGCTTGCGCCATAGCTATGGTCGGCTGCCCACGAACCCCATTATGCAAGTAAAAACCGCCAAGCTGCTTAGTTTTTCCGCCCACCTCTATATCAGGGGTTTCCACACCTACTACGTAAACATCTCTAAGCTGGGGGTATTCCTTAAACAACTCCGGAAAATCAAACATCTCTGACAGCAATGGCGCACGACCATAATCTTTTTTTCCATCTGCAAACCTTGCAGCTTCCGGCATGTCGTTTATAAATAGATCTTCTGCGTCCGGATCATACTCATATCTTTGAACGTCCGGTTTAAAACCAAACGAATTTTCGTCTTTAGCGTACAAGAAGTCCCCTGTGTACTTACTTACCGGAGAACTTGTATCACCTGTTTTTAATGTAGACTTTTCTGTATTGGGTATCTCATGCCGAAAAGCAGAACTATCCCTACCTAAAAAATCGCTATCAAAATATACCTGTGTCGCCCGAAATATTTCATCCTCAGACTTGCCCATCTTGCGAAGCTCTTTAGCCATGTTTTCCCGCGAAGCTCCGGAGTCCGAGTTGCGCCCTGCCATAATACCTAAAACAGGGCCGTCTCCGAATTTGTCCGCGGTCCGCGCTATACTAACCGCGGTGCCCGCCGCCACTGTGGCCGGTACAGCAAACGGATCAAACCGTTCAATCTCTCCTGTTTCAGGATTAAATGTCTCGCCACCAGCTAGTGCGGTGCGAAGCTGACGGGCTGGATACTCTTTCAACTCTGTACCAACAGCAG
>UEXN01001032.1_pt1 | contig 24031 bp, 30 predicted proteins | sample 1796711 | NCBI WGS metagenome assembly UEXN01 (sample SAMEA4772470, study PRJEB27181) | metagenome | reverse complement strand
CTCCCCATTGTGTAAAAATAGAATTCTGAATTATGTAAATACATTACCATTTCTTTTTTTAGTTTTACTGCCTTCATAACTTCTAGAATAAGGATCTAATATTCTAGATAAAGGAAATTTACTTTCTCCAATATAAATTAATTTATATTCTTCATTAAATAAAAAATACAAACCAGGATTATTATTTACAGTAATATCAATGGTTGTTTCTTTATTTACACAATTAAGTTTATCCCTATTTATTCGCATTCTTTTTTAACAAAGTTGAAATATATTTATCTACTGATATATTTTTTTTCTTTGCTTGAAATTCTGCATAATCTTTTACTAATTTAGATATCATCCTAGCTGGGTTACGTTCTTTTTCATTACAAAGAGCAGTTAATAACGTATGTGTATCTTTTTTTACTGCTACTGATTTCCATTTACCTATATCCATGTTTCTTACACTCCTCTTTACATTGTTGTTTTGTTAAAATTTTTGGATTCATAATTACATTCCAAACTCTTTCAAAGTAAGGATTGTTGTCACCAAAAGTCCATCCTCTAGCTTTAGTTAATTTAGTAATTGCTTTAAGCATTCTGTCCTGCCATGATAAGTTTTTCATATTGTTACTCCCATAAAAAATGCAACGATAACAGCTATTGTACCTATAAATAATTTAGGAAATATTAAAATAAATATAGCAATAATTGCTAATGTAATATGATCACCCATTATTCTAATTCCTTTCTAAGCTGTATATGAGCTTCATGAACATCTTTCCTGCTGCATAATTCATCCAATATTAAATGTTCTGACATACTCCAATTAATCGGATAAGTAGTAAATCTAGTTACACCACCTATTTTAACTGACATAAGTCTATCTCTTGTTTCGTTCCAATGATCTGTTCCTGGGTGTATTGGTTCACCATTAGAATTTTTAGCATGCATTTTACCTAATATCTCATCTACCTCTGTGACAAGATTAAAGAAGGTTCTACTTTTACTCTTCATTATATCTCCTGTATAATAGTTAATATTTATAATTATTTATCTTATCTATATAGATGATAAATAAGATAGGTCAAGATTAATATGAAATTTATTTTACTAATACAAATATGCAGCATTATTAGTTCTAGTTGTATGCCTCCTATTGAAATTAGCCCAGGTTATGATAAGTATAGCAAGTGCACTCTTGACGGCTATACAAAAAGTTTAGAATTTTTGAATGCATTAGAAGAAAAAACCATCAACGAACAACAAATTTATACAAAATTTTATTGTAATCCAGTCACAAACACTTAAAAACTTAGTGTTTTCAACACTTTTCCCCCCTATTGACACGTTGCATTTATAACACTTTTTTGATAAGATAGTCTTATGAAACTTTATCGTATCCAAGCTAACTACAAAAACGTTTATTTGGATGAAAATGTAGAAGCTGAGAATGATAAAGCTGCTTTGGAATCTTTTAGTGAGAGTTATGATTCAGAGCAGTTAACCGAAAAGGAAGGTCCTGGATTTCATAATCCAGATATACTTTTCTTAACCTTAGAGGAGGTTACAAGAGATGGCACTACAAAAGTTAATCTCGGAGAAACTTCAACTGGAGTCCAAGTGGGCGGGTCAGGCGTTGTCACAGGGTAGAGTGACTACTGATATGAAGTGGATCGATATAAAGATCAAAGAACTTAAAGTTAAGATCAATGATCAAAGTGTTAAAGACGCACAAAAAGGTCTTTTAGATATCGCTAGCTAACACTAGCAATATTTTTATTTTTCGTATAAAATCCTAGGCTATTCATGTCCCAAAAAAAAGTTAAGGTTAAAGGTATAAAAGTTTTTTTAAGTGTTCAAGAAGTTAAAGCTCTGGAAGATCTACTTATCAAAAGTGCTATGTTTAAAGGAGGCTTTTCTAAATTAAAAAAAATAGAAGTAGGTTTGTGGCATTTGTTTAACGATATTTGTGAAGATTTAAAATTAAAAGATAATAAAATAAAAAAACCTAAATTAGATAAAAGCCTTCACTAATCAAATTTACCTAAAGGTACTTCACTAAATTTATACCAATGCACTTTTCCATTTACATGTTGTCTAACTTTGCTTTCACAATAATCACAAATATAAATGTTTAATTTTTTTGTAGGTATAAAAGTTGTAACTGTTTCGCAATGAGGGCATTTACCTAACGCTAACTCATCGAGTTTTGAAGCCATTATGTAGCTTCACCCCAGTTTATACCCATTGCAAGATCAACTTTGCTAGGTACTTTTAATGGCACATCATCTAAACAATGTTCCATCTGTTGTTTAATTTCTTCTATGTCAGTTTCTTTACTAATATTAAAACAAAGCTCATCATGTATTTGTAATAGTGGCCGGTGGCCGGTGTTATAACAGTTAATCATCGCTTGTTTAGTCTGATCTGCTGCTGAACCCTGTATCAATCTATTCAATGCCTTATAAGTCATAGCTCTTTTTATAGAACCTCTTTCATATTTACTTTCAGCTTCCTGTCTAGTCATAGATTTATGGATACCAAAAGTCTTAGGTTCCCATCTGTCAAATCTACAATGTCTTCCTTTAATAGTTACAACACAGCCTTTTTTATCAGCTGTAGTCATACATCTATTAGATAACATTTTAACAAAAGGAACTCTCTCGTTGTAGGCATTTAAGATAGCTTTAGCCTGTTCAATATCTATACCTAATTCTGCAGATAATTTAGCCTTTCCCATACCATAAAACATGCCTAAATTGATGGTTTTAGCCTGAGATCTAGGTATATCGGCCATTTCTGCTACAACCTGGTGAAAGTCTGCATCATCGTTTTCATAGGCCTTTAAAAGCTCATAGGAGCCCTCAAAACCCTGATCAACGCTAGATGCATAGTGTACCACCAGTCTGGGCTCTTGTTGGCTGTAATCAAAGCTACCCCACTTTTTACCGTCATCAGGTAAGAAAAGGGCTCTAATATGCTTACCAAACTCCTTATTTCTAGCTGGAATCTGCTGTAAATTAGGGTTACTCATAGATAATCTACCTGTAGCAGTGCCTCCAGAGTCTGATTTTAACTGATTAATTTCTGCATGAATTCTACCATTATGTTCATATCTTAATATTGAATCAATAAATGTAGAGTGAAACTTATTCATCTCTCTAGTCTCTCTTATTAATTTAGCTAATGGATGAGGACAATTATGCAACCAATTAGTTGTAAAACTTGGAGCCTTAGTCTTTGCAGTTCTTTCATAAGGAATCTTTAGTTTATCAAAAGCTTTTGCTACACTAACTGCTGCCCATATCTCTACGTCATGGCCACTCATATCTTTTATTTGTTTTAATCTTTTATTTTCTTCTTGTATAAAATTTTTCTTTAATGAGTCTGCTTTACTAACATCAACTTTAATACCATGTTCTCTCATTTCAATTAAGATAGGCTGTAGTTCAGTTTCTAAACTAAATATATTAGATAAGTTTTGTTGTTGTATTTCTATTTTAAATCTGTTCCAAAGTTTTAATGTAAGTTCAGCGTCTTGTTCTGCATAAGGACCTACGTAACCTGCAGGTAGTCTCCACATATCTGCTTTAGCATCAAGTCCCCACTCTTCTGCCTTTTCCCTTAACTGGGCTTCTGATTTTACTTCCCCTAAATAATCAAATGACAATGCGTTTAAAGAATAACTAAATCTGTCTTCGTTAATTAATGCACCAGCTATCATCGTATCATAAATTTTACCTGTAGGTTTTATACCTAAAGATCTAGTCCAACCAATATCATACGAAGCATTGTGGCAAACTTTATCTACACCATTTTCCATTAATTTTTTATACCATTTTAAAGTCATGGCTTTATCCATGTTACCACCAGCTTCATGACCTATAGGAAAGTAACCTTTAAAACCATCTGCAGCTACAGCTATTCCTACTACCTCACCATCTTTAGTAGCCCATCCTGGTCCTTTAGTTTTAATGTTAGGATCTCTAGTTTCTAAGTCTACTGCTATAATAGATCTATCAGATAAGTCTGGATAACTTTCTGGCCTTTTCCAATCAGACTCTGTCTGATTAAATACTAATTCAGTTGTCATTAATGTACTCTTTGACTATTATTTGTATCGTGTATCGACTTTACATTACGTAAATTAATTCCTTTTGCAAACAAATAACAGTCTGCACAATAAAATTTTTTATTTTCAACAACGATAGCATTTCTTTTACACTTACCGTGCTCACACTTTATGTTTTTTTTCATTTTTTAAATGTTCTATCTCTAAATCACAATAATGTTTTATTTTATTTATGTCTTCGATTGTTTTACCTTTTGTTAAATATCTACAGACATATTTTATTACATTTGCTTGAAAAGGATTCAAGGCATTTCTTCTAATAAAAGTCCACGGTTGGATAACAAATTTTTGATAATGAGATCCTCCAATTTGTTTATCTTTAGGAAATGCTTCATCAAACATATCTTTATCACTCATTTATAGTTCTCCGGTTGAAATTAGATGCAAGACGCCCCAAAGGAAAAAAATATGTATGGTTAGTAGAGAGTATATGTAGGGATGTCTTAGACCGTGTAATACCAGTATACCACACCCTCGCTTCAGCCATCTTGTCTTTGAGGTTTTTGGTTGAAAAATTAGATGGCCAATTAGCTTTTTCATATATTAGTACGTTGTCTGCCTCCCCACCTTTAACTGAGTGGATTGTGTCGATTATTATTTTTGCTTTTTCATTAAATTGAATATTTCTTTTTAACATACTTTCAAAATAATCCAAGTCTCGCACAGTAAATTTTCTGTTTAAGACTTTCCACCAATCACTCTCGGTAGTCTCTAAACCACAATTCTTTTTTAAGAATTCTAGATCTAACGGTTGATTAGGATGAATATCTGACCAAGCTTTATTGTCAATTTTTCTCCATCCTTTTTTAATTTGATCAATAAAATCATACAAAACACCTACCTGTTCTTTAGTTATGCTCTCACCTTTTTGTAAGGCTAACCAATGATTTATGGCATTCCATTTGTTTATATTGAACGATTTATTTCCTCGCATATCTTGGAAATATAAGCCTTTTTGCCTAGCATATTCTTTAAGCTCATCGACATTATCACCAACTCTGCCTAATACAAACCAAGTTCCTTCTAGTGTATCAAAAGGTACTTCGTTAAATCTACTATAAGTTTTTATTGAACCCATAGAACTATTAGTTGAGGTAAATTCTTTTGGTTGTCTCTCAGGTATAAATTTTAATATTTCTTTAGAGAAATTAAGTATTGTTTCATTTAATCGATATGATTTATTTAATATAAACACTTTACCTGGAAAATCTAAAAAACTTCTAACTCTAGCTCCATTCCACTCATAAATAGCCTGGTCATCATCTCCTGCTAGATAAACTCTGTTAGCTTGAGCTGCAACCTTATCTACAAACTGCCACTGTAAGGGTGTTAAATCTTGAGCTTCATCTACTATAAACACTTTATAAGATGGTGGATTAACTTCTTCTACATACTTTTCTACCATATCAGTAAAATCCATCTTATTATCTTTTTTAAATTTAATATAGTTTCTTATTATGTCCGTGAATTGTTGTAGCCTAACTTTTTTTAATGGTTCTGCTTTGTATAATGCAATTGGATCTACTAACATATTTCTAGCTTTATCATAAACTCTTAACGACCAGTTATTAAATACTTTGTGGTTAGCATCTTCTTCTGAAAAGTTTGCGCTTATAGTTCCCCAATCCGTATGAAATTTTAACATATCTACTCTTGGATCTAACACAGGTAATGAAGATAATTCTTTCTTACAAAATGAGTGTATTGTCCTAAAGTTATTAAAGTCATCTTCATTGTATTGTTTAAATTTTTTTAAAACTCTATCTACAGCTTCGTCTATTGCTTTGTTAGTAAAGGACACATAAACCATTTCATGTGGTAGCACACCTAACCTTAAATGTTTTTCTACTATCTTTATTAATCTAGTGGTCTTACCTGTACCTGGAGGACCAAATATCTTAAATGTTTTACTGTGAATCTGGGTCAAAAGGTGCTGCCTGTTGGTTGAAGCTGACGTTACGTTCTTTAACATCAATTTTTATTCGTTTAGGTATCTTCCACAATCGACCTTTATACTCTTTGTATTGTCTTATGTATTCAGCTCCATTGTCAATTAATAATTCTTTTACTTCAAAAGGTTTTAAGTTGTTACCATCTTTCTTTAAAAACTTTTTAAATAACTCTGCTCTAAAAAATAAATGGCCTTCTTCTTCAAACACATAATCTGTTTGTGTTTGTGTTATGTCATCAGCTAACTGACTGTCATCTATAAAGTTTCTAAATAAATAATCAAATTCGTCTTTGTCATCGTCTGTAAAGTCATAACCTTCTACAGCAGTTTGAATAGATTTAAGATAGTTTAACCACAAACCAAACTCTTCTGTTTTCATTGTCTTCCATACAATATCACAGTCAAATAGTTCTGTTTTTAATAATTGTTGCTGACACAGTTGCTGGCCTGTTAATCTTACAGGTTTTTTATCTATAGTTAAAATATATTTAGGTGGTTTAGTACTAATCTTTTGAAATGAATCTACATGAAAATTATAATCTTTTTTACCTATACCTAATTTTCTTTTTACACATGCAGCTTGGTCACAATATTTTTTAGCAATAGGAGAACTACATTTGTAATTATAGTCTTTGTCACCACTTAAACTTTTTATAACAGTTATCTTTAATTCTTTTGGATCTATTCTGTCATCACCCCATGACTTATTTACATCACCTAATTCATCTTCCCATGCACCATCTTTACCATGTTTTTTAAGCATACAAACACCAACATTAAACAATGCTTCGTTTCTACCATCACCCGGCTTAACTGCATTCTTAACAAAATTTTGTACACATGGTGGGTAATCTGCAAACTCTTTGTCTTCGTCATTTAATTCTTCTAATTCTATTTTATAAAAATCTTCTGGTTTAATTAAAAAAGGTTGTACTGCTTCTTGTAATTTTTCTATAGGTATCGAGTGGCCGGTGTCATCTATTGCATGTCTTGTAGTCATCTCAGCATTTTGATAAGGAAGATTTAACCAATTACCTATCGTACCTAATTCTACATTTATTGTTCTTTGTTTAGGAAATATTTCACAATCAGCTAAACCTAATCTGCTAGCTAACTTAGTTAGTTTATCAATCATATCAGTTGCTGGAATCACACCATCGATATGTAAAAATATATGTAACCCACCAGACTTAGATCTGTAAGGAAACAGTGGTAATTTTAATTCTCTAATTTTATAAATAACTTTTAATGGATCAAATCCATCATATTCATCAACATCTATACAACCCCACTTACAGTTGTTGTCTTTCATGATAGGTACGATACCTAAAGACAATTCTCCATTAAGATGTTTTTGAAATAATTCTAAAGTAACATCTGCCTTCTTTGTTAATGCTCTACCTTCAGCTTTACCATCGGCCCTACGAGCTCCGGAGAGCTCGTAAGTACCATATGCTGACGTTAAGCCACCAAAAAGTTCACTAAAAAAATTTAGTGAACTCATTAGAATGGTGCTGTGCCAGTTTGTGCTTGTTGTTCTTCGGTAAGGTTGACCTTGGCATTACCTTTTTTACACGTATCATAAAATGCCATCGCAGCATTCATGAGCGCATCATTAGGAATGTCTTTGTTGTGGTCAACTTCCCAACCAAACCAAGAACCCAAAGAGTTCTTTTCTAACACAGTTCTCAAAGTATAAATTTGAGACCATGTAGGTGGTTGGAACATACCTTTACTGCCTTTTCTCCTTTGAGAAAGCATCATAGAATTCCACTTCTTAGACTTTTTAGCCTGAGTAGCTTTCATTACTATGACAGCAGTATCGGTTGCCATATCATTCTCATCAACCATTAAAACATAATGATAGTGAGTTGGCTCGATATAATTACCACTTGGTAATCTATCTTTCCGATCGTCACCCCTAGTTGTTTTAGTCATTATATCCGAATCAGCAGGATATGAATTAACAGGTGCAACAGAATTCTGTGTACCCCTATCAGCCCATTCAACATATTCGAATTTAAAGAAACAAGGAATGGCCTTAAATCCTGTTTGCCCATCATAGAGCTTATTTAAAACAGAATTAATAACCATACCTGGTCTTGCCTCACTAATAAACTTCGCATCACCTTGAGTGACATGAGGAGAATTATTAGTAAGTATTTTTAAAAACGGAAGTGATACATCTTTTGATGTAATGTTTTCCGCTCCTGCACCTGCGAACTGTTCCATACTTGAAACCATAGGTGCTTGTGCTGTTGCTTTAGTTGCAACTGCGTTGGCTTTTTCTTGTGCCATGTGTTACCTCTTTAGTTGTTAGTTGTTAGTTTTTATTTTAGTTCGGTTAGCAATATACAATCCAAAAGTTTCAGATGGTATAGTTTTATTCTTCTCAATTTGCTCTTTTACAAATCCTCGAAGAGTTTGCCAATGAACGTCCTGTTTTTGGTCTACGACAAGACCTTTGGATTCTAATTCAGTTTTTAATTTAACTGCACTAGAATCTTCCCCCTTACCAAACGAAATTGATAAATTATTTTTTATCAAATCCCCGTGACTGTTCTCACGCAACCATCGGAAGGCCTCTTCTTTTTTGGCCTCTTGGATCTTCGCATAGTAGTAAGGTGAAACTTCGACTGAAGTACCATCATCAAGTTTAATTGATGAGACTCCTGCTTGCTGCATTAGAGTAGGTATCACTTCTTCAGATAAACGTCTAGCTTCTTCTTGTTGTTCTTTAAGAAGATTTTCTGTGTCCTCGACTAATTTATTTTGGGAAGTTAGCTTTTTACAAGCTGTAGATATTTCTTTTACTTCGTCAGTTTTTATATTTATCTTTGTTAGTTGTTCTAGGTTCATAAATATGACCTCCTTTTTAATAAGTTGACTTTATACTTAAATTAAATATATTGTCAATCATTATGTTGAACTTGTTTAACTTTAAAACACAACCATACGAACACCAGAAAACTTGCCTTATTAAAGCATGGGATAAACCCACATACGCTTTTTTCATGGAAATGGGTACAGGTAAAACAAAAGTTGCTGTAGATAATATAGGACTTTTACGAATCAATAAAAATATTACTGGAGTTTTAATACTAGCACCTAAATCAGTTTACACTGTGTGGGCTTTTGATGAAATAAATAAACACATGTCTCCAGATGTAGAGTATGAAATCTATTCTTGGAACATAGATAAACCTAAACAATTAAAAAAATCTTTAGACAACAAAGGTAAATTAAAAATATTTTGTATGAATATAGAAGCACTTTCTACTAGTAGAGGTATAAAAGGTGCTACAGAATTTTTATATAACCACAAAGAAAACCTTACTATTATAGATGAATCTACTACAATTAAAAACCACAAAGCCATACGTACTAGAAATGTTTTAAAATTATCTGAATATTCTAAGTACAAAAGAATACTTACAGGTTCTCCTGTAACCAAATCACCATTAGATTTGTATACACAATGTGATTTTTTAGATACCAGTCACTTAGGTTTTTCTTCTTATTTTACTTTTAGAAACAGATATTGTGTAACTCATAGGCTTGATTTAGGTAATGGTAGATACACAGAGATACCTAAATACTATGTACACCTTGATGAACTAGAAGATAAATTAAGTAAATTTTCATACAGAGTAACTAAAGATGAATGCTTAGACCTACCTCCTAAATTATATTCTAAAAGATATATAGATATGAATGATGATCAAAAAGACTTTTATGAAAGATTAAGAATAGCTGCAATAGCTATCATAGAAGATGAAGCCGTATCTTATAATAATAAATTAACTGAAATAATTAAACTTCATCAAGTATGTAATGGATTTGTAAAAACAAATGACGGAGAACTTAAAGAATTTAAAAATCCTAAACTGCATGCATTGTCAGATATTATAGAAGAATCAGAAGGTAAGGTAATTATATGGGCCAACTACATATATAATATAGAATCTATAATAAAATTTTTACAAGAAAAGTATGGAGTGTATTCTGTTGTATCTAATTATGGAGCTGTAGATACTCTTAAACGTGCTGAGGCAGTAAAGAAATTTCAAGAAGATGATACTTGTAGATTCTTTGTAGGTAATCCTGCGACAGGTGGTTTTGGTCTAACTCTTACAGAAGCTAAAAATATAATTTATTTTTCTAATAGTTTTAATTTTGAACACAGAAGACAATCAGAAGATAGGGCGCATAGATCTGGATTAAAACATAGAGTCTTGTACACAGATTTAATATGTAAAGGTACAATTGATGAAAGAATTATTTCTTCTTTGTCTAATAAAAATAAATTAGCTATTAAAACTTTAGGTGATGAATTTAAAGAATGGCTTACTTAATTGTTTCAAGATATTTATCATATCTTTCCCACCATTTACCTTGGTAGTCTTTTAGTTCCTGGCCTTCAATAGTGAACTCTTGATAGTTAAAATCTCTAGAACACATGCATATTTTCGCTTGCTCTATTTCGCCATACATAGACTCATGTGCTAAACTATATGCTCCTAATTGTGTAAAATAATCTTGAACTGCGCTCCACTCTCTTCTCTTAGGTTTATTAGTTTGTTTCCAATCAAAGATAGTGGGCTTATCGTTCATGACCCCCACGCAGTCTGTAGCTCCCGCATATTTTTCTGGATAGGCTAAACTTATTTCATTACCCCAAACTTGTGATAACGGATCTAAGTTTTTTAAAATAGTATGAGCCATTTTTCTAGCTCTGTTTCCTTTTTCTGTAAGATTTAAATAACCTTCACCTTCAATATATTTTTCTATAACTAAATGCATTTCAGTTCCCATAGCAGATGCTTCATTTTTTATTTTCTCTGCACCTTCTTCACCAACTTTTTCTCTCCACCTGGCTAAAGCATCTATAGATTCTTGATCTTTTGTTGCACCTAATATTGTAGTTACACTAGGTAATTTCTTACCATCTACAGAATACATACGTCTTCCTGTTTCAGGATCAGCTGCTCTTGAGTATTTTTTGTAAGGATATTTTTTTATTAATTCAAATTCTGCTAAAGAAAAATTATTGTCGTTTTCTATAAATTTCATTCCATACTATTACTTCATCATATTTAAAAGTAAAGCTAAAAGAACAGCTCCCATACCACCAACAATCCAATATTCTATTCTTTTTATTCTTTCTTGCATCTCTTTTATTTGTTCAAATGTTTGTTTTTGCATGATACGACATAGCTTTTCATGACTTTCTATTTTTTGTAAAGCTGAAGGTTTTTTAGCCATTTAGCACCTCGTCTACTTGATTGTAGATATCTTCTACAAAACCACCTTCTTTTAATTGTCTAGTAGCTACTGCCTGGCCCAATGTATCTTGTGGAAACAGACTAGCATACTGTTGTGCTTGCACTTGGCCGGTGTTCTGTGGCGGAGGTGGTGTCATCGCTTGCGGTTGTGTGTTTGTCGGAGGTACACCCATGTTTTGTGGTTGTGTACTTTGCGGTAACATTTCTTTACCTTCAGCCATCTCTTCAAACTTTTGTTCTTGAAGTGCCATTACATTAGCTCCTTGTAAAAAATCTTCACCTGATCTTAGTGTAGAGGCTGACATTTTTTTCATCATATCAAATTCAGGATATATTCTATCTCTAGTAAATTTAGGCATAGAACCAAAATCATAGCTTACTGATAAGGGTATGTTAGGATCTAAACTTTGTAATTTTTCTCTTACTTCTTCAAAATCAATTTTATCAGGATTTACTCTAAAATCATCACCTTCTGCTTCCATTAAACTATTTATAAATCTAGCAAATGTTCTGGAAGTTCTAGGAACTAATTGTGGAGATAGTTTATATACACTAGGATCATCAGACATAAATCTCATAGTCTTATTCATTTCCATTAAATTTTCAGCTACTTTAGGACTTGTTAATACACTACCAAGTAATCTACTTCCTAAAATTAATTTTAATGTATTACCAAAACCAAATGCAGCACTTGTTGCTCCTGCCATTATACCACCAGAAGAACCAGCTCTTAATGTAATAGATCTTTGTACAAACTTAGAAGGATCTGTATATTCTACTAAATCCAAAGCTCTTTTCATTATTATAATATCTTCAATTCTTTTTAACGCTTTGTCTCCTGCAGCTCCACCACCAAACATTTCTCTTATTTTATCTTTCCCTTGTGGTTGATCAAGTCCTAAATTTTTTACAAACTTGTTAGTATCAAATTCTCCAAAGTCATGATTTCTAATTACTCCATCATTTAAGTTAGCTACACCATCTCCTTGAGTAAATACTCTTCCATCTATTTCAGTAACATCTAAAGTTTCGTTTATTTTAGTTTTTGCTCTAACTCTTTGTTCTGTAGCATCATCAAGTGCAAATATTCTTTTATTAACAAAACCTTTTTTAGCGGCTTGAGCAGCAATTGCTTGTGCGGATAAAGATCTATGATCTCTAAGAGGCTTAGTCATTGCTTCATTCCAAGAATCCCAAAAGAATGTTCTAACATATCTGTCATACATTTCTTGTGACTCTTTACTTTTAGGTATTTGAATGGTTCTTTTTACAGTTCCGTCTTTACCTAAAACCTCATAACTAGATTTAGTAACTCCTAACACTTGTTTTAGTTGTTTAATAGCATCAGGACTATCTGAATCTAATACTCTTCTTATAACTTTATCAAATACTTGATCTGGATATATGCCCGCATTACCCTGCATTTCAATACCTTTGTCTGCAAATATTTTAGCATCTACTGAAGCTAATTGTCTTGCAACTTTGTTTGTACTAAACGGTCTAAGCACTAATGAGTAATAAGCATTAGCCTCTTTTAATTGATTAAAACCAGAATTAGCTACTCTAATTTGTTGATCTATAAAATTTTCAGCAGCTTGTGGTCCTTCACTATCTAATAGATTTTTATATTCATCTTTAAATATTTTATCTTTTAAATTAGTTCTGACTGTTGCTTCACCCATACTATTTAAATCTTTTTCCATAGCATTTCTAATAACTAATATTTGAGGTTTAACATTTTTAAATTTAGTTCCTGTGTATGCTGCAGTCTGCATTCTAGATAATCCAGACCAATCACTCATTCTAATATATTCACTGTTTCTTGTCATATCGTTTAAAAATTGTACGTATTGTACTAAAGGATCATCAGCTGGTGTTAAATCTCTTGCACCTTTCTGCATGTTATCAAAAGCAGCACCATAAGAATAAGTGCTAGGATACTCGTTTTTCATTTGAGAAATTAATCTTTCTGTTTCTTGTTTTATAGTTGCTGTTGGAATCATTTTAGGATTACCTATATCTTCCCAATGTTTTCTAACTTTTCCGTATTCAGTGTCTACTGTTTTCCAAACATTCTTCCATTCTTTTTTAATTTCATTAATACCTGCGTAGTTCATAATACTTTGATTACTTCCAGGTGCCATGTTTAAATTATCCACAGTATTTAAAAATTCTTCTTGAGATAAGTTTTTATTAAAGTCTTTATTAAATTTCATTAAAGGACCGCTAACAAGTGGATATACACCAATAGTAGTAAAGAACTTTTTAAAAAAGTTCTGAAAAGCATTTTCTCCGGGTATTAAAGCTGCTACATTAGGTTTTTGACCCATTCTTTCAAATGATTGTGCAATAGCTTTTGATTGATCTGAGTTTAATCCTAAAGATTGTTTTAATCCTTCTCTTCCAGCAAATCTAACTAGAGGTATTAAAGACATAGCACCACCTGCCCAAAGCAGATCATTATATGTTTCATTTAATCCATTGTATAAAGCTCTTTGTGCAAAAGGTAATTTTCTAATATCATTATCAGTAAGGTTAGCTAAGTCTTGAGAAGTAGCTCCTACGTAATCAGATCCTAAATTACCTATGTCATATAAAACAGAGCCTGCACCTGCTCCACCTGCAGCCATCAATATTGATTGTGATTCAGTAGCTAATGCTGGTGTTGCTCCAAACTTTTTTAATTTTTTAAAAAAATCTATAGTGTTGTCTGCCATACCTGCTAGACTCCCTAACATTCTTACAGGTAATCCTGCTCTTCCTCTTATCTTAGGTAATTTTTTTACTTGATCACTTAAAGCTGTAAATCTTTTTTGATACATTCCAAACATATCTGCGTTACGCATATCTACACCGTATTGATCTTTAAATCCGCTTTGTACAAAAGCTTTCATTAGTTGATCTCTGTTCATGTAGTAAGGAACCATAGACATAGAAGCAGCTCCTGCAAATACAAGGTCCCCTCTTTCTATTCCTGTTGATGTTTTTAATGGTTCTAATTTTTGTTCTTTACCAATAGCTACACTCTTTGCACCTAAATTAATTAGTCTATCGTAATCTTGAATACTATCGTAACCTGTAAGCTCACCACTATCAAAAGCAGAATCTAACGCCTGCATTTGTTCTGCATTTAACTTTCTAGTGTCTAGGTTTTTTTCGTTAATAGCAGTTTGTAACTCTTTAATAGTAGGCACTATTAACCTCCAATTTGAATTGTGTTTAAGATATCTTGTCTACTTACTTGATTGTTAACTTTTTGATTTCTCATAAAGTCTTTATTTTTTCTTTCATATTGTAAAGCAACACCAGGTATGTCCATAAAGTTATCTTGAATATAGGATTCTTCTCCACCATTTAATTTAAACTGACTTAAATAAGTACCAGCTTTTTCTGCAAATTCTTCTCTTAGTTGTTCATAGTTTAGTCTAATAGTTCTAGGTGAAGTAATATATTTAATAATCTGTGTACGCTTAGCAGCGTTATCAATATCTTTTTGTGTTAATCTGTCTTCTGATTTGTTTGCGTTTGCAACAATGTACTTCATACGTTGTTCAATCAAAGCAAGTCTAGTGTAGTTTCTTAATTCGTCTTCCGTTGGTCTGTAGTTTTTAGCAATAATTCCAGCTTTCTTTAGTTGTTTTTCAACTTGTTCTGCTCCATTTTCTTTAGCATTTTGTAAATCTGCATTAAATCTTTTAGTCATGTTGTCAGATTCTTTTGCAAATATATTTACTTTGCCTCCACTTATATCAAATCCTTCTCTACCTGTAGTTTGTGCCATCTCTGCTCTGATTTGATCATCAATAACAGAACTATCTCCGCCTACATTACCACCTGCAAAAAAGTCTAATGTACCAAAAGCATCCTCAGTTAATAATCCTAAAGCAGCTTTAGTTCCACCTTCTCCTGCATTTTTAATTACAAACTCTACCATCTTACCACCACGTCTATTGTCTTCTAGACCCATAAGAGCTTTGTTTTGTTTTTCTGCATTTTCTTTTACATCAGTACCTGTAAAATCTGCTGCTGAGAAAGATTGTTGGCCTGTGTTAGGATCGTATTGTCTTGTGTAATATTTATTATCTTTACCTAAAGATACTCTGACATTTCTAAAACCACCTGGTACACTTGGGTCAGCTACTCTGACTGTTTTATCTCCACCCGTTAACATTCCTTGACCTTTAGCTTTATCTGATTTCATTTTTAAGAAAGCTTGAGCTAACTTCATATCTGAATCTTGTTGTTTTAATTTAAGACCAATCATAGCATCAGCTGTAGAAGCTAAAGTTTGACCTGTAATATCTAAAAATCCTCTTACTCCTTTTTCAGGAGATTTACCTGATAACATTTGACCTGCTACTCTCATCATTAATAAGTTGTTTAAATTATCGTTATTGGTGCCAGTCATTTTGTTTATTTGATTTTTAAATTGTAAGAACTGACCTGATAAAGCATCAGTACCTGCTAGTTCATTACCTGCTGCAACATCTCTTTTTCTTTTTTCTATCATGTGTTGAATTTCTGCTTGGCTTTCATTACCTGTTATTACAGGAACGCCATCATTGTTAGGTGCAGGCATATTATCTGCAATTGCTGCTCCTCCATCTTTAGGACCAACCATAGACTGTAAAGTACTTAAATCTACATTAGACTCAATAGCTATTTGTTTTAATTGTTCATCAGTTGCTTCACTAGGATCAACACCTAATTTACTTGCAACTTCTTTTACTTTAGCTACAGTTTTTAACTGTGCATCTAACGCTTTCTCTCCTTCTGTTAATGGATTTTCAATACCAATAACTTGTGGAACAAAATCTTTTGTACTTTCTTTGTATTCTTTTAAATTTTCTGTAACTCTTTTTTTAGGATCAGGTTCATACTTAGGTTTCTTTTGGTAGATTAGTCTTTCTTGAATATCTTTTGCATAAGCTTCGTTAGTCATTTCTCCTGGATTAATATCAGCTACTGCTTCAGGAGATATAAATCCTCCTGTTATACCTGTACCAATAGAAGCTAAAGCTGTTTTTCCAGGATTACCTACTATAGATTTTGCAGCACCTGTCATTCTAGGAGCTAAATACTCTCCTGTTTCTTGTAAAGCTTTTATTCCAGATCTTTTTGCTGATCCAGGTAAGAAAGCAGCACCAGGCACAGCAAGAGCAGCCCCTTGTAAAAATTTACCTGTATCTCCTTCAACAACACCTTGTGCCATATCTTGAGATCCAACACCTATACCATAACCTTCTAAACCAACTATACCTGTTTGAACTCCAGGTCTATTCATAAAAGAAGAAACTTTAGGTGCAAGATATCTGTAAGCTGGAGCAGCACCTGCTCTTATCATATTTCCAGCAGACATAAGTCCACCTATAAATAACTTAGGTACTTTATTAGGATCTACCTTATGTAGCTCTTGTGCTCTTTTTTTAAATAGAGGTCTGTTTAATGTCTTGTCCATTAAACTACCTATACTGTTCTGCCCATGGCCATCGCCGCAGCCGTTGGGTTTTTATTCAACATTGAGTAAGTTGCGTATGCACCAAGTCCGGCTCCTGCAGCTTGTGCTAAAGGATTACCACTAGATCCTGGTGTTGTGGTCTGTGTTAATGAAGACTGAGATGTTGGTCCTGCAGCATAGATATTTTTTAAGAATTCAGCTCTTTGATACGGTTCGTATGCTCTTTGTAATTCTGTCTGTCTTGTAGCATCTAATGCTTGCTGACCTAACTGTCTTTGTAAACCACCTGCAGCCATTAACTGATTAATGTCTGACTGTGCCATATTTTGTTGTTGTTGGCCTAACGCACCTAACAACTGACCACCTTGTAATCCTATTCTTTGTTGATTTTGTGCTGCACCTAATGCAGTATTAAAACCTTGTGCCTGAGCTTGACCCATTGCTGATAAAGTTCTACCTTGAAGTTCCGCTTGTTGAACTCCTTCACGTCCTCCCCCAAAAGCTCCTGCTCCAATAGCTTGTGACCCTAATTTATTCTGCATCATTTGTCCTTGTCTACCAATTTCATTTGTAACATATTGTTGATAAGGATTTAAAAATTGTGATATCTGTGAAGCACCTACAGGAGCCATTGCTCCTTGTACTCCAGATACAGCAGAACCAACAGTAGGTTGACCTACTCCTGTAACTCCAGATTGAGTAATACCTTGTTGTTCTAAAGCACCCATACCTTGTACGTTAATTTGTGGAATGTTAACTGGTTTTTGTGCAAGTGATGAAGCTATGTCCATCAAACCAAGTTTTCTTTCCTCTATACCTGGTGCTTCTCTTATGTATTGTGTAGTAGTCGAAGGTTGGCTTCCGCCACCTCCACCGCCACCGCCAAATATACTCATTTAGTTAGCTCCTTTTGAAATTCATAGTGTTTAACTTTCCAATTATATTTATCCATAATCTTTTTATATCCTGGTCTCATTAATGCAGTTACTCTTTTACAATTATTTACCTTTGCAAATTCTTCTAATGTTTGTACTAACTTATCAGACCATAAATTCATTTTCTTTCCTGTACAAATCAAACCTTGTAATTCTTTAAAGTTAGGATTGTCAAAAAATCTACTAGTACAACATCCAAATACTTTGTTTTCTCCATCGTCATCTGTTCCAAACATAACCCATAAATGCATTATATTTTGTTTTAATAATTTTTTAATGTGTTTAGCATCCGCATATTGACCGCTAAATTTTAATGCTTCTGCAATAAGAAACTCTACTAAAGGCCAAAAAGTATCTATCTCTGTTGGCTTAATAGTAAGTACTTCTACGTTAGCTTTAATTGTCTTTTCTACTTGCATCTAAAATATCCATAATTCTTTTAAAACGTTTTTGTTGTTCGTAAAAAAACTCAGCACCTTTTTTTCTTTGATCTTCTTTGTCTGAAAGATTTGCACCAGCAATAATACCTGCTCCTCTTACAGCAGCCGATCTAGATACAAATTCACCATCAGCTAATTGAGCTAACATTGTATCTTCGTTTTCATCACCCATACCAGCTCCATCTTTAACAAAACCATAAGCTCTTGTATAATTATTAGCATCATTTTCACTGTGACTAAATTTAGAAGGTAGTGCTTGTCCGCCTGTATTAAATTTTGCAACTGAAACTATACCACCTGTTTTCATAGCAGGTTGATCTTCACCCAGTATTGCTTCTACTGATTGATAAGTGTTCTTATCTTCTAATGTGTTGTCTGAATATGTTCCATCATCATTATATGTTCTAGTTTGAAAACCTGTAGGTCCTCCTGCAAAACCACTCTCCATAAGTTTTTGATAATTTTTATTAAAGCCTGGAGCAGCATTTGCCATATCTTCTCCACCACCCATACCACCAAGTAAAGGAAGAATTGCTGAACCTACTGCAACTTTACCTGCAGTAGTTTTTGGAATCATACTAGATAAGAAACTTGAACCACCTTCGTTACCAACTAATCCTGCTGCTGTTCCTGGATCAGCTCCCATACTTGCAACGTTTGCTGCATTTGTTGCTTGACTTCCTGCAACTTGTGGAAATAAACTTTTTATTCCTGTCATAGTAGCTGTATTACCAAACTGTGCTCCTAAAGTGCTTCCTGCTAAAGTGTTAGCTCCTGTTTGACCAAAAGCTGATAGTCCACCAACACCTGCCATTCCACCTAATTGGCCCATACCACCAATTACTAAGGCATCTCTTAAAGATCTTTTAGTTGATTTTCCTCGAAGTTTTTGTACGCCAAATGTGGCTAGTGCTAGTGTAAATGGATCCATAATTTATTCTTTTAAATATGGATAATAATATCATTTTACTTGGTTAGTTTCAACTCATCAAGAAAACGACCTTCGTACTGGTGTTCTCCAACATGTATAATAGGGTCATTGACATAAGCATAACATTTTCCTCCAATGTCTTTCCAAAGCTTACAAAATGAAAAATCCTCACCCAGGTATGTTTTGGTTTCAGGGTCATGTATACAGTCAAAGAAGTTCCATAAATTAGGTCTATCCACATATTCACCATTAATTACTGTCTTTTGAACTATGTTTTTATCTGGATACTTGTCAATCATTTTGTCAAATACACTTCTTTTAATTAACATGCATCCTGTAGGGCTATGTGTAACTTCCATAACACCATTATCTAATTTAATATTTTCAGGGTTTTCTACTTTCATAGGATAAGTATTTAACCATCTATGTATATCTCCAGGGTTTTTAACTTCACCATTATTCCATTTCTCATAAAGCTTATCCCACATCATTGTTTTAAGAGGATAAGGAATAGATACTAGTTCTTTATTTAAATCTAACATTTTAATTATAGATTCTGCTCTAAAATATATATCTGAATCTATAAACAACATATGTGTACAATTAGATTCTAAAAAAGCTGAAGTACATAAATTTCTTCCTTGAGTTACCAAAGAAGATTTTAATAAAGTAAATGTAATTTTTATTCCATTTTTAATACAAAGTTGTTGTAGTTCTAAAAGAGCCTGTGTGTAATGCATAGTTACATCACTATGACAAGGAGTACAAACCATAAGACTATAAGGTGATTTAATTATTTTTTTTGTTTGTTCGGTGTCCGGTTTCCACATAGGAAGACTAGCTTTTTCGTATGATGTTACCTCAACTTCTTTTAGAGTTTGATAAGTGTCTTTATTTATTGTTTCTTTCATTTAAAGCTCCTTTCAGAAAGTTTGTCCATTCCATACCTTTTTTCTCCCAGTTATAAAATCTTTTGTAAAACTTTTGTTGTTCTTCTAGATGTTCTTGCATAAAATCTTCATGTAAGTAACTAGCTGCTATATTAATTGCTCCCGCAGTATCTTGCGCCATTTGTTCATAATTTTTTGAATAATTAATATATACAGGCCACTCTGCACACGTTTCATACAAGGCTCCAAAGTTATTTGTAATTACATGAACTCCAGAAGCTAATGCTTCCAAAGCTGATGCACAAGATGTTTCTTCAAATATACTTGGATATACAAACATGTCATAGTTAGGCATCATCTCTTTAATATATTCGTTTGGTTTATAACCAATATAATTTACATTAGGTAGTTGTTTAGCTTGTTCATATAATGCTTCAAAATCTTTTTCAGTATTATCTGCAAATTCAGAACCATAAACTTTACAAGAACTATAAACATCTAGGGTTATATTTGGATTCTCAACATCTTGCATGGCTCTTAATAATACATTCAAACCTCTCCAAGGTGTACAGTGATGTACTAATTTAATAGGAGTTCCTCTTTTGTATATTTTTCTAATTGGAAAATCTTCTATACCATTTTTAATAACAACTGATTTTTCTGTAGGTATATCAAATACCATTCTAAATTTTTCATAATTCCAATGACTGTTAAATATATACCAATCGTATTCATGGTGTCGTGACTTGTCAGAAAAAAAATTTTGAAGGTTAGGTTGATCCCAAGAATTTTTTTGCCAAAGTATGTTAAGTTTATTTGGATCTAAAGGAACCTTGCCTGGTATTGATGTACATATCTGTACTTGGTCTAGTAATTCTTTGGAAACATGCTTTTCAAGCATTTCCATTTGTAGCTCAGTAGCTCCTCTTGGTTGCATTATTTTTTGGTTTCTGCCCCCATAGTAACTTTAGTAACCTTAATTTCAAGGTCTTGTCTAAAGTCATCCACAGTAGTGTCAGTGTTGGGATCAGCAACATCATTATCAAAATCAACTTTACTAGCATATACTTTACCAGTCCTTTTGTGTTTAATAATTTCTTTTGCTTCAGCTGGTATTTTTATTATATCACTCATTTTTGTCTCCGTCCCTGTCTATGATATTTTTTACTATGTTGCAACTTCTTTTTTTTATTTAAATTTTTGCAGTGTCTTCGAGGCCTTTTTTTAGGTTTATCTCTTGGTACGAAATGCGTAAATTTTTGTTTAGCCATTTTCCTGTGATCGGTCTATTAAAGCATAACTAATAATACCCGTAATTTCATTAGCTGCGCCTGCTTGCATTGATAAAACGTCACTTGCTTCTAAATTAAGAGAACTCTTTACCATATTTGCAGTTGCTTTATTTAATTCTTCGTAAGAAATTTTTACAGCGGATCCACCAGATTTAGTTACTATAGCGTGAGTGTCTACATTACTAGCAGTATCGTGAACAGCTTGTAAACTTTTAACAATAATAGTTGCATCAGTAGGACACGTTAGAACAGGTGTAACGTTAGTTGTTGTTAAATTAAATGTTTCGCTTTTATATCTTATTGTCATTGCATAAAGTAATTAAACGAATCTTGTTCGTTTTTCAAGTCTTGCTGATATGAAGTATTTAATTGATTTTCAATAGTTGCAAGACCTTGGTTAATTTGTCTAAAACCTTCTACACTATATTCTTGCGGTGGTTCAGGAACATATACGTTAATTTTAGCCATTATCTTCTTCCATCTGGATTAACATCAGCTCTGAATGTACCAAATCTCCAAGTTTCGTCAACAGCAGTGTTTTGTATTTTAATGTTTGCTAGTCTTCCTCTAGCTCTTGTGTCTATTTTTTGTGTACTAGAAGTAATAGTAAATGGACCTAATTGAGATGAAACTCCTGAATCAACAGGAAATTCTTTTAAAAATATTGTAACAACTGCATTACCTTGTAGGTTTTTAAAATCAGGTAAAAATCTACTAACTCTTAACATATATTCACCATCTCCTTCTGTAGGTAAATCAAAATCTCCAGATTGGATGTATGCAGGTATAGCAGTCTCCGTTCCATCTAAAGCTATTTTATTTGTACCAATTTCATGTCCAAAGTAAGTTGATGCACCAAAAGTATTTGTTGCTCCGCTTAAATTAGAAATTGTTGGAGTTGCTGTAGACGTGTATTCTGTTGCATAAGGTACATCATAAGTACTAGCATCTGCATATGAACTTCTAGCAAGTGTCATAGTAGACCAACTATTTTCTACATAATTATATACTACAGATCTATTGTTTTGCACTGCTGGATTACCAGATGGTGTTCCTGCTGGATATAACCAAACTATTTCATTAAATAAAGAATTATGCGAGCCATATATAATTTCATTAGATGAATAATTTATACCTACGTTTGATCCGGTGGTCGTGAATACAAAATCTTCAACAAGTGATGGAAGTAATTTAACGGTACCATCAAATACAAAGAAGCCTCCACCTGCTCCCATCCAAAATACTTTTCCATCTGCATAAACAGTTGAATGTTGTCCGATGCATCCACAGTTAGAACCTACTTGTCTTATAGAAAATGTAAACGGTGGTCCTACAAACTGCATAGTATAAGCTGCTTGATCTGTTAAAATTAAGTTGTAGTCTTTACCAGAAACTGCTGCTACAATTTTATTACCTGTATCAAGCCTAAAAGTTCCTGCAGTATTAACTGAAGTTGGTTGATAAACACTAAAGTTTTCTTGGTCACTAAATCTAATAAACATAGGATCTTGTGTAGTAGAATCTCCTATAGTTGTTTCAGTTCCAAAATGTACAACGTGTCTATCTCTATCTGAAGTTATTGTTAATCTAGATGCTGTTGGAGCACCTGTCATAACCACTGCTCTTTGTTCTAGTGGATTCGATACACCAGGATTCCAAACAAAAGTTTTACCATCTTTAACAGTTGCAATTAATTGTTGCCCAAAGTTATCTAAAGACCAACTACCTGGATCTAGTACAACAGAAGAACTAGTTGTAGCAGATCCCCAAGTTCCTCTACTCCATGTGCCTGTACCCCAACCATAACCATATGTTTGTATTGTTGGTCCTATTTCTTCATAAGGATTTATAGAAGCACTTCCTGCACTACTCATACCTGTACCTGTTTCATTTGATTTCATTTGAATAGTGAAAGTGTTTGCATTTGGCGTAGTTAAAACTTCATAAGTAAAATCTTGAAAATTAGCTACAGTAAAACTTGTAGCTCCACCACCTGGTAAAGTTACAGAAGTAAATGTTATATATTCTCCTATATCTAAAGCATGACTTGCTTTATTAACAGTAACAACATTTTGGTTTTGTGTAGATGTGAAAGTAGCTCCTGTTACAGCTGTTGCTAAAGGAGTTACATCGTAAAATTTATCTTCAAAGTAAATATATAAAGCTTTAGAAGTACCAAGTGCTGCATATCTATTACCTTCTAAATCTGTCCAAGTGTGTTGAGCACGTGTAGGTCCTGAAATAGTTTCTTGACCAATAGCTGTAAAACCACCTATTTTTTCTGGTTGTCCATATCTAAATCTTACAAAGTCTCCATCAATCCACTGTCCTTCTGCTCCTGATGGGGTATCTGCTTTATTAATTCCTGGTACTATTTTTACATTAGCTAATGGCATAATGTTATTTTACATCATTTTATAGCTTCTTCCAAGTAGCAGGGTTAGGTATTAAAATCTCACTTACTTTGTTAGTTTTTGAAGTCATTATAATATCTCCACTTATTGATATACGTGGAGAAGACTCTTCTGTCTTTTGTGTTCCATGTTTAAGTGAACTAGGAAATATTAGTAGTTGACCAGGCTCATTATTAATAGATAGACTTTGGTGGTTTTGATCATTCCATTCTGTAGCTTCTGGCATATAGAATCTTTGAGTCGGTTCATAGAATGTAATTGAAGAATGATTTTTATTTTTTAAAACATAATAGACAAAACTAAAATGACTAGCTCCAT
>UEXN01001028.1_pt1 | contig 24125 bp, 24 predicted proteins | sample 1796711 | NCBI WGS metagenome assembly UEXN01 (sample SAMEA4772470, study PRJEB27181) | metagenome | reverse complement strand
TCAGCCAGCACGGCATCAATCCCTTTCTTGTCGATAATACGCATGCCCTTGGAGGTCACACGCAGGCGCACAAAGCGCTTCTCGGACTCAACCCAGAAACGATGGTGGTGCAGATTCGGCTCGAAACGACGCTTGGTCTTGATGTTCGAGTGAGAAACTCTGTTGCCCGTTACAGGGCGCTTACCGGTCACCTGGCAAACCTTGGACATTGTCTTGCTCCGTAAATCTTCTTGCGGGGGGACGGTAGAGCCCCGGAAAAGGCGCGTTTTATACCAATCCGCCGGTCAAGTTTCAAGCTAAATCTTGGATATTCGACCGGATGCGCCAGGATTCAGGGACTTACCGTCGCCCTGCCAGGACCTGGCAGGGCGAAAATGCCGGCAGGGAATTTTTGCAGCCTGACTAAACGGCCCCTCTCGAGGCCAGCGACACCCAGCCACCGTCGCCAATTACCAGGTGATCCAGCACCCGGATCTCCAGCAGCCCCAGCGCCTCCACCAGCCGCCGGGTGATGGCATGGTCCGACTGACTGGGTTCCGCCACACCGGAAGGGTGGTTGTGAGCCAGAATCACTGCGGCCGCATTGTGCTCCATGGCGCGGCGCACCACCTCCCGCGGATACACCGCTGCCGCATCGATAGTGCCCTGAAACAATTGCTCAAAGGCAATCAGCCGGTGCTTGTTGTCCAGAAACAGGCAGGCAAACACCTCGTAAGGCAACCCGCGCAAGCGCGCGGTCAGTAACTGCCCGGCCTTGTCCGGATTATCCAGCGGCAGGCCTCGCTCCAGCGGCTCAGCCAGATAACGCCGCCCCAGCTCCAGGGCCGCCAGCAACAGGGCCCGCCGGGCAGTGCCCATGCCCGGCAGACGGGCCATGCGCTCCGGCCCGGCATCCAGCAAGGCCCGCAGCCCGCCCCCTGCCGCCAACTGCCTTCTGGCCAAGTCCACCGCTGTCATCCCCTGCTGCCCGGTGCGCAGGAAAATCGCCAGCAGTTCCGCATCACTCAGTGACTCCGCTCCTCGCGCCAGCAACTTTTCCCTGGGCCGCTCATCCGTCGGCCAGTCGGTTATGGCCACAGGAACGCTCCACGCGGCATGCAACCAAGCAACATGGAATAATCAGACATCACGCGGCCTCCAGCTTTCTCAGGATGCCCATGGCCCTCGGCTATATTGCCCGGAATTCCCAGCGCCGCTCTTTGCATCTGGCCAGCCAGCCCAAAGCATTCTTCTCTCGGCCACCCCTTGGTCATGCCATATACCGCTTCGACTAATTCCACCGTTCCCTGCCAAACTCTCAAATTCTTATAGCGCCGATCCTCTTTTTCCACCTTCCAGCTCCTGATCTTTTCCGTGTTGCGTGCTTGCATGCTGCGTGCCGAGCCTCTTTTACAGTGCTACCCTATGCGCCTCGATTAATAGCATTCCGGGGGCAGCATCGGCAGACGAGATTTGCCATGATTGCCGTCAGCCAATAAGGGTTCTCGCATGCATCGTCTGGTGAACAAACGCATCCTTCTGGGAGTCACGGGCGGAATTGCCGCCTATAAAGCCGCCGATCTGGTTCGCCGCCTGCAGGATGTGGGCGCCCAGGTGCGGGTAGTGATGACCCAGGGGGCCTGCGAATTCATTACCCCGTTGACCATGCAGGCCCTGTCCGGGCACCCGGTGCACACCACCCTGCTGGACCCCACCGCGGAAGCCGCCATGGGCCATATCGAGCTGGCACGGTGGGCGGATCTGGTGCTGATTGCTCCGGCCTCGGCCAACTTCATGGCGCGCCTGGCCCATGGCCATGGCAACGATCTGCTCGCCACCCTCTGCCTGGCCACCGGCGCCCCCATCGCCATCGCTCCGGCCATGAATCAGCAGATGTGGGCGGACACCAGCACTCAGAAAAACCTGCTGATCCTGCAGGAAAAGGGCATCAAGGTGTTCGGCCCCGGCAGCGGCAGCCAGGCCTGCGGCGAAATCGGCGCAGGGCGGATGCTCGAGCCGCTGGAGATTCTCCAGCATGCCGCCGAGGTCTTCGATTACCAGCTGCTCACCGGCAAGCATGTGGTGATTACCGCCGGCCCCACCCGCGAGGCCATCGACCCGGTGCGCTATATCACCAACAAGAGTTCCGGGAAAATGGGCTTCGCCCTGGCCGAGGCCGCTGCCGAAGCCGGCGCGCGGGTCACCCTGATCGCCGGGCCGGTCAATCTGCCGACTCCTTCTCGGGTAGACCGGGTGGACGTTAGCCGGGCGGTGGATATGTTCGATGCCTGCATGAAAACCGTGGACGAGGGCTGTGATGTATTCATTGCCACCGCCGCCGTGGCCGACTACCGCCCCACCGTCACCGCCGACCACAAGATCAAGAAATCCACCGAGGAAATTCACCTCACCCTGGTGAAAAACCCGGACATCGTGGCGTCGGTGGCAGAACACGACAAACGCCCCTTCACCGTGGGCTTCGCCGCTGAAACCCGGGATGTGGTGGCCTACGCCCAGGCCAAACTGGTGAACAAGAAACTGGACATGATCGCTACCAACGATGTGTCCGGCAGCAACGTGGGCTTCAACAGCGACAACAACGCCCTCACCGTCATCTGGCCCGGTGGCCACAAGGTGTTGCCGCTGGCCTCCAAAGCTCAGATTGCCAAACAACTGATCGAACTGATTGCGATACGGTATAAAGATTGATGCTGGCACGCGTCATGCCGCACGCAACACGCCCCAGTGATGCCTGCCGCGTGAAGGGTGCTGCCTGACCGAAGGGAAAACCATGAAACTGCAATACCGCGTTCTCGACGCCCGACTGGGCGACACGATTCCTCTGCCTCATTACGCCACCGACGGCTCCGCCGGTCTGGACCTGCGCGCCATGGTAAAAGAGCCACTGACGCTGGAACCGGGACAGACCGAGTTACTGCCCACCGGCATGGCCATTCACATCAGCGACCCCGGCTATGCGGGCATGATCCTGCCGCGCTCCGGGCTGGGCCACAAACACGGCATCGTACTGGGCAATCTGGTGGGACTGATTGATTCCGACTACCAGGGTGAGCTGATGGTGTCCTGCTGGAACCGGGGCAACCAGCCATTCACCGTGGAGCCCGGCGAGCGCATCGCCCAGCTGGTGATCGTGCCGGTGATGCAGGTGCAACTGGAACAGGTGGAGACTTTCACCAACACTGAGCGGGGCAGCGGCGGTTTCGGCCACAGCGGCCGTCACTGAGCCTGATCCGGAGGGGACATGGGGAACAACAAGAAGAACAATAAAGGCGCCGACGTCAGCGTATTCAAGCCACTGGCACCTCTGCTGATTGCCGCCGTGGCGGCCATCCTGGTGGCCGGCGGTGCCACCTGGTTTTATCAGACCAGGGTGGCAGACGCGGCACAACAACAGCAAGCCGCCACGCAGCTTGCCCAGTCCATCGCCAACCTGGGCCAGAGCCATATCCAGGCTCACCAGCAACAGCTGGCGTTGCTTGCCACCCGTAACGATGTGGATCACGCACTATCCACTGACACCGTCGCAAGCTTCAACTCCCGTCATCACCAATGGTTGCCGGATGCCAGCCTGCGCCTGGTGCCACGCCGTGGCGCGAACACCGACGATTTCAGCTATACCGCCCAGCAACTGCTCAAGGAAGTGCGTCTGGGCCAGTCACCGGGCCCCGTCATCATTGCCGGCCAGCCCCCCACCCTGATTCTGGTGAAAGCCACCCGCACCCAGAGTGGCGCCCTGCTGCTACAAGCGCCTCTCAGTGCATTGGCGAAAAGCCTGCAAGACCTGACCCCCACCGGGGGGCAACTGCAGGTAACATTCGCTGGCAGCAACCTCTTCAGCCAGCCCGGCAACAACGATGGAACCCGTGCCGACGCCACTGCCGGCCCGGTGAAGGTCCAACTGACGCTACCCACCGCCGACAGCAATCTGCTGATGATCAGCACCATCGTTGTGGCCCTGGGCATCGTGTTGCTGTTGCTCGGCACCCTGGTGGTCAGTCGCTTGCTGGCCCGGTTTCTCAAGCAGGACTGTGCCGAACTGGTTCGCTACTGCGATGAACTGGCGCGCCAGCCCGGCGTCAGCGCCCGCAATCACTTCCATTTTCCGCTTTTCAGCACCGTCAACGACGCCCAGGCGCGCATGGCAACCAAGCTGCGAGAGCGGGGAGGGACGGGCCGCCCCGCTGTGAAAAAACAGTCGGAAGACCTGGTCGTAGTGGAAGAAAGTGACGACGGCATTCTGCTGATGGACGAGGAACAAGGCGAGACCCTGCCGGATAGTATCTTCCGTGCCTACGACATCCGTGGTGTTGCCGGCGACACACTCACCGCCCAAGGTGTGTATCTGCTTGGCCGCGCCATCGGCGCCGAAGCTGGCGAAGCCGGCCAGCAAAGCGTACTGGTGGCCCGGGACGGGCGCCTGTCCAGCCCGGAACTGAGCCGCTCGCTGATCAAGGGCCTGCTGGAGTCCGGTCGCGATGTCATCAACCTGGGGCTGGTGCCCACCCCGGTGCTCTACTACGCCACCGAAGTGCTGGAAACCCGTAGCGGCGTCATGCTCACCGGCAGCCACAATCCGGCCAGCCATAACGGCCTGAAGATCGTCATCAATGGCGACACCCTTTACGGCGAACGCATCTCAGCCTTGCAGGATCGTATCCGCAACAAGGTTTTCAGCGAAGGAAAAGGTCGCGAGGAAGAACGCGACATCAGCGACCGCTACCTGAGCGACATCACCAGCGACATAGTATTGGCTCGCCCGCTGAAGATCGCCATTGACTGCGGCAACGGCGCTGGCGGTGAACTGGCTCCAGAGCTCTTCAAGCAACTTGGCTGTGAAGTGACCCCTCTGTACACCGATATCGACGGCAACTTCCCCAATCACGCCCCCGACCCGGGCAACCCGGAGAATCTGGCTGACCTGATCCGCATTGTGCAGCAGGAAAATCTGGACCTTGGTCTGGCTTTTGATGGCGACGCTGACCGGGTGGCGGTGGTCACCAACAGCGGCGAAATCATCTGGCCCGACCGTCTGCTGATGCTGTTTGCCAAGGATCTGCTGGGACGCAGCCCGGGCGCAGACATTCTCTTTGACGTAAAATGCAGCCGGGCTCTGCCGGCCATTATCCGCAAGAACGGTGGCCGCCCGATGATGTACAAGACCGGGCATTCGCTGATCAAGGCCAAAATGAAAGAGTGCGGTGCGCCACTGGCCGGCGAGATCAGTGGCCACATCTTCTTCGCCGACCGCTGGTTCGGCTGTGATGACGGCCTGTACGCCGGCGCTCGTCTGCTGGAAATACTCTCTCTGCAGGATGACAGCGCCGGGCAGGTGTTCGACGGTCTGAAAACCGGCCTCACCACCCCGGCCCTCTACATTGATGTGAGCGAAGAAAACAAGTTTGCCATTGTGGATGCCCTCGCCGCTCGCGCCGATCAATTCGCCGGCGGCCGCCCCAACACCATCGATGGTTTGCGGGTGGACTTCCCGGACGGCTGGGGCCTGGTGCGCGCCTCAAACACCACGCCGTCGCTGGTGGCCCGCTTCGAAGGCCGCGATGAGGACGCCCTGGAAAGAGTCAAGGAACAGTTCCGCAAGCACCTGCAGGCCGTGGACGACAGCCTGGAATTGCCGTTTTGAGTTAGAATTGCGAAAGACGAGTTGCAAGCGGCAAGTTAAAAGGTGCTAGGCGCGAGGAGGGTTATAGTTGCTTACACGCAGCGTCCCCGCACCTGCCCTGTAAGCGCGACCGAGGACGTCGTCGCATGGCACAACCGTTGTCCGCGCTGAAACTTTCAACTTGTCACTTGCCACACCCCGGCCATCTCAAGGAGATCCAATGGACACCAACAGTGCCCACGACACTGCCCGGATTCTGATCGAGGCGCTGCCCTACATTCAGCGCTTTTCCGGTGCCACCGTGGTGATCAAGTACGGCGGCAACGCCATGGAAAACGACGAACTGAAAAACAGCTTCGCTCGCGACGTGGTGATGCTGAAACAGGTTGGCCTCAACCCGGTGATCGTTCACGGCGGCGGCCCGCAGATCGGCAGCCTGCTGGAACGCCTGGGCAAGGAATCCAAGTTTGTTCAGGGTATGCGCGTCACTGATCAGGAAACCATGGACGTGGTGCAGATGGTTCTCGGCGGCCTGGTCAACAAGGACATCGTCAACCTGATCCAGCACAACGGCGGCCAGGCCATCGGTCTCACCGGCAAGGACGGACGCCTGATCAAGGCCCGCAAGATGCTGCTCAAGGCACAGGACAAAAACGACCCGGCCCTGCAGACATCGGAAATTATCGACATCGGCCATGTGGGCGAAGTGCAAGGTATTGATACCACCATCATCGACCTGATTGCCGGCAGTGATTTTATTCCGGTAATCGCCCCTATCGGCGTGGATAAAGATGGCGTTAGCTACAATATCAATGCGGATCTGGTGGCCGGCAAAATGGCCGAGGTGTTGCGCGCCGAAAAATTGATCCTGCTCACCAATGTGGCGGGCCTGAAAGACAAACAGGGTAAAGTACTCACCGGCCTTAGCGCCGAGCGGGTCGATGAACTAATCAAGGACGGCACCATCCACGGTGGCATGCTGCCCAAGATCGGCTGCGCCCTGGAAGCGGTAAAAAACGGCGTACACACCGCTCACATCATCGATGGGCGGGTATCCCACGCGGTGCTGCTGGAAATCCTTACCGATCAGGGGATCGGGACCCTGATCAGCAAGGACTGAGACTGTAGGAGCCATGCTCGCATGGCGAACATGGCAACGCCTTCAGGGACTTCGCCATGCAAGCATAGCTCCTACGAGGGCTGACAATATAACAATCGGGAACGACGCTACATGACCGAAAAACAACCGTCGCGCAAAGAGCAGATTCTGCAGTCACTCGCTCACATGCTGGAAGCCGCGCCCGGGGGGCGTATCACTACCGCCGGTCTGGCTCGGGAAGTGGGGGTCTCAGAGGCGGCGCTGTACCGGCATTTTCCCAGCAAGGCCAAAATGTTCGAGGGGTTGATCGAGTTTATTGAAGAGGCGATCTTCTCCCGCATCAATCGCATTACCGAAGAAGGGGATGCCACTGCCCAGGTGGAACAGATACTGACCCTGATGCTGGCCTTTACCGAACGCAACCCGGGGATTACCCGGCTGCTCACCGGTGATGCCCTGACCGGCGAGAATGAACGCCTGCACCAGCGTATCCAGCAGTTCTATGATCGGGTGGAAAGTCAGCTCAAGCAGGTACTTCGCGACGCGGAACTCAAGGAAGGGCTGCGCACCCGGGCCACCCCCACCATTACTGCCAACCTGTTGCTGGCCGTGGTCGAAGGTCGTATTGCCCAGTTCGTGCGCTCAGGCTTTAAAACCCGCCCCGGCCAGGACTGGCAGGCACAGTGGGAATTGCTGATCCCCACCCTGTTCCGGGAATAGCCCTGCCCCTGTAGGGAGCTTGCAAGCAAGCTCCCTACAGGAAAAGATTTACCGCTCCGCCTGCTCAATTTCCTTCAGCCGCTGGATAATCGGCGCATATTCCTTTTTCGCCGCGTCGATATCGGTTTCGAACTCCGCCAGCTTTTCTTCCGTCACTTCAATCTGGCGCTTCAGGCGCTCAATGGCCTCCTGAACACCCTCCGGCACATCGCGACCGGCTCGTTCATTTCGGGCAGCCACTGCAATCTCGTCATCCAGCTTCATCTGTAGCTGGGCCAGGCTGTTTTCTTCATAGCTGATGCTCAGCTCCAGAGCATCGATCTTGCGATCCCTGGCGCGTACCGCATCTTCTGGCCCCGCATAAAGGCGCACAAGCTCCTTGTCTTCACGGGCCTGACGAGCCCGCTGCAGACGAACCTGCCGGGCCTCTTCATCATTCAGGTTAACACCGTCCACATCTTCCAGAATCCGCCCGTGCTGATCCAGTAGCTGATAACCGCTACGCATGGCGTCGGTGGTCAGAGTACGGTTCAAGTGGACCACCCCATCGGCAGTCACATGCCGAAAATAGGCGCCATCCGGCATGCGCTCACTGGCGCGCTGCCCAAATCGCGCTGCCAGTGTAGGCGCTGACAGAATCAGCACCAGAATCAGAGCAATACATCTCATTATTATTCCACTCCATAACGCTCCCGGTACTGCCGCATACGGTACACCATGGGCTCGCTATCCGGTTGCTGTTCCAGCCAGTGAATAATATCGTTCATCGCCACGATACTGCCCACCGGCACCCCCAGGGATTGCTCCACTTCCTGAATCGCTGACAGGCCCTTTCCCGCATCGGAAGGCTCTTTGCCGCATTCCTGGCGATCCAGCGCCACCATGACCCCCGCCAAGGTGGCCTCAGTCTTCTCGAACAGGGCCGCCACTTCACGTATGGCGGTTCCTGCGGTAATCACATCATCAATTACCAGCACTCGGCCCTGTAAGGGCGCTCCTACCAGCCAGCCGCCTTCGCCATGATCCTTGGCTTCCTTGCGGTTGAAGGCCCAGGGCAAATCGCGACCATGGTGCTCGGCCAGGGCCACCGCCACCGCGGCCACCAGCGGAATGCCTTTATAGGCCGGCCCGAACAGCATGTCGAACTCCTGTCCGGAGGCGACGATGGCGTCCGCATAATAGCGACCCAGCCGCGCCAGTGCCTCACCGGTATTGAAGGTGCCCGCGTTGAAGAAGTACGGGCTCTTGCGACCGGACTTGAGGGTGAATTCGCCGAATTTCAGCGCTTCACGCTCCTGGGCAAAACGCAGAAAATGCTTCTTGTAGTTCTTCATTGTCTATCCTTACCAGCCCAGCACCTGCTGTTGGGCCTGAATGATTTCACCAATGCCCTTTTCCGCCAGCCCCAGCAGAGTGTCGGACTGTTCGCGGGTAAAGGGAGCCCCTTCGGCAGAGCCCTGGATTTCGATAAAGCCGCCTTGCTGAGTCATGACCACGTTCATGTCGGTACCGGCATTGGAATCTTCGGCATAGTCCAGATCCAGCACCGGCTCGTCCTTGTAGACCCCCACGGATACTGCGCCGACCAGACCAGTGAGCGGATCATCCTTGATCTTCTTGGTTTCCAGCAAATGGGAAAAGGCATCCACCAGGGCCACGCAGGCACCGGAAATGGATGCGGTGCGGGTGCCACCATCAGCCTGCAGTACATCACAATCCAGGAAGATGGTGCGCTCACCCAGCTTTTTCATATCTACGGCAGCACGCAGGGAACGACCGATCAGACGCTGGATTTCAAGGGTACGGCCACCCTGCTTGCCCCGGGAAGCCTCGCGACCGGAGCGGGTGTGGGTGGAACGGGGCAGCATGCCGTACTCGGCAGTGATCCAGCCCTGGCCCTTGCCCTTCAGAAAGCGCGGCACACCTTCCTCTACGGACGCGGTACACAGCACCTTGGTATCCCCGAAAGCGACCAGCACACTGCCCTCGGCGTGAACGGTGTAGTTGCGGGTGAAGCTCAGTTCACGCAGCTGATCGTGGGCTCGGCCGGAAGGACGCATGGAAACTCCTGAAGTGTCTTGAATGCAAAAGGGCCGCCATTGTAGCAAAGGCAGGGGCGGTTATGCCTGCCTGGAGGGTCATTAGGCCCGATGGGCCCTCGTGGTCTAGACTAAGGGGCCTTTCCAACAGCTGTTTCGAGGTTCACATGATCTGCAGTATGACCGCTTTCGCCCGCGCCGACCGTCATCTGGAAGGCTACAGCCTGGTCTGGGAGATCAAAGCCGTGAATCATCGCTACCTGGAGGTGAGCCCGCGTCTGCCCGATGCCTTGCGCGCCCTGGAAAACGGCGTGCGCGAGAAATGCCGCAAGGCGCTGGCCCGGGGCAAGGTGGAAGTGACCCTGCGCTACCAGCAGGACGATAGCGAGGTCTCCCTGGAGCTCAACGAAGAACTGGTGAAGCAACTTTCCGAGGTATCCCGTCGAGTCGGCGACCTGGTCCAGCATCCAGGTCAGGTCAACCCCATGGAAATCCTGCGCCACCCTGGCGTACTCAGCACCCGCAAGCTGGATGTGGAACTGCTGCAGAACGAATCCCAGTCCCTGCTGGATGAAGCCCTCGATGCCCTTATCGACACCCGCCGCCGGGAAGGCGAGCAACTGGGCCAGCTGATCGTCGACCGGCTGGATGGCATCGGCACCCAGATCGATATCGTCAAAGCCGCCATCCCCCGTATCAAGGAAGCCCAGCGCGAACGCCTTCGCACCCGCATCCAGGACGTGATCGAGTCCCCGGACCCGGACCGCCTGGAGCAGGAGCTGGTGATGCTGGCCCAGAAAATGGACGTGGATGAAGAGCTGGATCGCCTGGTCACTCACATCAGTGAAGTGCGCCGCATTCTCAAGAAAGGCGGCCACATCGGCCGCCGCCTGGATTTCCTGATGCAGGAACTCAACCGCGAAGCCAACACCCTGGCAAGTAAATCCGTGGACAGCGAGACCACCGCGGCAGCGGTGGAACTGAAAGTGCTGATTGAGCAGATGCGGGAACAGATCCAGAATATCGAGTAAAATCCAGGTAAGTCCATAATCGTATTTAATACGTTGTTTTTAAAGAATTAAATTCGAAACTCAATCCATGGAAATCCACTGCCATCCACCACTATCCAGACAAAAGTGGTGGGCAAAATGGTGGGCAAAAACGTGACTTTTCCCTCCCTGACACCTATATTGACCTGAAATGGTGGGCAGCCATCAAGAGACTGCCTGCATACCATTGATAACAGAGAATTTTTCTCTTTAATCAACAAACAAAAAGTGGTGGGCAGCCTGTTTTTATAGGCTCAAACGCCACAAGGTCAAAATGAGCAAACTCAGCGCCACTCAGATCAAGTCCCTGGCAAAGCAGGCCCCCAAGAAGCATACCGATGGTGGCGGCCTCTATTTCTGCGTGCGCAAGTCAGGCACGCCCTACTGGATGCTGCGCTACAGCGCCCAAGGCAAGCGCCACGAGATTACCTTGGGCCAATACCCCCAGATGTCCCTGGGTGACGCCCGGGAAGCCGCTGTGCTGACCAAGCAAGGCATCCGAACGGGCACCGACCCAATCCAGGAAAGGGCCAAAGTTGTCCAGCCCGACATCCGCACCGTCAAAGACCTCTTCCAGGACTGGCATGAGACCGATCTGTCCCGGCGCCTGAAACACCCCAACATCCCCAAGCGCATCTACCAGAAAGAAATCCACCCGGTGATCGGCCTCTACCCGATTGCCGACGTCACCCCAAGGGATATCCGGGCAGTCCTGCAGCGCGTTCAGCGCAGCAACCGCCCCACCATCGCCAATGACACCCTGATGTACATGAAGCAGCTGTTTCGTCATGGCATCAAACTGGACCTGTGCCAGAACAACCCGGCCAGTCCCTTCACCGTCAGCGACGCCGGCGGCGTCGAAGCCAGCCGGGAGCGCACCCTGACGCTGGAAGAAATCGAACATTCCTTTGGGGTCTTCCGGGAGCACATCAGCAGCTTTGGTCGAGACAACTATCGGGCCTGCTGCTTGTTCCTGGTGCTAGGCGTGAGAAAAAGCGAGCTATGCGAGGCCCGCTGGGAAGAATTCGACCTCGAGGCCGGAATCTGGGATCTCTCCAAAGAGCGCAGCAAGACTGGCGCATCGATCACCATCCCTCTGCCAACCCAAGCCATTGAGTGGCTAAAGGTACAGCAAGGCCATGCCTGCGGCTCCCCCTATGTGTTCCCTGCCAGGCGCGCCAGCAAACGCCCCCACATGGGCCCTGACACCCTGAACCGCGCCATTTCCAAGCTATTTGGCCGAGAGGCTGGCCGGAAGGTGCAGCCACCCAACAAAATGGACGACTTGGAACACTTCACCATCCACGACCTGCGACGCACCTTCCGCAGCCTCGCAGCTGCGGAAGGTGTGCCGAGCCATGTGGCGGAGAGGTGTTTGAATCACAAGCTGAAGGGGGTTGAGGGGATTTATGATCGGTATGATTATTTTGAGGAGCGAAAAATAGCTCACCAGCGAGTAGCCAACGCCATAGAAGCCTTAATACACCGATGATGCACAGGTGTGTTTCCGCCTTATTTTTTTGGGCTACAAGGCTATCAACAATGAAACTTACACCAAAGGTTATACTTTGCCTGAGGATTCCGGTGGACGACGATGGATGTTGGTAGTCACTAAAGCGACTGTAAATTTGCCAAGTACCATAACCCATTAGACGTTATTTCGGGTTTACGCCCATGCATTACTATCAATAAAACTGAGTTATTCCCGCTTACTGGCGCACTCCAAACAGAACAACGTAGTGGGCTCGATCGCCAAGCGGCGCAGATTGATCGGCTCGTCGCAACCCTGGCAATAGCCGAAATTATCCTCATCAATCCGCATCAGCGCCGCTTTCAACTGTATCAGGCGCTTCTGCTTTCGCTCTTTGGTGGCCAGCGCCATGGCCTGGCCCTGCATGGCATCCATTCGCGACAGCCTGCCAACACTCTGCTTATCAAGCTCCACGGGCCGGGTGGCTGATTCCGCTTCTTCGTTCGCCGCAGAAAGCGCTTCCAGCTCCTGGAGAATCTTTTCCCGGAATGTGTTGAGCGATTGCTCGTCCATCTCGCCTCCCTGCCGCGTGTGCGGAAAACCGTTTCCCGCACACGCATGCAGCCGTTATCGCAACAGCAGGTGGGGCACGCTGGCATTGCGAATCATTCTGCTGGTAGTGCTACCAACAAAGAACTCGCGGATGCGTGAGTGACCATAAGCGCCCATTACTACCATATCGATATCGTTTTCCTGCTGATAACGATGCAGTTCGGGCTCCACTTCCCCTTCCAGCTGGGCAACATGGACTTCATGGCCGGATGACTCCAGCACGTCCCGTGCCCAACTCAGACCGTCTTCCAGTTGCTTGTCCTTGCCCACTGCGACCAGGTGACAAGGCAGCCCCAGGAACAGCGGACTGGCAGCCAGCATTTTTACGCCTTCACGACAGGTGGGGCTGCCATCGAAAGCCAGCATGATTTTGCCGGGCTCAGTGAAATCGGACGGCACAATCAGGATCGGCTTGTGCATGGTGCGAATCACCTGCTCCACGTGGTCACCCACTTGGTCTGCCTCGCCGGTATGTTCTTCACCCAGTTTGCCGATCACCAGGATGCGTGTTTCCTCCTGCATGCCAGCCAGGGTCTCCACCAGACCGCCGTGACGCTGGCGCTGCTTGGGCTCGCTCACCCCTTTTTCGATGGCGCGGCTGGCCGCAGCTTCCAGCATCAACTTGCCCTGCTCCAGGGCCAGCTTGTTGCGCTTGGCATCCAGCTCGGACAGTTCGGTAAGCAGGGATTCGCGGCCACCCAACAACAGGTTGCCGCTCAGATCACTTTCCACCGGGTAGCGGGAATGATCCAGCACGTGCAGCAGGGTCAGCGGCGCATTTAAACGCTGCACCGCCCAGACCGCATAATCGCAAACCCGGGTCGCAGCCGGAGAACCATCAATACAGGCAATCACTTCACTCATTGTTCTTCTCCTTTAGTGGCCGCCCATGAGTTTTTCGACCGCCTCGGGCTTGTCGTGCACGGCAAATTTGTCTACCAGGGTCGCACTGGCTTCGTTCAGGCCGATCAGTTCCACCTCTGTACCTTCACGGCGGAACTTGATGATCACCTTGTCCAGGGCGCCAATGGCGGTGATATCCCAGAAATGGGAACGGTGCACATCGATAGTCACTTTATCCAGTGCTTCCTTAAAGTCAAAGGAGGCAATGAACTGCTCGGCGGAAGTGAAGAACACCTGGCCCAGCACCTCGTAGTGACGGTGACTGTTATTGTCCTCATCCAGATCAGAGCGCACGTAGAAGACACGGCCCACCTTGTTGGCATAGAACAGGGCGCTGAGTACCACACCAATACCCACCCCATAGGCCAGGTTATGGGTGTAGACGGTTACCACCACCGTTGCCAGCATCACCAGCGTACTACTGGGCGGGTGCTTGGCCATGTTGGTGATCGATTCCCAACTGAAGGTACCGATAGAGACCATGATCATCACGGCAACCAGGGCCGCCATGGGAATCTGGGACACCCAGGGGCCCAGGAACACCACCATGATCAGCAGTACCACACCAGCAATTAGAGTGGAGAAACGAGTCCGACCGCCTGATTTCACGTTGATCACAGACTGGCCAATCATGGCGCAACCGGCCATGCCACCAAAGAAACCGGAAACGATATTGGCAATGCCCTGCCCTTTGCACTCACGGTTCTTGTCGCTGGACGTATCGGTCAGATCATCCACGATGGTCGCTGTCATCATGGATTCCAGCAGACCAACAATCATCAGGGTAAAGGAGACCGGGAAGATGATTTGCAGGGTTTCGAAGTTCAGCGGAATATCCGGCAACAGGAACATGGGCAGGCTGTCTGGCAGGTCACCCTTGTCGCCCACGGTGGGTACGCCCATCCCCATGTACATGGCGAAACCGGTAATCACCACGATACACACCAGCGGCGACGGGATCGCCGTAGTCAGCAATGGCAGCAGGTAAATAATCCCCAGACCCACAGCTACCATGGCATAAACATGCCAGGTCACCCCGGCCAGCTCGGGCAACTGGGCCAGAAAAATCAGGATCGCCAACGCATTGACGAACCCGGTCACCACCGACCGGGACACAAAGCGCATCAAATTCCCTAACTGAATAAACCCGGCAATGATCTGCAACACACCCGTCAGGATGGTGGCAGCCAACAAATACTGCAGGCCATGGTCTTTCACCAACCCCACCATCAGTAGTGCCATGGCGCCGGTGGCGGCGGAAATCATCGCCGGTCGACCACCGGCAAAGGCAATCACCACACAAATACAAAAGGAGGCGTACAGACCCACTTTCGGGTCTACACCGGCAATAATGGAGAAGGCAATGGCTTCGGGGATCAGCGCCAGCGCCACCACGATACCGGCAAGGGAATCGCCTTTCAGGTTACTGAACCAGTTCTGCTTTAACGATTGAATCATTTACGGGGTTCCTGATTTCAAGACACGAATGCCTGCTGGCACGAAGTCGAGCCGTACTAAATCAGCATTAATTTCACAGGCAATAAGATACAGTCGTGACAGGGCACGACTAAACACCACGGAATGTGGTTGGAGGGAGAAAACCTAGGGCGGACTGAGCCGCGAGACAGAAAAAACCGTCTGTATCATTGAATCTATACACTTGGGTCGAATGAAGGCGGCGAAGTCTACCAGCATGGCTGGTCGATTAACAGGCGCATTGTCCAACGACCTTGAACCGTTACAGCCCGAATCAGCAGCCGCACCAGTAACATTATAAATATATAAGTGTCATCACTCACCCATACAGATTGCTCTACGCCCCCCCTGCTTTGACTCGTCCTCAAAACAAGAGAAGATAAGCTTAACTCCACTAGGACATATTCGAAATGCCAATGACGATGACCGATCTGGAAGATCCCGCATTCCTTCAAAAACTCCAGGAGGGTGACCGCGCTGCCTTTGGTCAATTGGTCCAGGCCCATCACAATGCGTTACTGGCCACCGCTCGCACGATGCTCAGCCCGGCGGATGCCGAGGAAGCGGTTCAAGATGCCTGGATTGCCGCACACCGAGCCATTGCAAAATTCGAAGGTCGCAGCAAATTGCGCACCTGGTTGACCCGCATCGTCATTAATCAGGCAAAGATGATGCTCAGGAAAGGCGGGCGGGAAATCCAGTTCGATCCCACCGATGGGCAGGAACCCATGGCCCATCGATTCCAGCAAAATGGCAGCTGGCAACACCCGCCCCAGCACTGGGAGCTGTCCGGCCCGGACAACCTGCTGACCCGGGAAGAGCTGCGCCGCTGCATGGAAAAACACCTTCACTTCATGCCCGACAGTCAGCGCCTGGTGCTGGAACTGCGTGACCTGCAGGGCCTGCCCGCCGAAGACGTCTGTAACATGCTGGAGATCAGCGCATCGAATGTGCGAGTCCTGCTTCACCGCGCACGAACTCGCCTGTTCGAGATGGTGGATCATTTTCAGGAGACAGGCGAATGCTAGGAGCCACTGATGCTTAAGTGCAAGCACGTCGTCGAACAGGCCGACGCCCTGGTTGACGGCACACCGCTAACCCGACGGGAGCGTTTTGCCCTGCGCCTGCACCTGATGATGTGCCACCACTGTCGCCGCTATGTGCGACAGCTACGCGCCCTGCTGGGGTTTCTGCCCCGCGAAACCGAGCCCCTGGACGATGCCCGCACCGAGGCCATCCTGAAAAAGCTGGACACACCGCAGAACCACTAATTTAGGCAATAGACAGAGGCGGCGTTGTAACACGGTCGCCGTCACCGCATCTGTAGCGTTCATTTCCTGAACCCTGAGGTAACTCATGGAACGCAGACTCGCCCTTTCATTGCTACTGCTACGGCTCGGCGTCTTTATCGTCATGGTGATGTGGACCCTGGACAAGTTCATCAACCCGGGTCACGCCGACAAGGTATTCGCCAATTTCTATGGCCTGGAAGGACTCAGCAGCGGCATCTTCACCGTACTGGCCAGCCTGCAGCTGTTGGTGGTCCTCGCCTTCGTGGCTGGCGCGTTGCGCCGTTACAGCTACGGGTTGATCCTGCTCATGCACGGCATCTCCACCCTGTCATCCTGGCGCCAGTATCTGGATCCGTTTGACCACCTGCTGTTCTTTGCCGCCTGGCCCATGCTGGCCGCCTGTATCGCGCTCTACCTGCTGCGCGATTACGACAGCCTGCTGAGCATTGATGGCCGCAAATAGCATCCTCTATTGCTGCTTCGCCATGGTGCTGCTTGCCTGCGGCACCATGGCGAGTGCCGATGCTGACAACGAGCAAGCTCCGGATTTCACTCTCCCCCGACTTGACGCCCCTGACACCCACGTAAACCTCAGTGATTACCGGGGTTACTATGTACTGGTGGATTTCTGGGCGGCCTGGTGCCCGCCCTGCCGGGCATCACTGCCCGCCTATCAACAATTACGCCAACGCCTGCATGCCCGCTTTGGCCCGCAAAGCTTTGAAGTACTCGCTATCAATGTGGATCTTCATGCCCGGGAAGGACGTGCATTCGTTGAATCGCTGACTCTGGACTACCCCCTTCTCCGCGAAGACACGGGCGCCACCCAACGCGCCTTCAATCTGATGGCCATGCCCACGGCGTTTCTGATTTCTCCACAGGGCCATATGGAGTTTTACTACACCGGTTTCAGCGATACCCACGCCGAAAAACTGGAACAGGCCCTGATTAAACGACTGACTCAATCCCCTTCGCCGTAACATATTCGGTTTCCGAACATCCATAACGTAATCATGGCGTTCGGGAATCTCATCATGAAAGTCTGGCTCACACTATTCCTTGCCTTCACGCTGCATCATCCCGCTTTCGCGTTGAGCATGAACGGCTTCAACCTGGATAACAGCCTGGTGCCGGCCAACCAGATTCTTCGCGGTGGCCCGCCACGGGACGGCATCCCGGCCCTAGACCATCCCCGCTTTGAAGCGGCAGACAAGGCCGACTGGCTAAAGGATGATGATCTGGTGCTGGGCGTAACGATTGATGGTCAGGCAAAAGCCTATCCGGTGCGGATTCTGGTCTGGCACGAAATCGTCAACGATACCCTGGGTGATACCCCTATTGCCGTTACCTACTGTCCGTTATGCGGCAGTGGCATCGTGTTCTCCCGTCAGCAAGACAAGCAGGTCCTGGACTTCGGCGTCTCCGGCCTGCTGCACAACAGTGATCTGCTGATGTACGACCGGCAGAGCGAATCCCTGTGGTCACAAATCCCCGGCAAGGCCATCAGCGGCCCCCGTGCCGGAGAGGTGCTGGAACGACTGGCAATAACACACACCAGTTGGAAAAGCTGGCGGAGTGAGCATCCTGACAGCCTGGTTCTCTCTATCAAGACCGGTCACAAGCGTGACTATGATGCCACCCCTTACTCCGGCTACGAGCAGGCCTACACCCTGTATTTTCCGGTGCAGAACCGTGACCGGCGTTTCCACCCCAAGGAACTTGTCATCGGCCTGGCTGAGGACGGCAAGGCGAAAACCTGGCCGTTTGCCGAATTACAGAAAAGCGACGGCACGGTTGAAGACACTTTCGACGGCGAGCCCGTGACGGTCCTCTACGACGACCGCACCCAGACCGCCCGGGTCCATGACGCCAACGGCAATCAATTGCCTGCCACAACGGTCTTCTGGTTTGCCTGGTACACCTTTTATCCGCAAACCGACGTTTACATGCACCCACAACAATCACCATCAACAACAAGGAGAAAGCCATGAACGGCATCCTCACCCTGACAAACAGGGTTCATGACTTGCTGGATATGACACGCAAACTGGATTTTCTGGCGCCATTGTTGCTGCGGCTGTTCCTGGCCATCGTGTTTATTTCTGCCGGCTGGAACAAGGCTGCCAGCTTCGAGTCCACCGTGGCCTGGTTTGGCAATCCGGACTGGGGCCTGGGCTTACCCCTGCCCGGCCTGATGGCATTTCTGGCCACGGCATCGGAGCTGGTGGGTGGCTTCCTGCTGCTATTTGGCCTGGCAACCCGTTATTTTGCTGTGCCCTTGATGATCACCATGCTGGTCGCCGCCTTCTCGGTTCACTGGGATAACGGCTGGTTCGCCATTGCTCCCTCCAATCCCAATACCAGCATGGCGCAACCATTAGCAGCCATCGGCGTGCCGGCGGCAGAGCGGAGCCTGGAGAACAGTGAAGAAGTGGGTAAACGACTGAGCGCTGCCAAAAGCCTGTTGCGCGAGCATGGCAATTACGGCTGGCTGACCAGCAAGGGGAATTTTGTAGTCCTCAATAACGGTATCGAATTCGCCGCCACTTACTTCATCATGCTGTTGGTGCTGTTTTTCCAGGGCGCGGGACGCTACCTGAGCTTGGATTACTGGATCGCCAAACGTTTCCGCCAACCGCAGGCCTGACAACATGTTCTGTCTATCCTGCCTGATCGAAGACTTACGCAGCCCCGGCGTCCAGCGCCGGGCCCTGCGCACCAGCCTGCTGGTCGGCACCCTGCTGGTACTGATCAACCATGGCCCGACCCTCTGGCAGGGCCAACTACCGCCATTATGGCAGCTGTTTCTGACCTATCTGGTGCCCTGGGGCGTGTCGGCCTGGAGCAGTATTGCTGCACTGAGAGACAATACCCAACCACGGGTTTGAGCCGCCGCCGGGCTGCCCTGACACGACACCTCAGTCACTATGATTGATGGCGTCCTGACCGCTTCCACAACACAAACAACGCCGGAAACACCAGCAACACCACAATCAACGCCGTTACCGTGCCCCCCACCATGGGGGCGGCGATGCGCTTCATCACGTCGGCGCCGGTGCCGTCGCTGAGCATGACCGGGATCAGCGAGATCAGCAGGGTCAGGCTGGTCATCAGCATGGGCCGGATTCGGTGAACGGCGCCCTGGGCCACTTCCTCGCACAGCAGCGCCGGGCTCATGTCAGGCACCCGCTGACAGGCCTGCCGGTAGGCGCCATCCAGGTAGTGCAGCATCAACAGCCCCATCTCCGCCGCCAACCCGGCCAGGGCAATCATGCCCACCCAGACCGCCACGCTCAGCTTGTAATCGAGCAAAAACAGTAACCAGACGGCGCCGATCAGGGCGAACGGCATGGCACTGAGCACAAACAGGGTGTCACTGAGGCGGCCCCGGTGCAGGTAGAGCAACAGGAACACGGCCAGCAAGGTGGCCGGTACCACCCACTGCAGACGCGCCTTGGCGCGCTCGAAGTACTGGAACTGGCCGGCCCAGCCCAGGCGGTAGCCACTTGGCAGAACCACCTTGTCGGCGACAACGTCCTTGGCCTGCGCCACGTAATCGGCCACCCCCACATCGCTTTTCAGGTCCACGAACACGAAGCCCACCAACTGGCCATCTTCGTTGCGAATCATGGGCGCCCCGGTACGAAAAGCGATATCCGCCACTTCGGTGATGGGAAGGGTGGCGCCGGTGGGCATGGGGATCAGCAAGCGCTCAAGATCCGCGATGGATTGCCGGTAGCTGCGGTCATAACGCACCTGCACGTTATAACGCTCGCGCCCTTCCACGGTCTGGGTGGCGGCCACTCCGCCCATGGCCGCCATCAAGACATCTTGCACATCCTGCACATTGAGGCCGTAGCGGGCCGCTGCCGGGCGGTCGATGTCGAAATCGATAAAGTAGCCACCGGTGAGTCGCTCGGCGAAGGCACTACGGGTATCGCCGGCGGTACGCGGGTCCGCCTGCAGGGCCTTCTCGATGTCCACGGCGGTGTTCTCGATCTCCGCAAGGCTGTCGCCAAACACCTTGATACCCAGCGCGCTGCGAATGCCGGTGGCGAGCATTTCGGTGCGGGTCTGGATAGGCATCCACCAGATATTGGGCATGCCGGGGTAACGCAGCTTTTCATCCATTTCTGCAATCAGCTCATCCCAGCTCAGCCCCTCGCGCCACTGGTCACGGGGTTTGAGGGTGATGACGGTTTCCACCATGGACAGGGGCGCCGGGTCGGTGGCACTGGTGGAACGTCCCACCTTGCCAAACACCCGCTCCACTTCAGGGAAGGATTTCAGCTGCTTGTCCATGCTTTGCAACACCTTGCCGGCTTCGGTGATCGACATGCCCGGCAAGGCGGTGGGCATGTACAGAATGCTGCCCTCGTTGAGCGGCGGCATGAACTCGTTGCCCAGTTGCCGGGCCACCGGCACGGTGACTATCAGGGCCAGCACCGACAACCCCACCACCGGCCAGCGCCAGTGGATACATAAGCGGATGGCGGGCAGGAACATTGTTACCAGCACCCGGTTGACCGGGTTGTTGTGCGAGCGGATGCGACCGCGGATCAACAGTACCGCCAAAGCCGGTATCAAGGTCACCGCCAGAATGGCCGCAAAGCCCATGCTGTAGGTCTTGGTGTAGGCCAGTGGCGAGAACAGGCGCCCTTCGGTGGCCTGCAGGGAAAACACCGGGATAAACGACAGGGTAATGATCAGCAGCGAGAAGAAGATGCTCGGCCCCACATCCTGCATGGCGCTGATGATCAGGGCTTTTCTGTCATCGCCCTCTTCCCTCGCGCCAAGCCGCTTGTGGATGTTATCCACCATCACCACCGCCGCATCCAACATGGCGCCGATGGCCACGGCAATGCCGCCCAGGGACATGATGTTGGCGGTCAGCCCCTGGGCCTTGAGCGGGATAAAGGCCAGCAAGATGGCAATGGGCAAGGTGATACAGGCCACCAGCGCCGAGCGCACATGGAGCAGGAAAGCAAAGATCACCAGCGCCACCACCACCATTTCAACAATCAGGGTATGGGTGAGGGTATCGATGGCCCGCTGGATCAGGTTGGAACGGTCGTAGGTGGTCACCACCTCCACCCCTTCCGGTAGCCCTGCTTTCACATCTTCCAATCGCTGTTTGACCCGCTCGATCACTGCCAGGGCATTTTCGCCATAGCGCATCACCACGATGCCGCCCACGGTCTGGCCCTCGCCGTCCAGTTCCGCCAGGCCGCGTTGCATGGCCGGGCCCAGGCTGATGTTGGCCACCTGTTCCAGGCGGATGGGAATGCGATTGGCATCCACGCCGATCACCACGTCGCGCAGATCGTCCCTGGATTGCAGGTAACCGCGGCCCCGGAGGAAGTGTTCATGGCCGGCGATTTCCAGCACTCGGCCACCCACGTCATTGTTGGAGCGGCGAATGGCCTCCACCACTTTCCTGAGCGGAATGTCGAAACTGGCCAGGCGATCCGGGTTGATGTTGACCTGGTATTCCTTTTCAAAGCCGCCCACGGAGGCCACTTCGGCCACCCCTTCCACGGCGGTGAGCCAGTAGCGCAGCTTGAAATCCTGCAGGGCGCGCAGATCGGCCAGGTCATGCTTGCCGCTCTTGTCGACCAGGGCGTACTGGAACACCCAGCCCACCCCGGTGGCATCCGGCCCCAGTGTGGGGCTGACCCCTTCCGGCAGTTGCTGGCTGGCGGTGTTCAGGTATTCCAGCACCCGCGAGCGGGCCCAGTAGATATCCGTGTCGTCCTCGAAGATCACATAGACAAAGCTCAGCCCCATGAAACTCTGGCCACGCACAAAGCGGACATTGGGCACCCCCAGCAAGGCGGTGGTGAGCGGATAGGTGATCTGGTCTTCCACCAGATCCGGGCTGCGCCCGTCCCACTCGGTGAACACGATTACCTGGGCATCGGACAGATCGGGGATGGCATCCAGCGGTACCTGCAGCAGGCTGCGCCCACCCCACAGGGCGGCCAGCAGCACCAGTACCAGGGTGATGCCCGGCTTGCTGGCACAGAGCGCAATCAGGCGGGCAATCAGGCCCGGCGGCGGTGACGGCTGATTCGGGCTTACCATTGCGCCACCCCCGCTTTCATCTTGCTCTCGGACGCGATCAGGAAGCTGCCGGCAGTGATGATGGCATCCCCTTCTTCCAGGCCATCACGAATGACGATCTGCCCGTCGATACGGTAGCCGGTACGCACCGGCACCGGCATCAGCCGGCCACCCCCCAGGTCCTTGAAGACAATCCGCTTGTGACCAGACACCAGCACCGCGTCTTCCGGCACCAGCAGCTGCTCACCCAGTGGCACCTGCAGATTGACCTGGGCGAACTGACCGGGCTGATAACGGCCCGCCTCGTTGTCCAGCGACAGGCGCACCCGGGCGGTGCGGGTATCGCGCTGCAGGAATGGGTCCACGTGGGCCACCGTGGCCGGGATGGCAGGCTGCCCGGCAATACGCAGATCGGCCGTCAGGCCGGTTTCCAGCAGCGGCACGTCCTGTTCATAGGCAAATGCCTCCACCCACAGCCGGGACAGATCCGCCAGACGAAGCAGCGTCTCGCCGCTTTTTACCGCCGAACCGGGCAGCAGATGTTTCTCGATCACCACACCGGATGCCGGCGCGAAAATCGGAAAGTAGTCCTGCGCCTTTCCCCGTTTGGCCAGCCACTGCAGTTGCGGATCGGTGATACCGGCGCGCATCAGCCGTTGCCGTGCCGCCGAGCGCAGGCGGGCATTGCCGCTGCGGCGGGCGCGCAAATAGTCCTCCTGCAGGGCCAGCAGCTCCGGGCTGTAGACGGTGAACAGTGTCTCCCCCTGTGAGATCGCCTGCCCTTCATCGGTGACCTTCAGCTCACCAATCCAGCCGTCAAAACGCAGACTGATATCGGTAAGCCGGCTCTCGTCGTAGGCCAGCCGCCCCTGCAAACGCAATGGCAGGGCCACCCGCTGGCGCTGGACGGTGCCGGTCTTGATACCAATGGTCTGCCGGCGCCCTTCGTCCACACGAATGCTGCCGCTGCCCGTTTCCGTTCGCGGCGTCGGCCCCGGTGCGGTCTCATGGTCACTGGCGGGGGAGGTGCTGACCAGCCGCAACCCCGGCTGGCTGGTGCCCATGTCAAAGGTCAGTTCCGCCGGATTGTTGTCCGGGTTGATGGTCACGGTCAGCGGCCAGGCCCCGGCCATGCTCAGCTCGAACGGCCCGGCGTAATGCCCCGGAGCCACTTCGCTGATCTCCGCCGGGGCGTACATGGTGGGCATGCCCCCCATGGCCGGCATCACCCCCACTGCCTTTACCCTGGCGCCCTCAAGCGGCTCGCCATCGCTATCGCGTAGCTGTATCGCCACCTGATTCTCACCCACCACCGGCTTGTTCGGCGCGATCGAGACCGCCACCTGATAGGGGCCAACGGTGACAAGATCCGCATCAGGTTGCGCAGCCTCACCGGGCTGGTCGTCACTGCTCCACCACCAGAGCAGAACGGCAAGTGCTGAAAGCAACACCACAATGCTCAATAACGTGCGCTTAGTCATGGTGCGAACTCTCCTTGCCGTGGGTCTGTGATCGCCAGTCCACTGCCAGCACCAACCCGGCCGCGGCAGTAAGCTGCGCAAAACCGGTGCGCTGCTGGTAGTACGCCTGGGCCTGTTGTTCCTGGGTGGTCAGCAGCTGCCGCTGGGCGGTGAGGATGCTCTGAAAATCCGCCTCCCCGCTGCGGAAGGCATCCCGGCTGGTGGCCAGGTTTTCGCGGGCCAGCGGCAGCAGCTCGTTGGCGTACAGACGCAGACGCTTGCCGGCTTCCCGGTAGTGGCTGGCGGCCTGGGCCAGCTGCTCCC